>JAABUM010000450.1_pt1 | contig 72589 bp, 52 predicted proteins | sample 5559161 | NCBI WGS metagenome assembly JAABUM01 (sample SAMN10711868, study PRJNA513369) | rock metagenome | isolation source: Antarctica rocks | place: Antarctica: Victoria Land, Siegfried Peak nord
TCGCGCATGAAGATCAACTCCGATATATACTGTCATTGGGGGTGCCTCCTTTGGCGATTGCATAATCCACAACTGAGTCTAACAAAGACTCACACTGGAGGAGGTGCTCCGCTTTATATCATCAGCATTATCAAAACAGGAATCAAAAGTGAAATTCTTTCGTCCAATCAGCAATCCTTTTATCGTTGCGCTGCTCATCGTTTGCGTATGCGGCAATCTTTTTGCGGGCGTGCTTTCCGGCGCAGATTTCTATGACGAGCCGGGCGTGCGGCTGCTTAATCAACCGGTCAGCGATTACCGCGCGCGGCGGCAACGGTTGCTGTCGGAAATCAAAGACGGCGTTGTGGTGATTCTCGGCAACGTCGAAGAAGACGCGGGTGTTGAAGCGCGCTACCGGCAAAATAATTGGATGGCTTATTTGACGGGCGTGCGCACGCCGGAAGCCGCCTTGATGCTTGTGCCGCAGGGCTTGCCGTCGGAGAACGGCGCACGCGAAATGGTTTTTATTCCGCCGCGCGATGTGCGCGCCGAACGCTGGACGGGCGTCCAACTTGCGCCCGGCGATGAAGCGGCGAAAGCGTTTGGCGTCGAGCGCGTGCTGCCGACAATCATCAACGATGCGCGGGGAGATACCGCAACGACGACCACCGCAACGACCAACATAACCGCAACTCAAGACCGCGCAGCAAAGGACAATATCTTATCGAAGCTAAAAGAAGCCGCGCTGCTTCCGGCCTTTAAGAACGCGCAGGGACAAAGCAAGATGAAGCTCTACACGATTGCACCGCGAAGATTGCGCGACGGCAACGTGCGCGAATATCAATTCATCGAGCGAGTGAAAAAAGAGTTGCCCGGCGTCGAAGTCGTCTCCGTCGCAAATATCGTCGCCGAAATGCGTAAAGCGAAATCAACTGCCGAACTCGTCCTGCTGCAAAAAGCGATTGACATTACGGGCGAAGCCGAACGGGATGTGGCGCGCGCATTGAAGCCGGGCATGTACGAGTATGAAGCGCAGTCGATCATCGAAGCCGCTTTCACCAGAGGTGGCGCAGAGCGTCCCGGCTTTCCTTCAATCGTCGGCAGCGGTCTTTATTCGACGATTTTGCATTACAGCGAAAACCACAAACGCATTGACGCGGGCGATCTGGTCGTGTGCGACATCGGCGCGGAGTATTCGCTTTACACTGCGGACATCACGCGCACGTTTCCGGCGAGCGGAAAATTCAACGCCCGCCAGCGCGCCGTTTATCAACTCGTACACGACACACAAACAGCCGCCGCCGCTTACTGGAAGCCCGGCATGACGCAGCTCGATCTACATTTGTTTGCGCAAAACTTTATGCGTCAAAGCACGCTTCGCGCGAAGGATGCGGACGGGCGCGAGTACACGATGGATCACTTTTTTATTCACGGCCTAGGCCATTATCTAGGCATGGACGTTCACGATGTCGGCAATTACCGCCGCCCGATGCAGCCCGGCGAAGTGTTCACTATCGAACCCGGAATTTACATTCAAACGGAAAAGCTCGGCGTCCGCATCGAAGACGATTATGTTGTTACGCAGGAGAACACCGTGCGCAAATTATCGGCGGCGATTCCGTCTGCGCCCGATGATGTTGAGAGACTAATGTCTGAATCTGCCGCGCGGCGCGCTGATCGCTGACGCATAAACTTTCATCCTGCACATCGTACAAGGCCTTTGAGTTATTGCGGCGCTGCCTGAAAAGTTTCAGGCAGCGTCATAGCGTTTATTCCTGCTTTGAAAGTTAACAAAGAATTTTCTTGCCTTACAATTGCCGCTGCTTTAATATGCGCGTTTTCCGGCTGAACCCAAGTGAGTCTCTAAAGCAAACTCGCGTTGCACGCATACGGATGCAGAACGCGCGCACTCGTTTCAAACAATTCATTTCATCTTGAAGAGGAAATTATGTTTCGTATATCCGCCCGCATCAACGGCAAACTATGGCTGCTCGTCGCCTGCCTGCTCTTCGTCTCCATCCACGCTTATGCGCAATCGCAGGCCACTACGGGAAACATCGAAGGCCGCGTGCTTGATCCCGCAGGCGCAGCCATCCCGAACGCAAGTGTCACAGCAACGAATCAGGGAACGGGTTTTCAGAAAAGCGCGACCAGCGACGGCGAAGGCAATTACCGCATCATCCTTTTGCCGCCCGGCGCTTATACGATTCGCATACAAAACGTTCAGGGATTTTCCCCGGCAGAACTGCGAAACGCGCAGGTTACAGTCGGCGGCCAGACGACTTTGGATGTCACGCTCGCTCTGTCTGGAGCAGACACCGTGGCCGTAGATGTTTCTGACGAAGTACCTGTCGTTGAAACAACGCGCACTTCCGTTTCGACGACGATCAATCAGCGCGCCATCGAAAATCTGCCGATCAACGGGCGCAACTATCAGGACTTTGCGACGCTCACGCCCGGCGTGATACGCGACCCGACGCGCACCGGCGATATTTCCGTCGGCGGCTTGCGCGGCACATTCAACAGCGTGCAGGTGGACGGCGTGGACAACAACAACACTTTCTTCGGCCAGTCATTCGGGCGCGGCGGCGTGCGTCCGCCTTATCAATTTTCAGAAGAATCAGTGCAGGAATTTCAGATTAACCAGAACGGCTTTTCCGCAGAGTTCGGGCGCGCGGGCGGCGCAGTCATTAACGTCGTCACCAAGTCAGGCACAAATAAATTTCACGGCGGCGGCTTCGAGTATTTCCGCGACGAATCGCTTAACTCCAACTCGCCCGACTTGAAAGGCTTGCAGGCGCGGCGCGGATTGGCGAACAAGCGCCCGCCGTCGCAGATTAATCAATTCGGCGCGCGCATCGGCGGCCCCATCAAACAGAATCGCGCCTTTTTCTTTTTCACTTACGACGGGCAGCGCCAGACACTGCCGAACTTCGTCGATCCGCCGAACTTCTTCACGCAGCCTGCCAGCATACAGAGCCTTCTGCTGCCGAAGCTGAACACTTATTCGCTCGCGCGCAATCAAGACGTGTTTCTCGCCAAGAGCGATATTGCCATCAACCAGCGTAATCAATTGTCTTTGCGTTTCAACAACCAGCGCTTTACCGGCACGAACAATGAGAACGGCGGTTCCTTAAGCGTTGAAGAACATTCGGGCGATAGCCTCGTGCGCAGCAATACGCTTTCGGGAACGCTCGCCACTACCTTCTCGACAAAAGTCGTTAACGAATTTCGCTTTCAGTTTGCGCGCGATAAAGAGCCGGGCGTGGCTAATAGCGATCAGCCCGAAGCCTTGATTGACACGGGCGCGGGCAATCTCGCCATCGGGCGCAACAATTTCAGCCCGCGCGAAACCACCGTCAAGCGCGCGCAGTTCATCGACAACGTTTCTTATGTCAGCGGGCGCAGCAATTACAAATTCGGCGCGGATTTTAATTTCGACAGAGTGTTCAATTTCTTTCCCGGACTCTTTAGCGGTTCATACACGTTCGGGCGAACCGGCACGACGAGCGGCTACCAGAATTTTGCGAACAACGCGCCGACGGCTTACACGCAAAACTTTGCCGGTGCGGGAACATCCGGCGGCACAACGCATCCGAACAGTTCCGACTACGCGGCCTTTGCGCAGGACGATGTGCGTGTCACGCCGAAACTGACGCTTAATCTGGGAGTGCGCTACGATTATGAGCAAATGGCATGTCCGCCCGTGCGCAATCCAGACCCCGCGCTTTTGAGCGCTGGCTTCGATACAGGTCGTTGCCCGAAGGACGGGAACAACTTTGCGCCGCGTCTCGGCTTCAGTTACGGCTTCAATGAAAAAACCGTAGTGCGCGGCGGCTACGGCATCTTCTACGGACGCACGCCGACCATTGTTCTCGGCACAGCGCATTCGCAGAACGGCATCAGCGTCACAGGCATCAATTTGCGCGGCACTGCCATCGCCGCCGCCGGACTCGTTTATCCGAACATACTGACCACGCCGCCGACGGGCGCGACCACCAACCCGAATTTATATCTGTTCGCAGACAACTACGTGCAGCCGTATGTGCAGCAGGCGAGGCTCGGTTTCGAGCGCGAAATCTTGCCGAACTTGAGTTTGTCCGCGACCTACTTGCTTTACAGAGGCGTGCATTTGACGCGCACGCGCGATGCTAATTTGTTCGCGCCCGTGCCGACAATCGTTGCGACGCCCGACGGACAGAGCGCCACCTTTTTGCGCTTTCCGACGGCGCGCCCGCTCACGCGCTACAACCGCATCAGCCTTTTTGAAAGCGACGCCAATTCGATTTATCACGGCCTCGCCATCCAAGCCGTGCGCCGCTTCTCGAAAGGCTTTCAATTCACAGCCGCTTATACTTACTCGAAGGCGCGCGACGATAAGCCTGATCAAACTTCCGTCGTCGTCGGCGCGGACGATTCAAAGGTAGTGCAGAACGCGCTCGACAAGCGCGCCGATTTCTCTGCCGCCGACACTGACTTGCGTCATCGCTTCGTCTTCAGCCCGGTTTACGAACTCGGCAGATTCACGCGCAGCGAAAACCAAATCGTGCGCGCGCTTCTCAGCGATTACACTTTCTCCGGCGTCGTGCAACTTCAATCCGGCTTCGCTTACTCCGCCTTCGTCAGCGGCGATCCGAACAACGACGGCAATCGTTCCAACGACCGTTTGCCCGGAACGGCGCGCAACAGTTTCTACACGCCGTCTGTTTATCAATTCGATGCGCGCATCACGCGCGCCATCCGCACAAGTGAAAACACGCGCCTGCGCTTGATTCTCGAAGGCTTCAACATTTTCAATCGCTCGAATGTGGTGGGCGTCAATAATACTTTTTACAATTTTGCGACAGGAACGGGCGGCACCTTCACGCTCACCGCACCCTCCGTCGCGACAGCCTTCGGCACGTCGCGCACCTTCTCGACACAAAGCCCGTTTCTCTCGCCGCGTCAATTACAGCTTGCTGTCAAGTTCGATTTTTAAGACGCTGCCTTATGCAAACAATGAAAGCGGCGCGCTACTTGTAAGTAACGCGCCGCTTTTGCTTGAGCTTACTGCGGTCAGGGAGTTTAGCGTCTTCCCGAATTTAGTATGCGAAGCAGCGCGAGGAAGATATTGAAAGCGTCTAGGTAGAGCGAGAGCGCGCCCGCGACATATTCGTTGGTCGGATAGCGACGAATAATGTTCGATGTGTCGTAGAGCACGAAGCCCGCGAAGAGAAGCAGCGTTGCCGTCGCAACTGCAAAAGCGAGCGCGCTCGATCCGACGAAAAAGACGTTCAGCAGTCCGGCGAGAATGACGACGATCAATCCGGTCGTGACCATGCCGCGCAGAAAACTAAAATCCTTTTTCGAGATGAAAACATAAGCAGTCAATCCGCCGAAGATGCCAATCGTCAACACGCCTGCCTGAAAGATCGAGGCCGGATTGTCCGCGGCAACGTAAGCGATGACCGGAGAAATCACGATGCCTGTGAGCGTCGTGAAACCGAAGAGCGCGAGTAGATTCACCGTCGGTATATGGCGTACTGCCTGCGCGCCCATCACGCCGCCGATCATGGCGAAAAGCCACAAATACGGATGCTCGAAGGCTGTCCTCAACAGCGGTGGAAACGCGAAACTAAGCATCACGCCGCCGACGGCAAAAAGCGTCGCGGCGAAAAAGAGCGCATAGACTTTGCGCACAAAGCCCATGCGCTCGGCGACAGTCGCTTCCGCCGCCGTTTGCATTTGCCAACTGTTGGAGCCGCCCACTTCCGGCGTCGGCGTCCATGCGCGCTGCTCTGAATATCTTTGATTCGGAGATTGAAAGTCGCTCAATGAAGTCTCCTTTGTTGTAGCCAAAACATTCATTTACGAAAAATCGCAACGTTGCGGATGCAGTTACTAAGATGCCTTCGGATGCAACGCCGATGCACGCCGCCGAGAGCGGTATTACGCGATGCCCTGCTTGTGTCGCTCAATTCCTGATCGCGCAGGAGCGATTAGCGCAAGTCTATCTTTTCGTTTTCGCCCGGATGATAACGCTCGCCCGTCGCAAGTGCTTTGACGAAGCCGACGAGATGCACGACGGCGCTCGATGATGAATCCCAGTATTCGGCCTGTGTCGCACTGACTTTCAAAAGCGCGAGGTCTGGATCGTCGAGTCCCTTTGGAAACCATGCCTTGTAAGCGGGATTCCAAAGTTCTTCGGCCTTTTGTTTGTCGCGCACCATTCGCGCTTTGCCGGAGACGGAGACGTATAAATTTTTGTCCGGCGCGGCGTAGCTTAAATTGACGTGATGATCCTGTTCGATCTCTCCGACCTTCGGTGCGCTGGCTGCCGTGAAGAACCACAGCTCGCCGTTGAATTCCGTCGCCTGCGTTGCCATCGGGCGGCTGCGGAGCGTGCCGTCGGGTTCGGCGGTAGTAAGCATGGCAAACTTGATTTCTTTAATCATCTCGCCTAGTTTGCGTATGTTCTCATTATGGTCTGCTTGATTAGTCACAAATCAATTTCTCCTTTTGTCTTAAGACGCCTTCAATTAAATGTTGTCCGGCGATAAATCGAGCGGGAAGCACGAAACAATAATATTTCGCTGCGCCGTCAAACGAATCCAATTAGCGCGCCGGTTTTTCTACAAAAGAATATCACATCTAAAAGTCATGAATGGATTGCAAGACTAATGGAAAAATGTTTGCGGGTTTGATTCGTTGCAAGTGTCGGAACAAGCCACGCAGGATTCGAGAATTAGGTTTGACGCTTCAACTCTAGCTTCATGCCGGAATGCGACGCTACAAATCCTAAACGCTCATAAAAACGATGCGCGTCAGAGCGAGTGTTATTGGTAGTCAACTGAACCATGTGACACTGTTCTTCACGCGCTCTCATTATCGCCCACTCGAACAGCTTGCCGCCTATACCATGACTTCGGTGTTTCCGGGCAATCCGCACCGCCTCGATCTGCGCCCGTTTACCGCCTCGATAAGTTAGATACGGGATAAACGTAAGTTGCAGCGTGCCGATTACTTCACCGTCTACTTCGGCAATCACCAACTCGTTATGAAGGTCTTGGTTAATTTCATCGAAGGCATCGTAGTACGACTGAGCCAAAGGATTCTGATAATTCTCGCGTTGGCTTCCGAGCGGGTCATCCGCCAGCAAACAAACGATGTCAGGCACATCGTCACGAGCCGCGCGACGAATAGAAAAGTTAAGTTGTTCTTGAAAGGCATTCATCTTTAACTCTTACGATAAAGATTAGCGCACGGCAATGACCGTGTTATCTTACGCCAGCCACTCGCGGAATGTTTGCCAGAGTAGCCATGCGTTGAGCGCGGCGATGACGACGGCAACGGTATAGCCGAGAATTTTACTCCATGTAGGATTCACGAACTCGCCCATCTTCAATTTGTCGCTGGTGAACATGACGAGCGGAAAGACTGCGAAGCTCAATTGCATACTCAGCACGACCTGACTGAGGATGAGCAACTGCGTCGTGCCGCGTGCGCCGTAGAGAGCGATAACGAAGACGGCGGGCACAATCGCAATCAAGCGCGTAATCAAACGCCGTAGCCATGGGCGCACGCGCAAATTCAAAAAACCTTCCATCACGATTTGCCCGGCGAGCGTGCCCGTCAGCGTAGAGTTTTGGCCGGAAGCTAAAAGCGCGACGGCAAAAAGCGTGCTTGCGCCTGCCGCGCCTAAAAGCGGTGACAGCAATTTGTAAGCATCACCGATTTCTGCGACTTCCGTGTTGCCTGTGCGGTGAAAGGCGGCGGCGGCGACAATCAAAATCGCCGCGTTGATAAAGAGCGCGAACATCAAGGCGAATGTCGAATCAATCGTTGAAAATTTTATCGCTTCGCGCCTGCCCTCCGGCGTGCGCTCGTACTTGCGCGTCTGCGCGATGGATGAATGCAAATAAAGATTGTGCGGCATCACCGTCGCGCCCAAGATTCCAATGGCGATGTAGAGCATCTGCGGGTTCGTCACGATTTGCGCCGAAGGAACAAAGCCGCGCAGTATGCCGCCGATTTCCGGGCGCGAGAAAATTATTTCCAACGCGAAGCAGACGCCGACGGTTGCCACGAGCGTGATGACGACGGCTTCAAGCCAACGGAAGCCGCGATTTTGCAGCAGCAGCAGAATCATCACGTCGAAGCCTGTCAGCAGCACGCCGTAGATGAGCGGAATGCCGAACAACAGATTGAGCGCAATCGCCGAACCGATGACTTCCGCCAGATCGCACGCGATGATCGCCACCTCACACAAAATCCATAACACGAACGAAACCTTCGGATGAAAATGGTCGCGGCACGCTTGCGCCAGATCGCGCCCTGTGACGATGCCCAGCCGCAGCGCGAAGCTTTGCAGCAGGATCGCCATCAAGTTTGAAATCATGATGACGGAGAGCAGTTGATAATTAAAACGCGCGCCGCCCGCAAGATCAGTCGCCCAGTTGCCGGGATCCATGTAACCGACGGCGATCAGATAGCCGGGGCCTGAAAAAGCAAGCATCTTGCGCCAGAAGCCCAAGCCCTGAGGCACGGGCATCGATGCGTTGACTTCCGGCAAACTCGCGTGCGTGGATGCGCGCCGCCAACCGTCCGCCGGTAATACTCTCAAATCACTGTTTCTGTTTATCATCTAAAGACCTGCTTCCGTATCGCAACTGCGTAAACTAATAATCGCTTTCCCGTCCATTTACTCGGATCGTTTCTTGAAGGGATGTTCAAAGCTCAGGTAGAAGAAAATAGCACGCTCGCCCCTGTTCGTCCCGACGCCGAGCGGGACGGAAACGCCGGGAACAATCTGCAAGCCACTACGAAAATTGTGCGCCTAACGAACGCCGGGATTGATAAACAGCGTGTTGTCGCGCGTCTTTTGTTTATTGCCGGTTACCGTTTCGGAACTGTTCCATGCCGTTTCTAACAACGCATTGAAACGCGGGCGGGCGAGCCAGACGACGCTCTGTCCAAGATTGTAGCCTGTCGTATTAGCCTTTTCACCGAGCGCATTTTTAGCCGCGCGCGTATGGGTTGCGCCCGCATTCCAATGCGTGACGAAATGTCTGGAGAGCACGACGCTCACAGGCAAATTCAATTGAACGCCGGGAGCGCCCGCGCCAAAGCCCTTTCTCGCGTTGCCCGTCGGCAGCAGCACAGAGAAGCGCGGAGACACGGCTACCTTCGCGTTGCCGTCGCCGATCAATTGGTAACGGTAATTTAAGAGCATGTCGCCAAGACCTCTGCCGCCGTCGGGAGCGCTCCCCGCTTTTTGCCCGACAAGTGTATAGCTCAACTGGTGCTTCTGGCTGAGGAAAGGCCATTCCTGCGTAAATGTATAAACCCAATCCCCGCCACGCGCCCGCATGAAGGTGTTGATGTGCTGCACGACGCCCGCTTCCTGATTATATGCTTCCTCGATCAAAAAGCTGTTGTCTTGGATGCCGGAGGGCGCTTTCTCTGGCTTCTTCTGCGCAAAGCTCAAGGGAGCGCATAATAAAAAGAGGACGGGTATGAAAATTCGCTTCATCTTTGAGACCCCGCAGTGCAACGGAAACCTGCGGCCCTTTAAACTTAAAATTTAACCACAGTGCATTTTGGGATGAAGTGTGGTAAAAGTCAAGGATGGATTTTATGTCGGGGCCGAAAGCTCTGCGCCTGAATGAATTCAATGTGCCTTCGCCTGTTGCATAATTCGTGAGGCGTCATTATTCTGGCGCTTAGGCACGCGAGCCACCTGATGAAATAATCTTGTCGAAACGGAGCGAAAGAAGAGTTGATGGTCGTTGCAAACCATAGCGGGAAGCAAGTTACACAATCGACGGAGGACTATCTAAAGGCAGTCTTCAGTCTTTCGGAAGCGCGTGCGGAGCGCGAGGCGAGCACGGGCGATTTGGCCGAAGCGCTCAATGTCAGCCCGCCCGCAATCTCGAAAATGCTCAAGCATCTGGAAAAGCAATCTTTGGTCGCGCACACGCCTTATCATGGTGTGTGCTTAACGAAAAAGGGACGACGCATTGCGCTCAAAACGATTCGTCGCCATCGGCTGCTGGAACTTTTTCTGGCGCAACTCCTCGGCTACGCGCTCGAATCCGTGCATGATGAAGCGGAGCGTTTGGAGCATCACATTTCGGATGAGTTCGAGAGGCGCATAGACGCGCTGCTCGGCAGCCCCGACTGTTGCCCGCACGGTAGCCCGATCCCGACGCGCGACGGGCAAATTGTTTCTTCGCACGGTCAACCGCTATCGGACATCGAGCCGCCCGCGTCCTTGCGCATCGAGCGGCTGCGCGCTTCGGACGCAGAGCTTTTGCGCCATTTATCCGCGAGCGGTTTATTGCCCGGAAAGGTTATTCGATTGATTAAACGAGAGCCTTTCGGCGGAGACTTGAATCTCGAAATAGACAAACGCAAACTGCGTCTTTCGTGTCAGGCCGCGAGAAGCGTGATTGTTTCCTTACAATCAACTCAACGCCGTGCGACGAGAAACGCATAGAGCGCTGGAATAGAGTCGCGCCAAGCGAATACTATTCAATATAAACTTTAGGAAAGAACATGAGAGCGAAGCTATCGGGACGTTACGCCCGAATGAGTTGTTAGTTAGCGGTCTTCGCATAGTACGGAAGGAACTCATGCGCTCCAAGCCACTCGCGTTTCTCAATAGACATTATCGCTTGCCGCTTGATTGATTCTTTCTGAATCATTTCGACAACTTCATTGGCAGCAGATAAATTATCCACCGCCAAAATTAAAGCAATATCTTTCAAGATTCTTGGCTGCTTCCAACTTTTCATTTCTTCGCAGGCTTGCAGCAGCGGTGTAAGCACAACCTCCCGCAATTCACGTTTGCGGTATATAGCCTCGAAGAGTTTGAGCAAAGCATCGGCTTGGCACACTGGATTCGGCTCACGCTCGATAATTTGTAATAGTTCTTTTACGGCGGGCAAAATATCTACATCATCACGCTGCGCCATTGCTCGCACAGCCCACGCCGAGGAAGCTACTGCCTGATAAAAATCCGGTATTCCAACCGCATTTCCGAGAGCCTCGTTTACGATTTTCATAAATTCAACTTTTGGTTTAGTGTGCCATGCAACCGCCGCTAAAGCTTGGCAGCGATGCCAGTTTCCCTGAATATCCCTTGCAAAACGCAGAGCCGCATCAATGTCAATTTGCGCTAACTCCCATGTCTTTTGTCTTGGGTCTATAGACATTTATGTTTACCAAGCGGTAGCCAGCTAATAATCTTTATCCGACGACGGCCTTACTACGTTTCGCGCCTTGAAAACACAATCGCCGCAGACTTGATTTTAATCATCCTTCTCGCAAAATAAAAGAGACCGCGCTCGCAACGTTTCGTCCCGGCGCGCTTTCTCTGATAGGGCGGAAAAAGCGCGTTCGATGTGCGGGACTCGTGTTGCGTGCGCGGCCTCTCGAAGGCTACGAAGAACTAAGACTACTGTTTATCCATCTTGTCTTTGTCCTTCTTATCCATTTTATCTTTCTTCTCCATCTTTTTATCCATCTTACCCGACGCCATGGCCGGTTTTGCGATGAACAGGCCAGCGATGGCGAGGACTTCGGCTTTCGTCAAAGGCTCGTCAAAGGATTCAGACACGGCACCGCTCGACACTCCTGCAAGTCCAGAGAGACTAGCGCCGCCCTGCGTCGTGTTGCCTTCGCCAGCATAGACCGCTTGCGTCGGCGCGGGCAGATTGCCGCGCGAGTCGCCCGTGATCCAGCCGTTTTGTCCGCGTATGCGACGAACTTCAGCCGCGTGGCGAGCTTCGACGGAGTGAATCTGCAGCGCTGTCGTCAGAATCTTTCCGTTCGATTTGAGATTTCCGGCCTGACCTTTATAGGCGCGCACGCCCGTGTCTTCAAGTGCCTGCGACACGGCGAGAAACGTCTGGTAGTTGGAAAAGACATCTGCAAACGCGCCGCCCGCCGTGAAATCGAAGGTCGGCTTCGGCCCGGCTTTGGCTCCGAGCACAGAGGAAAGCAGCGCGACGTGCGCCGTTTCGTGTTTGCTGATTTGTTGAAAGACCGCCTGTGTTTCCGCAGGGATCAAGCCGGAGCTTGACAGTCCCGTGCGGTAAAATTCGTCTTCGAGCCGCTCGAGCGTAAGCGCGAAGTTGAGCACGTCAACGATTTTACCGGGAAGGCTCGCGCCCTGTCCGAAGGCTGTTCCGGCGAGCGCGCCGAAGGCAACCGGAGCGGTGGCAATCGCGCCAGCCAGCGCCGTCGCCTTCAAAAGCGTTTCGCGGCGGGAGGTCATGTGCGTGATGATTTCGGGATCGATTCCCTCTAGCAAAGGTTTATTTTCTTCCATTTTCATTTCCTCCCTTAAGCTTTCGGCGCGGGCAGTTTGGTGGCCGTGACGGGTGTCGAGATGAACGGCGCGGCGGCGGCGAGAACTTCCGCTGGCAGTCGCGCAGCATCCAAGCCTTGCGCATTGACGACATCATCACCGGCGAAGGCCGCAGAATTCGGCTGCAGCAAATCGCGTAGGATGGCGGCGTGGCGCGCTTCGACGGACACGATCTTGCCTGCGATAAGCAGAAATGCCGCGCTCTTCAGCAACTGTCCGGCTCCGTTGTAGGCCGATACGCCGAGGTCTTCAAAAGTCCTCGCGGTCGTGAGCACGCTGTCGCGGCTGCCGAAATTGATCGCGCTGAAATTAGGCTGAAGCGCGGGAATCGCTTTTTTGCCGAGCGCCGTTTTGAAGAACTCGCGGTGGACTACTTCGTGATCGCGGATGCTCGTCAAGATGTTGCGCTCGTCCGTCGTCATGCCTGAATACGGGCTGCTGACGGCTTGCGTGTAAAAGGCCGCTTCGAGTTGTTCGAGAGCATAGGCGTAATTCAATACTCCGAAATCGCCGGAGCCTAAATCGACGGTTCCGCCCGTAGATTTTTGGATCAAAAGATCGAAGCCGTTGAAATTGTCGCGTCCCTTTGCGACGCCGATGCTGCCGAGCGCGAGCATCGCGGCGGTCGCCCAGCCGGTGCGAACAAGAAATGCTCGCCGACTGTTATTGGCTGTGGTCGGGGTATCGGAAACAGGTGTTTCCACTTCGCCCGGCCTGATGTTGTTTGACATGTACCTGACCTCCATCAAGGGCAAAAGTTAAATTTCGCATAGCAGGCACAAAAAAGCCGGGAAGACCATGTGCCGCCGTTTCTTCTGATTAAAACAAAAGCTGTTTCCCACAGCGCTTCAGCGAAATTTGAAAAAGCGCGCAGAAAAGTTTGTAAACAAATCTGAGGAGTATGATTTCGGTAGAAACTACGCGTTCCAAACCGATTATGGATTTAGCGAGCGGTAAAATTTTCGCAAAAGCAGCTTTCGCTAAATTCACAGATAACCACATTTGATAAAGCTGTTTTGTGCTGCTGTTCGATGCTGTAAGGTAACGCACAGAGCGTAGTTAAGTCAATAATTTCGAGTGAAAAGATATTTCGAGTGAAAAGATAAGGCGGCACCCCGCGAAGTGTGCCGCCTTAAAATTCGATTGAACATGTTTGCCCTGCGAGTTTAATCGCGCGAGCGCCGCGCCGTTATCTTACGCGTCGAAATATCACGCGCCGATTCCCGCCAACTCCGTGCGGCGCGCGCCGCTGCCGTTGATCTTTTTGTAAGTCGTCAAAGCCTGCGCGACGACCTGATCCATGTTGTAGTATTTGTATGTGGCAAGCCTTCCGACAAAGTAAACGCCTTCGGCTTTGTCCGCCAGCGCCTTGTACTTCGCATAAAGTGCAGCGTTCTCCGGCTGCGGCACGGGATAATACGGATCGCCCTCCGCCTGCGGATACTCATAGACGATTGAAGTCTTCGCGTGTTCTTGTCCGGTCAGATACTTGAATTCCGTGACGCGCGTGTAAAGATGCTCGTTCGGATAGTTCACGACGGGCGCGCTCTGGAACTTTTCCTGATCGTGCGTTTCGTGTTTGAAGTGCAAGGAACGATACGGCAACTTGCCGTAAACGTAATCGAAATACTCGTCCACAGGCCCCGTGTAAATCATTTCCTTGTAAGAAATCTCGTCGGCGATTTCGCGGTAGTCCGTGTTGAGCATCACCTTGATGTTCGGATGATCGAGCATGTTCTCGAACATACGCGTGTAGCCGTGCAAGGGCATCGCTTGATACGAGTCCGTAAAATAACGGTCATCGCGGTTGGTTCTGGTCGGCACGCGCGACGTAACCGAAGCGTCTAATTCGGATGGGTCAAGCCCCCACTGCTTGCGCGTGTAATTGCGGAAAAACTTTTCGTAAAGCTCGCGCCCGACGCGCCCGACGACGACATCCTCGCTTGTCCGCACGCTCTCGATTGGTTCGGCGACGGATTGGAAAAACTCTTCGACTTGAAACGATGTCAGGTTCAAGCCGTAAAGCTTGTTGATGGTGTCGAGGTTAATCGGGATCGGCAGGAGTTGCCCGTCAACCGACGCCAGCACGCGATGTTCGTATGTGCGCCAATCCGTAAAGCGCGATAAATACTCGAAGACATCGCGCGAGTTGGTGTGAAAAATATGCGGGCCGTAACGGTGAACCAGAATGCCCGCGTCGTTGTAGTGATCGTAGGCATTGCCTGCGATGTGCGGGCGCTTGTCTATGATAAGAATCTTTTTGTCCATGCCGCACGCGAGCCGCTCGGCCAACACACTTCCGGCGTAACCCGCGCCGACAATCAAATAATCAAACATCGTTTCTTCTTCCTTGTTAGTACCGAATGAGGTTTGAGGCTTTTACCCTTTAATCAATCGCCCGTCGCAAAACTGCCTGCTCCGGCTGCGGCGGCGCGCGCGCGCATTGGGATTGCTATCGAATTCGCTCCCATATTTTGCAGTTCGACGTGGTGCATCGCCACTGCTTCGGCGATTAACGCGGACATTCGCGCCCAAGTCTTATTCCATGAATTTTGTCCCAGAAATGCGTCAACGCGCGTGAGCCGTTCAGAAGCATCTTCGCGGAGCGCAGTTTCAATCGCCGCGACGAAATCCACCACCGTATCGGCAATGTGAACCATTTGCTGTTGGCCGTAGGGACGCACGACATCACGTATCGAAGTGGAAACGACGGGCTTTCCGGCGGCAAGATATTCGGGGGTCTTAGTCGGACTGATAAAGCGCGTCGATTCATTGCGCGCAAAAGGCATCAGCCCGACATCCCAGCCGCTCAGGTAAGCGGGTAGTTCCTTGTAATTCTTGCCGCCGAGATAATGAATGTTATGGCGGCGCGGTAGTGTCGCCGGATCGATTTTGACGACGGGGCCGATCATCACGAACTGCCAACGGGGGCGCGCCTCTGCTGCGCCGTCAATGAGTTCCAGATCGAGCCGCTCGTCGATTACTCCGCAATAGCCCATGCGCGGATAAGGGATTTCCCGCTGGTCAACAGGATCGTGCGCTATGTCTCGCGCTTCCTTGAAGTGCGCCGTGTCAATGCTCGACGGAAAAGCGTAGACGCGCGGGTGCTGTGAGCGCTTGGCTTCATAGAGGCTCTGTCCCCCTGTAAAGACTAAATCTGCGCGCCGGAAAAGTTCCGCTTCGCGTTCCTTCAAAGCGTGCGGCGCATTCTTGAACGCGGAAAGCTCGTCCATGCAGTCATAAACGATGGCGTGCGGTTGCAGATGGCGAGTGAAAGCCATTGCCATCGGTGTGTAGTACCACAGAATATAATCGTCGATTCCTTCGTCCTGAATCAGTTGGTCGATAAGAGATTGCTGGGCGCTCTCGACTTTCGCTGCATTGTCGCGGAAAGTCGCGGGAAGGCGCGGCACGGCGACGTGAACACCATCTTCGCGTTGGCTCACGTCGAGCCAGACAACGCTCTCGTTACCGAAAATAGGTTCTTCAACGAAGAAGACGCGGCGCTCCTTCGCGCAACGGCTCAATAAATGCTGCGGTCTTTGATAAACGAAATCCCAGCGCAGGTGCGACAGGCAAATCAAATCCGGGGCTTTTGATGGAAGACCGGAAAACACTGCGGACGCCTGCGAAAGCCGATGCGGAATGCTTGGCGACGCCTTTGCGGACATGCTCGGCGATGCCTGCTCTGTGCCTCTTTGAAGTTGGTGTTGTTGCCCCTGCTTACTGCTATTCATTACTTTCTCCTACTCCTTTAGTTTACCGAAATTCCTGAGATTACTGCGTCTCGATGCCGCGCACTTATGAAAACGCCCGCCGGGTGTTGGCCTCTGCTCGGCAGACACCGCTTCGCTGATGTGAAACGAATGGTGAACTTTCCGCCATCGTCACACCACTGAAATTATACTTTTCGGGAGCTTTGAGCGTTTAAGGCTAACTCGCAACGGCAATCCATGTCAACTGCCGGACGGTGGCTGATTGATTGCCGTATATGGTCGTTGCCGGAAAATGTAACCAGTATGAAGACGCTACCGCGCCGCGTCAGTGCCCGCCGCACGCCTGACCCGTCTGCCATCATCCTGTAGCCGAATTAGGGGAAACGGGATAATAGTCCACCACAATCGTTGCGTCTGTACGCTTACGCACCAATTTTCACGCCGACGGGCAAACTGTTTTTCTAACGCACGGCGCACATTTAATCGTTTTGAGCCTGTGCCTTCCCGTTATCTTTTTAACCTTATATAACGACAAAACGGGCTTTTTATTCCATTAGAATTATCTAAAGCCGGATTTTCGGCTTCAACGCCGGAGCCGCAATGTCTTAAGCTTCCCGCGCAAAAAAACTCTTGCGCAAAAAACTGATCGAACGTAAAATGCCCGCTCGCCCACGCTCTGCGGTTCGGGTTTTTCACGCGGTATTGATAACCTCAAAGTCTCAACGTTAAATCCATGATCCTCGCCACTGCTTTTGTGCCCGTGATCTGGTGAAAGGCCACAACTCTCATGAATGTCCCTCGTTGCTTCGCAAGGCTCGTCCAAAGCTTTGTTTGTTTTTCGCTTGCCTGCTGTGTTGTTTCGCTTCCTGTCTTGGCCGCCTCGAAGGATGATTGGCGACCCGTCGATCCGGCAGACCTCGCGCTGAAAGCGCCCGTTGTCGAAAAGGACGCCGACGCCGAAGCGCTTTTCTGGGATGTAAGTGTCGCAGACGAATTAGACGGTGGCACTCCGCGCACGGTGCTCAATCACTACATACGCATCAAAGTTTTCACGGAGCGCGGGCGCGAATCGCAAAGCAAGATTGACATCGTCTTTTTCGGCGACGCTAAAATCAAAGACATCGCCGCCCGCACCATCAAGCCGGACGGTTCCATCGTTGAACTGAAAAAGGGTGATGTCTTCGAGCGCACCATTGTTCGTTTGAGCGGTTTGAAGGCGAAAGCCAAATCGTTTGCGATGCCCGGCGTCGAATCCGGCGCGATCATCGAATACCGCTGGCGTGAAGTGCGCGGCGATCATTTGACTTCTTATGAACGATTGCAATTCCAGCGCGATATTCCCATCCAACTCGTTCGCTATCATATCAAGCCGCTCAATCTGCCGGGCTTTCCGTATAATATGCGTGTGCAGACTTTTCACGGACAGACATCGCCGATTGAAAAGGAAAAGAACGGCTTTTACGGGATACAGATGACCAAAGTCCCGGCCTTTCACGAAGAGTCCAGAATGCCCCCCGAATATGAGGTGCGCCCCTGGATGCTCATTTTCTATTCGCCGGACAACAAACTCGCCCCGGATAAATACTGGAAGCAGTTCGGCAAAGACCTTTACACAGAATACAAATCGGTGATAAAGCCGAACGACGACGTGCGCAAAGCTTCCGCCGAAATCATCGGCAATGCCACGACACCCGACGAAAAACTCGCACGCCTCTTCGAGTTTTGCCGCACGAAAATCAAAAACGTCAACCAATCTGCGGCCTTTGGTTTGTCGCGCGAAGCCCGCGAAGAAGCAAAAACCAACAAGTCTCCTGCCGATACGATACGACGCGAGCTTGGCACAGGCAAAGACATTGATTTACTGTTTGCCTCGCTTGCCGCCGCCGCCGGTTTCGACGCGCGCTTCGCAACGCTTGCCGACCGCAGCGATATCTTTTTCTATCCGGAAATCTACATAGACAGTTATTTCCTTGGCACTTTTGATATCGCTGTTCGCGTCGCAGATGAATGGCGCTTTTTTGATCCGGGCAGCACGTATGTCCCCTACGGCATGTTGCTCTGGCAGGAAGAAGGCCAGAAGGCGCTCATCTCCGATCCGAAAGACCCCGTGTTCGTTAAGACGCCCCTTTCCGCTCCGCAGAAATCGCTGGAGAAACGCACTGCCAAGCTTCGCTTAAGCGACGACGGCACGCTCGAAGGCGATATACGCGTCGAATACACAGGCCATTCCGCCGTCGATAAAAAGCGGTTCAATGACGACGATTCACCGCCGCAGCGCGAGGAGAATCTGCGCGATCAGATCAAGGCGCGCATGAGCACTGCGGAACTCACCGACATACACGTTGAAAACGTCACCGATCCGATCAAGCCTTTCGTTTACGCCTATCACGTGCGCGTTCCCGGCTACGCGCAGCGCACAGGCAAGCGTTTGTTTCTGCAACCGGCCTTTTTTCAGCACGGTGCCGTTGCTCTTTTCCCGACAAGCGCCCGCCGCAATGACATCTATTTTCACTATCCATGGTCTGAGCAGGATGTGGTTGAGATCGAATTGCCCAAAGGCTTTGCGCTCGACAACGCCGACGCACCGCAACCTTTCACGGCGGCCAACATAAGCAAGTATGAAGTGAAAATCCGCGTCATGCCGAATAATCGCGCGCTTGTTTACGAGCGGAAGTTTTTCTTTGGCGGCAACGACTCGATTCTTTTCCCGGCGACGAGCTACGCGACACTGAAAAAAATCTTCGACATCCTGCACCAGCAGGACGATCACACGATTACGCTCAAACAAAGCGCGACGACGGCAGCCAACTAAGAGCTGTTTTAATGTGTCGTGGCAGCGGCTTGTTCCTGCCACGACGGTAATCGCGGTTGCATTATTCCTCCACGCCACGAAAGGTTAATCATTATGTTGCGTAAACTCATCGGCTGCTGTTTCCTGCTCGCGCTCGCCAGCGCCCACGTCTTCGCTTCAAACGACGATGCTCCGGCGTGGCTGCGGCAGGCGGCTTCGGTAAGCGCTCCGGCATACGCCAGAGATGTGCCCGCCGTCGTATTGCTCGACGAAGCGACCACCACCGTTGGCGAAGACGGACGCCTCACAACCACGAAGACTTACGCCGTTCGTATCCTGACGAATGAAGGCCGCGCTTACGCTTTTGCCGCCGCTGGCTATGAAACGGATTCCGGCAAAATCCGCGACATACGCGCGTGGCTCATTCGTCCGTCCGGCCAAACAAAAGCTTACGGCAAAAACAGTGTCATGGATGCCGCCGCGATGAACGATGTCTATGACGAGTCGCGCGCCAAGATCATTAGCGCAAAAGACGAAGCAGAGACCGGTGCCGTTTTCGGTTATCAAACAACGAGCGAGAGACGCTCATTCTTTAATCAAACAGTCTGGCCGTTTCAGGAGGATATTCCTGTTATCGCCTCGCGCGTCACCTTGCAGCTTCCTGCGAGCTGGCGCGCCAGCGCGACGACCTTTAATCACACGAGCGTCGAGCCGCGCGTCGAAGGCACAGCTTATACATGGGAACTGCGGAATTTGCCGCCGATTGAGCCGGAACCGGCGAGTCCTTCAACCGAAAATCTCGCTCCCAGATTGGCAATCAGTTATGCGCCGCTCTCCGCCGGGAACGCCGCCGCCAGCGCCAAATCCTTCACTAACTGGAACGAAGTCTCGCGCTGGTACACGGATTTGAGCGCCGCGCAATTTGCGCCCGACGCCGCGCTCACCACCAAAGCCCAATCCTTAACCGCCAGCAGCAAAACCGAACTCGAACGCATCAGCGCAATCGCACGCTATGTGCAGGGCTTGCAGTACATCTCTATTCAAATCGGAGCCGGACGCTTTCGCCCGCACGCCGCCACGGAAGTCTTCGCCAAATCCTACGGCGACTGCAAAGACAAAGCGAATCTGATGCGCGCGATGTTGAAAGCCGTCGGCATAGAGTCTTACCCTGTTTTGATCTTTTCCGGCGACCCGACTTACGTGCGCGAAGAATGGGCTTCGCCGACGCAGTTTAATCACTGCATCATCGCCGTCAAAGTAAGCGACGCGACGCAAACCGCGACCATCGTGCAGCACGCCAAGCTTGGCCGCCTGCTAATCTTCGACGCAACCGACGACGATACGCCCGTCGGCGATTTACCAGACCACGAACAAAACAGTTTCGCGCTCATCGCCGCCGGAGACATGGGCACGCTCATGCGTATGCCCGTAACCTTGCCGGAAGCTAACAAACTGGAAAGGCAAACCGACGCCGTGCTTGCGGCTGACGGCAGTCTGACGGCAACCATGCGCGAGACAGCCATCGGACAATCGGCGGTTAATTCTCGTCGTGCGTTTCGTCATCTTGCGCGCCCGCAATACACGAAAATGATCGAGTCATGGATCACGCGCAACGCCAACGGCGCAATCGTTTCAAAAGTCGAACCCACAGACAGCGCGATTGCCACCGACAATCGTTTCGCGCTCGCCGTCGATTTCGCCTCGGCGCATTACGCTCAATTGATGAACAGCCGCTTGCTCGTCTTCAAGCCCGCCATCGTTTCGCGGCGCGATTCCGTTCACTTAACTAACGTCGAGCGCCACGCGCCCGTCGTCCTCGAAGCCAACTCTTATGCTGAAACCGTGCGCGTGCAGCTTCCCGCAGGCTTCGACGTAGACGAAATGCCCGACGCCGTCAAAATCGAAACTCCCTTCGGCACTTACGCCGCAACTTACGAAACCAAAGACGGCAAGCTATTGTTCACGCGTGCCCTGACCGTTCGCGCCGCAATCGTTCCCGCCGATCAATACACCGCCGTGCGCAACTTCTTCGAGCGCATACGCGCCGCCGAACAAGCGCCCGTCGTGCTGGCGAAAAAGTAAGCCGGAAACGAAACCCGTCAGGATGCGTCGTTGATTTGTTCTCGTGAAAACGAAAGAACAGATTAGCGACGCCTTATCGTTTGCACAGCGGGCTATTTACCGTCGCCTTTTCTCCAACCGTAGGCAGCACGCTCACTGCGCCGGACTCACAAATAAAACCCAAAAAGCGCAATCGCAAAATTTTTAGCTGAATTTCGCCGCGTGTCTTGCACAAAAAAGCGAGACGGTGTATAAGCTAAAACACCTTGTGATATTCTTAACAGGCGCATTTGAGACTCGATTCTAACCAATGGCTTTTGCTCGCTTGAAGTAGAAAACGACATGGCCGAACTCTATCGAAGCGCGCGCTTTGGTAGAGCGCACGAATCACTTCTTGAATTGTCGATTGCTCAAAAGTCGGTGCGCAGAAACTAACCGAGATGAACCATTGACCAAAAACGGAATCGTAAGTTCGGGACAAAGGGTGCGTTAATGGCACAAATCTTTCAGCGCAGCGCAAACACGCTGGCGAAGCTTTCGATCATCGGCGCGGTGCTTCTGGCGACGCTCGCCTTTACCGCCGTCGAAGCGTGGCAGCGTTCTTCCTATAACACACGCCAATACGAAGATCGCGAACAGCCCGTGCAGTTTTCCCACAAGCACCACGCGGGCGACGACGGCATAGATTGTCGTTATTGCCACACTGCAGTTGAAAAATCATGGAACGCAGGCATCCCGCCGACGAAAACATGCATGAATTGCCACTCGCAAATCTGGGCTGACAGTCCTTATCTCGAACCCGTTCGCGAAAGCTGGCGGACGGGCAAGCCGATCAAGTGGATCAAGGTTCACGATCTGCCCGACTACGTTTATTTCAATCATAGTATTCACGTCAACAAAGGCGTCGGCTGCTCGACCTGCCACGGCAACGTCACCGAAATGCCGCTCATTTATCAAGCGTCGAGCTTGCAAATGGAGTGGTGTTTGAAGTGCCACCGCAATCCTGCGCCGAACCTGCGCGAGCAAAAAGACCTTTACGTGATGGATTGGAAGCCCGGCCCCGATCAAGTGCAGAAGGGCGCGGAACTCGTCAAGAAATACAACATTCAAAAGCCCGCGCAACTGCAAGCCTGTACAACGTGTCACCGCTAAGATTCGCACGCGTGAAGGATTAGATGGATGGAAATGGAAGCAAACGACTACGTCCAGATCGAGCCGCTGAAAAAGTCTGATAAGCACTTCGACTTTCAGGCTTTTCGCCGCACGCTGCAAGACCGCAGCGGCAAGGAATACTGGCGCAGCCTCGAAGAACTCTCCGACACGGAAGAGTTTCAACAATATCTCGGCAACGAATTTCCGAGCCAGGCCGAATCGTGGCTCGATCCTGTCGGACGCCGCACGTTTATGAAATTGATGGGCGCGTCCCTCGCGCTCGCGGGCGTCAGCGCGTGTACCGTTCAGCCGACGGAAAACATCGTTCCCTACGTGCGCCAGCCCGAAGAAATCGTTGTCGGCAAGCCTTTGTTTTTCGCCACCGCGATGCCATTTGCGGGAGCCGCGACGGGACTCCTTGTCAGAAGCAACGAAGGCCGCCCGACGAAGATCGAAGGCAACACGGAGCACCCGGACAGCCTCGGCGCAACGGACGTGTTCGCGCAGGCTTCGATCCTACAGATGTACGATCCAGACCGCTCGGACAGGATTATCTATCGCGGGCAACAACGCGACTGGGCAGGCTTTTTGAACGAGATGCGCAAGGTCACGGACGAGGCAGCGACGAACGGCGGCGCAGGTCTTCGCGTGCTTGCCGAAGGCACTACGTCGCCGACTCTCGCAAGTCAGATGGACGCCTTCCGCAGAACGTATCCGGCGGCAAAGTTTCACGTTTACGAACCCGCCGGACGCAACAACGTACACGCGGGCGCGCGTCTGGCATTCGGTCAGCCCGTCAATACCGTTTACCGTTTTGCGCAGGCCGACAGAGTTTTCTCGATTGAATCCAATTTTCTCGCGGCGACGCCGGGCAACATTCGCTACACGCGCGAGTTTCGCCTACGCAAGCGCGTCGAAGACAGCAACGGCGGCGACATCGCGCGCCTCTACGCAATCGAATCTACGCCGACGAACACGGGAATGCTCGCCGATCATCGGCTGGCACTTCGTCCGAGCGAGATCGAGCCGTTCGTGCGCGCCGTCGCCGGAAGCCTCGGCGTATCAACTAACTCGACGCTTTCTGCTAAAACAGAAAACTGGATTAAAGCACTTGTCAAAGATTTGCAAGCGCATCGTGGCCGAAGCCTTGTGATTGCGGGCGATGAGCAATCGCCGCAAGTTCACGCGCTCGCTCACTCGATCAACGCCGCGCTCGGCAACGTCGGGCAAACGGTTTTCTATACAGACCCGATTGAAGCTTTCCCGGTTGACGGGCAAGGCAACATCATCGATCAAACGCAATCTTTGCGCGAGTTGATGCAGGACATCGACGCGGGACAGGTGAAGACGCTCATTATCCTTGGCGGCAATCCGCTTTACAACGCGCCCGCCGATCTCAACTTTGCCGCGCATCTCGAAAAAGTTCCGTTGCGCGTGCATCTCGGCCTTTACAACGACGAAACGGCGGAGCATTGCCACTGGCATATACCGGAAGCGCACTACCTCGAATCATGGTCTGATGCGCGGGCGTTTGATGGCACGGCGTCGATTGTTCAGCCTTTGATAGCGCCGCTCTACGGCGGCAGAACGGCGCATGAAATTCTTGCCGTAATCCTTAATGAAGCGGATCGACTGCCTTACGACATCGTGCGCGGCTACTGGCAAACGCAGAATCGGGCGGGCGGCGACTTTGAAACTTTCTGGCGAAAGTCTGTGCATGACGGCGTGATTGCGGGCACTGCTTTCGCCCCGAAAAACTTCGCCGTCAAAGGCGACTCCGCGAATGCGAATCAGCCTGCGAACTCTGTTGCGTCAACGGGCGGCAACGCGCAAAACATGGAGATAGTTTTTCGTCCCGATCCGTCGGTTTATGACGGGCGCTTTGCCAACAACGGCTGGCTGCAGGAATTGCCGAAGCCTTTAACGAAGCTCACGTGGGACAACGCGGTGATGGTCAGCCCGAACACGGCGAAGAGCCTTGGGCTTTTTGAAGGCAGCACGGGGCTTGACCGCAATGGAGAACAGGGCAACGACTTCGACTCGAAGGGCGGCGACCACACTGCCGAGATCGTCGAAATAAATTACGGCGGGCGCAAAGTGCGCGGGCCTCTGTGGGTGATGCCCGGCCAAGCCGATAACTGCATCACAGTGCATTTGGGTTACGGGCGGACGCGCGCAGGGCGTGTCGGCACAGGCACATCGGATAATCCCGTCGGCTTTAACGCTTACCAGATTCGCACATCCGACGCGCCGTGGGCTGGCACGGGCGCGCGACTTACGAGGACCGGCGACAGTTATAAACTCGCGTCATCGCAGCTTCACTTCAACGTCGCGGGACGCGAGATCGTGCGGGGCGCGACGCTTGACGAGTATCGCAAAAATCCTGATTTCGCCGCGAAGGAAACGCACGAACCGCCGCCGGGCGAAACGATGTATCAAACGAATCCCGGCTATGAGTACAAAGGTTACAAGTGGGGCATGTCGATTGACTTGAGCACATGCGTCGGCTGCAACGCCTGCGTCATCGCGTGCCAGGCGGAAAATAACATTCCCGTCGTCGGCAAGGAACAGGTCATGCGCAGCCGCGAAATGCACTGGCTTCGCATCGACACATATTTTCGCGGCGCGATGGAGAATCCGGCGGGCGTCTCCTTTATGCCAGTGCCGTGTATGCACTGCGAGAACGCGCCGTGTGAACCCGTTTGCCCCGTCGCGGCGACTGTCCACGATACCGAAGGCATCAACGCGATGACTTACAATCGCTGCATCGGCACGCGCTACTGCTCGAACAACTGTCCGTACAAAGTGCGCCGCTTTAATTTTCTGCTGTTTCAAGATTGGAATACGCCGAGCTTGAAATTGATGCGCAACCCGGAAGTCAGCGTCAGAAGTCGCGGCGTAATGGAGAAATGCACTTACTGTATTCAGCGCATTCAGCACGGCAAAATCGAATCCGAAAAAGAGAATCGCACGATCCGCGACGGCGAAGTGCAGACGGCTTGCATGAGCGTATGCCCTGCGGATGCAATTGTGTTCGGCGACATGAACGACGAAAACAGCCGCGTGCATAAGATGAAGGAATACGAGCGCGACTACGGGCTTTTGAGCGAATTGAACACGCGCCCGCGCACGACTTATCTGGCGGAGATACGCAACCCGAATTCCGAAATGGAAGTAGGGAAGGCTTAAAGTATATGAGCACCATGCCACAATCGCGCGACGAACTTCGCGTGCCGCCGCCCGCCGAAGACCCGAAGGATCGCGGCGCGGACAATTATCCGGCAGTCATCAATCCGGGGCATACGCTTGCTTCGGTGACGGATAAAATCAGCTCGCTTGTGCTGACCACGCGCATACGGTTCGGCTGGTTGATCGGACTTGCGATCAGCTTCATGGTTCTGCAAGCGCTGATGATCTCGCTTAGTTATGTGCTCTTAAAAGGCGTCGGCGTGTGGGGCATTAACATTCCTGTCGGCTGGGGATTCGCCATCATCAACTTCGTATGGTGGATCGGTATCGGCCACGCCGGAACGCTTATCTCGGCGATTCTCTTGTTGTTCCGGCAGGAGTGGCGCACTTCGATCAATCGTTTCGCCGAAGCGATGACGCTTTTTGCCGTCGCGTGCGCGGGCATTTTTCCGCTGATGCACACGGGGCGTCCGTGGCTCGCTTACTGGATGTTTCCGTACCCGAACACGATGAACCTCTGGCCGCAGTTCCGCAGCCCTTTGATGTGGGACGTGTTCGCGGTTTCGACTTACGCGACAGTCAGCTTGCTGTTCTGGTACGTCGGACTCATCCCTGATCTGGCGACGTTTCGCGACCGCTCGCGCAATCGTTTTCTGAAAATGCTTTACGGTTTGCTGGCGATGGGCTGGCGTGGTTCGGCCAGACACTGGCATCGTTACGAATCGCTTTATCTACTGCTCGCAGGGCTTTCGACGCCGCTCGTGCTGTCGGTTCACACCATCGTTAGCTTCGACTTCGCCGTGTCGATTATTCCGGGCTGGCACTCGACGATTTTTCCGCCGTACTTCGTCGCGGGCGCGGTCTACGCGGGCTTTGCGATGGTGCTCACCTTGATGATTCCTTTGCGGAAGTGGTATCACCTCGAAGACTTCATCACGATGCGCCACATACACAACTGCGCGAAGGTGATGCTGGCGACGGGGCTGATTGTTTTCTACGGCTATATTATGGAGGCGTTCTTCGGCTGGTACGCGGGCGGCTATGAATGGTTCATGATTAAGAACCGCGCGATGGGGCCGTATGCCTTCTTTTACTGGTCGCTGATTTTGTGCAACGGATTGATCCCGCAGCTTCTCTGGTCAAAGCGTGTCCGCGAGCACCTGATCGTGCTGTGGATGATCTCGATGGTCGTCAACGTCGGCATGTGGCTGGAGCGATTTATCATCGTCATCACGAGCTTGCACCGCGATTATCTGCCGTCGTCGTGGGGCATGTTCAAGCCGACGTTCTGGGACATCTCGACGTTTGTCGGCACTATCGGATTGTTCCTGACACTAATATTTTTGTTTGTGCGCGTGTTGCCGATGATCTCTATTTTCGAGGTGCGAACACTTACTCCGCAGGGGCAACTCAAAGACGGCGAATCGCACGACGTGACCGCCGCCGGAGCGCCCGCCTTGAGCGCTGGCGATTGAAGAATTGAAAGTGTTGTCTGTGCGAAGTCTGGCAGTTGAACAAGTGAGATTATGGACGAGCATATTCTAAACAGGAAGTTGGTCAAGCCCGGGCACGCCGGAGAGCTTTACGGTTTGATGGCCGAGTTTGAGACGCCGGATGCGGTGGTGGATGCGGCGCGGCGTGCGCACGCGGCGGGCTATCGCAAGATGGACGCCTACTCGCCGTTCCCGATTGAGGAATTATCCGAAGCTGTCGGCTTTCACAAAACCCGCGTGCCGCTTATCGTCTTAATCGGCGGCATCATCGGCGGCTTGACCGGCTATTTGATGCAGTATTATTTGCTGGCAATCGATTATCCTTTGCAGATCGGCGGCAAGCCGATGAACAGTTGGCCGCAATACATCCCGATCACGTTTGAGATGACGATATTAGTTGCTTCGGCGGCGGGCGTGATCGGAATGCTCGTTTTGAACGGATTGCCGATGCCGTATCACCCCGTCTTCAACGTGCCGCGTTTTGAACTCGCCAGCAGCGAACGTTTCTTTCTCGTGATCGAAGCCGCTGACCCGAAGTTCAAGCGCGATGAGACGACGAGCTTTCTTCAAGGTTTGAATCCGCACGAGGTGTCCGATGTTCAGTTATAAAACTTTGAGAAAGGCACATCGCGACGGCGTCGATGATAATGAACAGCGGCGACAACGACGCGCGTTGTTTCTCGCAACGGCACTGCTGTTTGTCGCGGCGGCTTCGGGCTGTCGCTATGACATGCAAGATCAGCCGAAGTACATCGCCTTGCGCGAAAGCACTTTCTTCAAAGACGGAATTTCTGCGCGTCCTTTAGAGAAGGGAACGATCCCGCGCGGCTATCTGCGCGATGATACTTATTTCTGGACTGGCAAAGGCAATCCGGGCGGCACGGGCAGCGGCAATAGCGGCGGCAGCGGTGCTTCTTCCGGTGCAGCAGCAGGACGCGGCAGTAGTGCTAGCGGCGGCGGGCAGAATGGAAACGCTGTGAACGAGCGCGGCGATGCGGTGTCCGGTGAAGCGGGAAGCATGTCGCAGAGCGCAAATCCTTCGGCAGCGAGCCAGAACGCGGGCGGGGCAGCGGCAGGAACGGCGAGTGGCGCAGCGGGCGAAACGGACGGCACTGTTTTTCCGTACCCCGTGACGCAGGCGATGGTCGAGCGCGGGCAGGAGCGTTTCAATATTTACTGTTCGATGTGCCACGGCATGACGGGCTACGGCGACGGCATGATTGTGCGTCGCGGCTATAAACGTCCGCCGTCGTATCACACGGATGAGTTGCGCGCGAAGCCCGTCGGACATTATTTCGACGTGATGACGAACGGCTGGGGTTCGATGCCGAGTTACGCAGAGCAGATTCCGCCGCAGGATCGATGGGCGATTGCCGCTTACATACGCGCTTTGCAAATGAGCCAGCGGGGTGCGGCGGCAACGAGCACGAGCAATGCGCCTGTCGGCGGTGGACAGGAAGCGCACACGCCAACGCCCGTCAGACAAGGACAACAGTAGATGGACGCGACATACACGACGCACGAAGCTGACGCAAAAACTTACCAGCCGCCGACGGCTGTGCGCTCCTTTTACAGGGAAGCGATGGTGATCGGCGTGCTCGGCGCAATCGCGCTGTTAATTGGCGTGGTTCTCGCGCCGGAACAATTCTTTCGCTCGTATCTATTCGCGTTTATGTTCTGGCTCGGCATCGCTCTCGGCTCGCTCGCGCTTTTGATGGTGCAGCATTTGTCGGGCGGCGCGTGGGGCATCGTCACACGCCGTATGCTTGAATCCGCCGCCGCGACGCTGCCTATCTTGGGCGTGCTTTTTATTCCGATTGCGTTGTCGTTTTTCACACATCATCAATTGTATGAATGGGCTGGCGGCGGTGTCGGGCATGAAGGTGCAGGGCTTGAAGGCGGCGCGCACGATCCGATTGCGCATAAAATAGGCTACTTGAATCCAACGTTCTTTATTATCCGCGCGATTGTTTATTTCGTTATCTGGAGCGCGATGGCGCTTCTGTTGAATCGTTGGTCAACCGAGCAAGACCGCACGGGCGATCCGGGCTTGCCGACGCGTATGCGAATTTTGAGCGGGCCGGGCATTGTGGTTTACGCGCTGACGGTGACGTTCGCCTCCGTTGATTGGATCATGTCGCTCGCGCCGGAATGGACTTCGACGATTTTCGGTATTCTGACGCTCGGCGGGCAGGGCTTGAGCGCGATGGCGTTTATGATCCTGATGGCCGCGTGGCTTGTTAAGCGCGAGCCGTTTGCGAGCGTCCTTAAGCCGCGCCACTTTCACGATCTCGGAAAATTGCTGATGGCGTTCACAATGCTGTGGGCATACTTTTCATTCTCGCAGCTTTTGATTATTTATTCGGGAAACTTGCCGGAAGAAATCCCCTGGTATCTGGATCGTATGCGCGGCGGCTGGCAATACATTGCTTTCGCGCTCGTCGTCTTTCAATTCGCATTGCCGTTTGCGCTCTTGCTGTCGCGCGATTTGAAGCGCAACGCCAACCGGCTTGTTTTTATCGCGTCGCTCGCGTTGTTCATGCGATTAGTTGACAACTTCTGGATGGTCGAGCCGCAATTTCATAAAGCCAACTTGGGCAGCTTGGGTTTGTCGGCGATTTTGCTGGACATCGCCGCGCCGCTGGCGATTGGCGGCATCTGGCTCGCGGCCTTCGCTTACCGTTTAGCGCAGAGGCCGCTGCTTCCCATTAATGATCCTTACCTTGCGGACGGACTCAATCCGAAAGGGCATTAGGCGGCGAAAGTTTTTGAGTGGACAGCGAAACAGGCGGCGTAAACGAAAGTTCGAGTTTGAGGCGTTTGATTTTTTATGAGCGAAACGATTTATCACGGCGATAGAAGCAGCGGCGGGCACGGCGATGAACGGCGCACGCCTGACACGGGGCATATACAGAACCCGGATGTGATGCACGAAGTGTCGGATGTTAACGTCGGCGCGATTTTGAAATTCATCGCCGCGCTCGCCGTCGGAACGGCGCTTGTTTTCGTGTTCATCGGCGGCTCGATGCGAGCGTTCACGTATGTCGCGGACAAAGTCGATCCCGATATTCCCTCGCCGATGGCGCTCAAGGAACAAGATCGTCTGCCGCCGGAACCACGCCTGCAACTTGCGAAGGGCTGGAACTTTGAAGGCCACAATCTAGAGTTGCAGGAGCCGCAGGCCGAGCGAAGAATGCTGTTCGAGAAGTGGAACAAACAGATGGAGCAAAGCGGCACAGACCCGCAGACGGGTGCTGTCCACATGCCCGTCAAAGAAGCGATGCGCATGGTCGTCGAGCAAAATATGCCCGCGCGACAAATGCCTGCGAAACAGATGAACAGCGGCAAAGTCACCAACGAAGGCATACCTGTCCCGGACGCACAAAGCTCCGGGCAGCAAACTGACAGCCGCGACAAATAGCCGCACTGTCGCAAAAGGGTTTTAAGCAAGTAAGAAAGAAGAAGTACCTTGAAAGTTCAAACCATAAAAAGGGAAGCGAGACAACCGAACATAACCGCACCTGTGCGCCGCCGCGCGAACGTATTGCTCATCACATTGAGCGTCGCGTGTTTATGCGCGCCCGTTTATGCGCAGTACGGAACGGGGCCGCTTGAAATGCGCAAGCAGAGTCAGCAGAGCAACGCCGTGCCTGTGGCTTTACAAAACGTCGGCATAGATCAACGTTTGAACGAGCAGTTGCCGCTCGACGCCGTGTTTCGTGACGAAACGGGACGCGAAGTCAAGCTCGGCGATTATTTCAAAAGCGGCAAGCCCGTCGTGCTGTCGCTCGTTTATTACGATTGCCCGATGCTCTGTACGCAGGTTTTGAACGGCGAAGTCGAAAGCTTTCGCAATGTGCCGTTCACGCTCGGCAAGGATTACGAAGCCGTCAGCGTTAGTTTCGATCCGCGCGAAAAGCCGGAATTGGCCGCCGAGAAAAAACAGCTTTATGCGATGGAATATAAGCGTCCGGGAGTCGCCGACGGCTGGCATTTTCTGACCGGAGACGCGGCTTCGATTAAACGCCTGACGGATGCCGTAGGCTTTCGTTACATTTACGATGAAGGAACAAAGCAGTTTGCGCACGCGAGCGCGATTTATGTGGCGACGCCCGAAGGCAAGCTCTCGCGCTATCTTTACGGCATTTCGTTTCCGCCCAAACAAATGCGGTTCAGTTTGATCGAAGCCGCTGCGGGCAAAATCGGATCGCCGATTAATCAACTGCTTTTCTATTGTTACCATTATGATCCGACGACGGGAAAGTACGGCGTTGCGGTGCTTAATGTGATGCGTGCGGGCGGCGTTTTAACGATGCTGTCGCTTCTTGCGCTGATACTTTTATTGAGACGCCGGAAACAAAGCGTAGAGCATCTGGAAGAAGCAAGAGGAGCCGTATAGAATGATGGCGTTTGCGCTACAATTTCAGCAACTCATGCCGACGCAGGCTTCGACCTACGCATGGCAGGTGGACGGCCTCTTCTTTTATCTCGTGCTGTTGACGGTTTTGTTCGGCACGGTCATCAGCGGAACGATCATCTATTTCGCCGTCAAGTATCGCCGTCGCTCGCCATCGGAATTGCCGCCGCCTGTTGCCGGTTCGCACAAACTCGAAATCGGCGTCACGACCGTGCTGCTTTTGCTTTCAATGACGATCTTCGTATGGGGCGCGGCCATTTTCCTACAGCAGACGCGCTTGCCGAAGGACGGGCTTGAAATCTCCGTTGTCGGCAAACAGTGGATGTGGAAATTCGAGCACCCGACGGGACAGCGCGAGATCAATGAACTGCATGTTCCCGTCGGCACAAAAGTTAAACTGACGATGGCGACTGAAGACGTCATTCACGCGCTGTATGTGCCGGACTTTCGTATGCAGTATCAGGTTGTGCCGGGGCGTTACACGAACGCTTGGTTTGAAGCGACGAAGACCGGAAAGTATCACCTTTACTGCAACATGTATTGCGGCACGAATCATTCGGGCATGGGCGGCTGGGTTTATGTGATGGAGCCGGGCGATTATCAAGCGTGGCTTTCAGGCAACGCCAATCAAGTTTCGCCGGTTGTCGCGGGGCAAACTAATTTTCAGCAGCTCGGCTGCACAAGCTGTCACGGCGCAAACGCAGAGGGCGGACGCTGCCCGCCGCTGATCGGCGTCTTCGGCAGCCAGCAGCGTTTGCAGGGCGGTTCATCCGTGCTCGCGGATCAATCGTATATCAGAGAATCCATTTTGAATCCGTCGGCGAAAATCGTCGCGGGCTATCCGAACATTATGCCGACGTATCAAGGGCAGGTGACGGAAGAACAGTTGCTGCAATTAATCGCCTACGTCAAATCCTTGAGTCCGCAAAACACTTCGGGTATCAGCACGACTGCGCCCGCGCGTTCCAATAATCCGCGCACGGGCGTCGCGTCTCCCGAAGGACAAAACGCCGTCTCGCCCGATGCGCAGAAAGCGAATCCGGTCATCGCGCCGCAAGCAAACGGCGGCGGCAATAGCACGGGCGGCAGTGGCGATAGCAGCAGTAGTAATAGTAGTAACGGCGGCAGTAGCGCAACGACAAGTTCACAGAGCGGAGCGCGGACTTCGCCGCAGAGGTAATACGCAATTATGAGTACGATAGGCACACCACCGTTTGAAGGGCGGCCGCACGCCGAAGATGCGAGGCCGCTTGCCGACAGCGAAAGACCGCGCGTTAATTATCTGAACGTCGATCACAGCGTGCGGTCTTGGCTGTTGACGAAAGACCACAAGCGCATTGCGATTTTGTATCTCGTGTCGATCAGCTTTTTCTTTATGATCGGCGGCATCTACGCGGGATTGATTCGCCTCGAGCTGTTGACGCCGCAATCCGATTTGATGACGGCCTCGACATACAATAAGACTTTCACGCAGCACGGAATCATCATGATTTTCTTTTTCTTGATTCCGTCTGTGCCTGCAACGCTCGGAAATTTTCTTGTGCCGCTGATGATCGGCGCGAAGGATTTGGCGTTCCCGAAAATCAATCTGCTTAGCTGGTACATTTACCTTGTCGGCGCGGCGCTGACGATGACCGCATTGCTTTTGGGCGGCGTCGATACGGGCTGGACGTTTTATACGCCGTACAGCACTTCCTTCTCGAATACTTACGTCAGCATCACGGGACTCGGCATTTTCGTGACGGGCTTTTCGTCGATCCTGACGGGCTTGAATTTTATCGTCACCATCCACACGATGCGCGCGCCGGGCATGACTTGGTTTCGCCTGCCGCTCTTTATCTGGGCGCAGTATGCGACGAGCCTTGTGATGATTCTCGGCACGCCCGTGATTGCGATCACAGTGCTGCTCGTCGCGCTTGAAAGATTCGCACACGTCGGCATTTTCGATCCGAGGTACGGCGGCGATCCCGTGTTGTTCCAGCATCTCTTCTGGTTTTATTCGCACCCCGCCGTATACATTATGCTGCTGCCCGGCATGGGCGTGATAAGCGAATTGATTACGACGTTTTCGCGCAAAAACATTTTCGGCTACAAATTCGTCGCAGGCTCCAGCATCGCCATCGCCATCTTCGGCTTTCTCGTGTGGGGACACCACATGTTCGTGTCGAGCCAGTCGGTTTACGCCGGATTGGTTTTTTCGTTTATCAGTTTCGTCGTCGCAATTCCTTCGGCGATTAAAGTGCTCAACTGGTCGGCGACGCTTTACAAGGGTTCTATCTCATACGATACGCCGATGCTGTATGCGCTCGGCTACATAGGGCTGTTTATCGTCGGCGGCATGACGGGACTTTTTCTCGCTGCCATAGGATTAGATGTGCATCTGACGGCGACTTACTTTGTCGTCGCGCACTTTCATTACGTGATGGTCGGCGGAACGCTGCTCGCTTATCTCGGCGGCATACATTTCTGGTGGCCGAAGATAACGGGGCGCATGTACCCTGAAGGTTGGGGACGCATCTCTGCTGTGATTATTTTCCTCGGCTTCAACCTGACGTTTTTTCCGCAATTCATACTCGGTTATTTGGGAATGCCGCGCCGGTATGCTTCGTACCCGCCGGAGTTTCAAACTTTGAATGTCCTCTCGACGGCGGGCGCAACCGTGCTTGCGGTAGGCTTTCTGCTGCCAGCCATTTATTTGATCTGGTCTTTGAAATACGGCGCGCTCGCTCCGGCTGATCCGTGGGTTGCGACAGGCTTGGAGTGGCGCACGCTTTCTCCGCCGCCGACAGAGAATTTCGAGCAAACGCCGATTGTCACTTGGGATGCTTACGAATATCGTCCGAGTGAAGAAATCGAAACCGTCGGCAAGATGAGGCACGGCGACAAACCGGATCGCTCGGCTTCCGATCAAGGCAAACTCATTACCGAAGAAGCAGGAGATTAAACGGTGGCTGAAAGTTACGCGGCAACGCCGATAGCATCGACGAGCGGAGGCGCGGTTGTGTCGTCCGAGACATCTCCGGCGCATCATTCGGGCGCGCATCACCACGCCGACCTACAGCATCATTTCGATAATCTGGAGCAGCAGAACGAAGCGGGAACTTTGGGGATGTGGGTCTTTCTCATCACCGAGATTATGTTCTTCGGCGGGATGTTCGCGGCCTACATTCTTTACCGCTCGTTTTACCCGGAAGCCTTCGCCGAAGCTAGTTCGGAACTCAATGCGCTTTACGGCGGCATCAATACGCTCGTTTTGATCGGCAGCAGTTTGACGGTCGTGCTTGCCGTCTTCTCCGCGCAAGTCGGTAGTCGTCGCGGGCAAGTAATATTTCTGGCGCTGACGATTTTTCTCGGCCTCGTTTTTCTCGTCATTAAATCCATCGAGTATGCGGAAAAATTCGAGAAGCATCATATTCCGGGGCCGGGCTTTCAGTGGGACGGAGCGGATGCGCCGCACGCGCAGATGTTCTTCTTTATTTATTTTGCGATGACGGGCGTTCACGCTCTGCACATGATAATCGGCATCGGCATTTTCAGCGTGCTGCTTTACTGGGCGCAGCGCGGACGCTATACGCCGGAGTATCACTCGCCTTTGGAGATCGGCGGCCTCTACTGGCACTTTGTTGACATCGTCTGGATTTTTCTTTTCCCGCTGCTTTATTTGCTCGGCAATCACGTGCATCACAAATAAACGTTTCGTCGCCGCCGCCCGTAAGCGCGGAGCCTTAAAGTTATGTCCGAACACATCGTCTCGAAAAATCTTTACTATCTCGTTTTCGCCGCCCTGATCGTGCTGACGGTGGTGACATATCTCGTGTCGCTTTTCGACTTTGCGACGATTAGCCCGTCCCTGTGGTGGTTGAACACGCTGATCGCGCTGATGATCGCGGCGACGAAGGCATCGCTCGTCGTGCTGATTTTTATGCATGTGCGGTACGCTTCGCGGCTCACGAAATTGATTGTCGTGGCGGGCTTTTTCTGGCTCGCAATTTTGCTGGTATTTCTCGGAGCAGACTACAGCACACGCCCGCACGAGACGAATGAAAGAGTGGAGACGACGGTCAAGCAGCAAAGGTAAAGAATCGAAGGATTGCCTTGCCGGTAAATGAGACGCTTGTTGCCTGCCGGAGCTTGATTGCTTTTTGGAAAAAGCGTTGCAACTTATGGACGCCGTAACACCGCACGAAAGATTGATCGGCGCTCGACTAATCGCCGCCAATGCCGCAACTGCCGCCGGAAAAATCACGGCGCAATCTGCGCGCGTGGCGGCGTCGCGCTTTCGAGCGTTCGCAAAATATGCGTGGGTAGTCGTGGCTTATAGCCTTGCTGTCGTCGCGTGGGGCGCTTATGTGCGGGCGACGAGTTCTGGCGACGGTTGCGGTAGCCACTGGCCTTTATGCAATGGCGAAGTGATTCAGCACGGGCGTGGGTTAGCAACATTTATTGAATATGCGCACAGGCTTTCGAGCGGATTAATGTTGCCTCTTGTCATTGGCCTGCTTCTCTGGTCGCGCAAAGTTTATGCGCCGCGCCATCCAGCACGCAGAGCCGCGATCTTATCGGTTGTTTTGACAGTAACGGAAGCTTTGATCGGCGCAGGATTGGTGCATTTCGAGTTAGTCGCGCACAACGCTTCGGCATCGCGCGCAGTTTATCTCTCCGTGCATCTCATCAATACTTTTCTGCTGCTCGCGGCGCTGGCGCTGACGGCTTGGTGGGCTTCCGCAGGCAAGGCGCTACGCTTGCGCGAGCAGGAAAAAACGTTCAAGGTGCTGGCTGGCGGTGCGATCTTTGCAGCTTTAGTCTTAGGCGTGAGCGGCGCGGTGACGGCGCTCGGCGATACTTTGTTTCCGTCCGCGTCTCTCGCCGCCGGATTCAAACAGGACTTACAGCCGACGGCGCATTTCCTAATTCGCTTGCGCGTGCTGCATCCGCTTATCGCCATTACCGTTGGTTCGATGCTCGTCGCCTTCGCAGTTTTTAGCATCCGTCAATGCGAAAGGGAAAGCGGCAAAAGCAGCGGTAATATAAAAGTCGGCAGTGAATGGGCGCGGCGCTTTGCCATCGCGCTGATGTGTTTCGTCGCTGCGCAATTTATCGTCGGCGCGTTCAATGTCGCGTTGCTTGCGCCGATTCCTTTGCAACTTGTGCATCTATTGCTTGCTGATTTGATGTGGCTCGCGCTTGTGCTCCTGATCGCGGCGACGCTCGCCGTTGAACCCACGCGGCGAACAGGATTTTCGAGCATCGGCGTTTGAATACGCCAAACGACTTTCGCGTTACATCGTCACAGCGCGCGCGGCCTTCGCGATAAATTTGCGTAAAACGATGCGAGGATTTATACGTTATTTTTGCGGTGAATGAAGTTGGCTTTTATGAAAAGTGTAGCGGCAATAAAACTTGAACAGCAAAGCAGTGCGGCAGCAGTTGCGGTCACGCTCGACTTTGACGAAGAGATGACAGTGCGTGAAAGAATCGCGGCTTACCTTGAATTAACCAAGCCGCGCATTACCTTTTTGATTCTGTTGATCGCGCTCGCAGGGTTTTGTCTCGCGTCACCGCGCGGCGGCTTCGAGTACGCTTTGCTCGCGCACGTGCTTGTCGGCATCACGCTGCTTTCAAGCGGCATTGCGGCGCTTAATCAAACCATCGAAACGGATGTTGACGGCTTGATGCGGCGCACGCAAGCGCGGCCTTTGCCATCCGGCAGGCTCTCCGAATCGCAGGCGTTTGTCTTCGGCATCGGTTTGACCGTCGCCGCCGAAATTTATTTGACGACGTGGGTTAATCCGCTGACCGCACTGCTCGGCGTCGTCACGGCCATCGGCTATGTGCTTGTTTACACTCCGCTGAAAACCCGCTCGACGCTTTCGACAGCCATTGGCGCGTTGCCGGGCGCGATGCCGCCGCTATTAGGTTGGGCGGCGGCGCGCGGTCACTTGAATATGGAAGCGTGGTCGCTGTTCGCGATTCTTTTCCTGTGGCAGTTTCCGCATTTTCTCGCAATTGCATGGATGTACCGCGAGGATTACGGGCGCGCGGGAATTAAGATGCTGCCGGTGGTTGCGCCCGACGGACGTTCAACCGCGCAGCAGATCGTCGGCTTCACAATTCTGTTGATTCCGGTCAGCCTTTTGCCCGCGCTGCTCGGCACAACAAGCGGCACGATTTATTCGGGCGGCGCACTGCTTCTCGGCGCGCTCTTTCTTTACAGCGGCGTGCGTATGGCCGTTTCTCGTTCCAGACAGGAAGCGCGCCGGTTGCTGCTCGCTTCGGTTATTTATCTGCCGCTTTTGTTCGCGCTGATGGTTGCGAACAAACGCTGATCGCGCTGTATAGAACGCGAAAAGGATTTTTCACAGTTTTTTATCTGTGCTCTCGAATCGAGTGTTCGTTTCTCGCCGAAGTTTTTCCGCTGAATAATAAGAAGCGTTATGCCTGCCAGACTCAACACAACGACCACAACCGTTATTGATGTCGAAGAGCGCGTCCGTGTCCGCCCCGTCAGAATCAAGTTAAACGGCAGTGGATCGCGCGGCGGCGGCAAAGGACGCAAAGGCGGGAACGGCAATAACGGCGGCGGGAACAACAACAACGGTGGCGGCGGCAACCAAGACGATCAGCCCGCAGGATTTTCGCCCGCGCGCTGCTGGGTCTGCCTCGTTACTACGCTCGCCGCCGTCTTGATGACGTTTGCTGTGCTTACCACGGCGTACATTGCGCGCACTTCGGGCACAAGAGATTGGCAGCCAATCGAAATGCCGTCGCTGCTGTGGTTGAGCACCGCGCTGATCCTTGCGAGCAGCGTTACTTTTGAAGCGGCGCGCCGAAGCTTACGGTGGCCGCGCGCGGAAGACGGCGTCTATCGTCGCTGGCTAACATGGACGCTGCTGTTCGGCTTCGGTTTTCTCGCCGCGCAGTCAATTGTTTTTCGCCAACTCATCGCGCGGGGCTTTTACCTTGCGAATAATCCGCACAGCACATTTTTCTACATTCTTACGGGAACGCACGGCGTACACTTGCTCGGCGGCATCATCGCTTTGATTTATTTGCTAGCGCAAGATAAGCGCCAAGCAACGCAGCTCGTCGTGATAAACGAAAGGGAAGCGCACATAAAGCAGCGCACCTTGAGCGGCGTGGTCGCGCTCTACTGGCACTTTATCGCTGGCCTCTGGATGTTTTTGTTCGCGCTTCTTTCGCTCTGGAAATAAACACACACTACAAATAAAAGAAGCCGCTTGTTGTTCGTCAACGAAGCGGCTTCCCGTCTCTCACTCGAAGCAGGAGAAATGATGATAAACCTACGTCGCAATATGTATCTTCACTGCGTGCTGATAATCGCGCTATTCAACATCCCGATCTACGCGTCGCCTGCGTTTGAATTGCAAGAGGCAAGCGCTTCGTCTAAGACGCGTGCTGCATTGCCAAACAGTGAGCGTGAAGCGGTCGGACGTTTGCGAGAAGAGACGCTTCGTGAAGTGACGACGATTCTTGCTTCCAATGATATAGAAGGGCGCGGAACGGCTCAACCCGGCGGGATAAAAGCATCTCAATATCTTGCGAATCGATTTGCCAAGCTCGGGCTTAAGCCGCTCGGAGATTCCGGCACGTATTTACAAGCGATTAAATTCAAGAGTTCACAAGTGCAGCGAGATTCTTATGTGAAGGCCGGTGACGAGACGCTTACTCTCGGGCGCGAGTTCGTTTTCGCGCCTTATTATTCCGTTGAGCAGTCAGAGATAAGTGGTGAGTTGGTTTTCGCAGGTTATGGTTTGAGTTCATCTCAAAAAAACCGCCGTGCCTTCACCGGATTCGACGTCAAAGGCAAAATTGTCGTTCTGCTTAGCGGGCTGCCAGTGAACATGGGTCAACACACACAAGAACAAAAGTTAGCCCTTCAGCAGTTTATTATACGCAGCTATGCCAATCTCGGGGCCGCAGGCTTTATTTTGACCAATGTCGGTTCAGAGGAACAGCCGTATTCCGAGTTCGCAGATTACCTTACGCGGCGGCGCGTCACGCTGCTCGATGCGCCGCCCCTAGCGTCATCGCCCGTCATCTTCACCAGCAATCGAGGAGCGGAAAAGCTATTCGGCAAATCCGGGTTGACCTTCGCGCAGGCGATGGCGAAGGCCGAAAACAGTGACTTCGTTCCGCAGGAGTTGAATAAATCGGCGAAGATTAACGTCAAAATGAAAATCGAAGAAAGCACGGGCAATAATGTCGTCGCCGTGCTTGAAGGCTCTGACCCGCTACTTAAAGAACAGTGCGTGGTGTATACCGCGCACTATGATGCTTACGGTGTTGCGTTTGACGGACGCATCTACCCGGGCGCGGCGGATAATGCGCTCGGTGTCGGGGAGATGGTCTCGATTGCTGAAGCTCTCGCAAAATCAACCCCGCGCCCGCGCCGCTCAGTAATCTTTCTCGCTGTGACAGGCGAAGAGTATGGCTTACTCGGCGCAGAGCACTGGGTGTCTCACGCGACATGGCCGATTGAAAAGGTAATTGCCGATTTGAACTTCGATGGCATAGGAACGGAGGTCTACGGCCCGGTCAAGCGCGTCGTAGGTTATGGCGCAGATCATTCTAATTTAGGCGCGACGCTTAAAGACGTGACAGAAGCAACCGGCACTGTGATTGCGCCCGATCCATTTCCAGAAGAGAAAATATTTTACCGTTCCGATCATTTTGCATTCGCCAAAAAAGGTGTCCCCGCGCTGATGCTGTTCGGCGCGCCGGATGGAGATGCGTCCATATGGATGGCGCGGGCTAAGAAATGGCTGACGACGGATTACCACCAACCGAACGATGTTGTGCGTTCAGACTGGAACTGGGATGGTGCGCGGACTCTTGCGATAGTCGGCCTCATTGCCGGAATGCGTGTTGCGAATGCAGATGCAGTTCCTGAATGGTTGCCCTCTTCGCCTTTCAAGCGTACCGGCAACGTACCCATGCTGCCCGCGCAAAGACATTGAAAAGCAGCGCATGTCTCTTCGACGGTGAAACTACACAATCGAGATGTTTACACAAAACGGGCGCGGGCATGATGAATCAAAGCAATAGCCGGAGCGAAGCGGGCGATAGAGCTATATGGATCATTATCAAAGTCGGTTTGGCCGCCGTATCCAGCCGCTGAATTTATAAGCAGCACTTACAGCTAAAAGAGGCTTCGCTAATTCAAGCGGAGCCTCTTTTATTTGCGAAAGTGATTTTCCGTGCGTTACCAGATTTGGCAACGCTCTGTTTCGGGTCTGACCATCGGTTCCGTTTGTTTGCAGCCGAACGCTTTGGCGAACGCGGGCATGTTCGAGAGCGGCCCGTTGACGCGGAAACGCGAGAGCGGGTGCGGGTCTGTGTTGACGAGAAGGCGCGCATATTCTGGACGCGCCTGTTCAGCCCAGACCTGCGCCCAGCCGAGAAAGAAACGCTGTTCGGGCGTGAAGCCGTCAATGTTCGCGGGACGCGGTTTGCCTTCCATTGATTTCTGAAACGCAGCGTAAGCGACGGTCAAACCGCCCAAGTCCGCGATTGATTCGCCGACGACGAGCTTGCCCTTTTCGTTGATGCCGTCTTCGACTTTGAATGCGTCGAATTGCTTGACGACGCAATCGGCGCGCGCTTCAAAGTTTTTCATATCAATGGGCGTCCACCAATCTTTCAAGTTGCCTTCTTTGTCGAACTGTCGCCCTTCGTCGTCGAAGCCGTGCGTCATTTCGTGGCCGATAACCGCGCCCATGCCGCCGTAGTTGATCGCGTCGTCTACGTTCGGATCGTAAAATGGCGGCTGCAAGATGCCCGCAGGGAAAACGATTTCGTTCATCTGCGGATTGTAATAAGCGTTGACCGTTGGCGGCGTCATGCCCCATTCGTAGCGGTCAACCGGCTTGCCGATCTTGTTCAATTGACGATTGACTTCAAACTGCGTCGCGCGTGCCGCGTTATCGAGATATGACGCGCGGTCAATGTTCAGCGCCGAATAATCGCGCCATCTGTCCGGGTAGCCGATCTTATCGACGAATGCTTCGAGCTTCGCGGTGGCCTGCCGCTTTGTCGCGTCACTCATCCAACTCAAAGTTGAAAGGTCGCTTTTGAGCGCTGCTTCCAGATTATGCACCATGTTGAGGGCGCGCGCTTTTGCTTCCGGCGTAAAATTCCTTTCGACGTAAACCTGTCCGAGAGCTTCGCCGAGCGCGCGGTCAGTCGAGCGCACGCAGCGCTTCCAACGCGGCAATTGCTCGGTCGTGCCTGTCAAAATTTTGCCTTTGAAATTGAAATCCTCATTCACGAATTTCGATGAAAGGCGCGAGGCCGTCGCGTCTATCAAATGCCAGCGCAAATATGTTTTCCAATCGCTCAGAGAAACGCCCGCGAGTTCTTTATCCAGCGCTTTGAAGAATTGCGGCTGCGCAACATTAACGTCGCCGACTGTCGGAGCATTGATGTCTTTGAGGTAGGCAGCCCACGAAAAATTCGGCGTCAGTTGCTGCAACGCGGCGACTGTCATCTTATGATAAATCGCGTTCGGATCGCGCTGCTCGATGCGCGTCATCGAAGCACGCGCAAGCGCCGTCTCGATGCCCATGATGGTGCTTGCTTCCGAAGCCGCACGCGCGCTGTCGTCGCCGAGCAGCGCGAGCATGTTGGTTATGTGCTTAACGTATTCTTCGCGGATGGTCTTCGAGCGCGCATCGTCGTTCGTGTAGTAATCACGATCCGGCAAACCCAGTCCGCCCTGCGTCGCTTCGCCGATGACCTGCGTGGAGTTTTTGAAATCTTGGTCGGCTCCGAAATCAAACAGCGCGCCGACGCCGACGCGGTGCAGATGCGCCGTTTCCGCGCGCAAATCCGCGAGGCTTGCGATGCTTTCGATGCGCGCAAATTCGCGCGCGAGCGGTGTTGTCCCCGCCGCTTCGATGCCATACTCGTCCATGCAGCTTGCGTAGTAAGCGCCGATCTTCGCTTCGTTGCTGCCAGCCGGAGCGGAAGTGTTCTTCGCTGCTTCGAGAATTCCGTGCAGCTTATCGTTGTTCTTTTCGGCTAACTCGTTAAAGCGTCCCCAAGAAGGATAGGCCGCCGGAATCGGATTGTGAGCGATCCAGCCGCCGTTGGCGTATTGAAAAAAATCCGCACAGGGCTTGCAGGTTTGGTCGATGCTTGCGAGATCAAAGCCGTGATTGACCGTCACATTACGTTGCGCGTAAACCGCAAGGCTCACGACAAGCAAACAGAAAAGCGCCGCCGCAGGCAGCCGTCGTTTTGAAAAATTCATTAACATACTCCTTCGCAAAAAAAACCTTAACGTGTTTCGATTGCCGGTTCGCCGACATATTCCCAGTGCCATGGTTCGTAAAAGTATGGGCGAAAGCCGAACTTGTCCGCGTTTTTAACAAGCCAGCGGTAAACGGGCGTGTTGGTTTGAGTGAGACGATTAGCATCATCCGTGCTGACGGGATCGCCCCCGAGGTAAAAATCTATCGCGCGCCCCGTAAAATGCGGGCTGTTGACGGCAAGCCCGGCGCGCCCGGAGTTTGGCGAAGCTTTGCGCAATCCATCCTGATATTCGCGCGAGCGAAAAGCTGAAACGATCTTCAGGAATTTTTCAGACGACGCGAGCGCAAGCTTGTCGCCGCCGCCCGTTGTCGCCAGATGAAGCGACGGATCAATTGCCGCCGCTTTAATCATTCGCTTGTACGCGGCGTAAGTTTGCGGTTCGACTTTGCGAAGCGCATCAGGCCGCGAGGGATCGTAGAAATCCGTCGTCGGAGCCGTCATCAATTGATCGGGCGCGGCGGGCGTGTGATCTTTGAGGCGACGCGCTTGCCACGCGCCGAACATTTGAGGCCATGTAACAGCATCGAGAACACCGTCCGGATTTAATTTCGCGGACAGTTGCCACGCGGCGAGGGCGACACTGAAAGCTTCATCGTCAGGATTTTTCTCCGTGCCGATTTCGCGTTCGATGAGCGGCGCGTAGAGATACCAGCCGCGCTGACTTTTGCCGCCGAACGACCAATCGAGGTTGTTCATCAAATCGGCGTTGCGAGTCGTCGCCGCGCTGAAATTAGAAACTACGGCGACAACAGGAACAGAAGGTATTGGCGACGCTTCAGAAGTATCCGTTGCCGGACTCGCTGCTGTTGGTGCCGGAGTTTCAGTTGTTTGGATGACCTGAGTTAGCGGCAGCGTGTTCGCTTTTCGCCGGTAATAAATCTGTGTGCCGACGAAAAGTGAAATTCCAACGGCGACGAAAAGCGCGACGCCTAGATAAGCTTTGTGCTTCGGTGACATGGCCGCCTTCACGCCGTCGAACTTGCCGCCTGATTTACTTTCGCGCCGACGCCGCAGCAGTTGTTGCCATAGATTGTTTCAAGTGCGCGTCGAACCAATTAAGCACAGTCGTGTACCAGAGTTCGGAGTTTTGCGGCTTCAGTATCCAGTGGCCTTCGTCCGGGAAATAAAGCAGCTTCGATTCGACGCCCTGACGCTGCAGCGCCGTGAAAAGTTGCAAGCCTTCTGTGACGGGCACGCGGAAATCCTGTTCGCCGTGAATGACAAGGAGCGGCGTCTTGAAATTCTTGACGTACATGCTCGGCGACCAGCGCGTGTAAATCTCCGGGTTACTCCAAGGCGTTCCGCCGAACTCCCAATCCGTGAACCACAATTCTTCAGTCGCGCCGTACATGCTCGTTAAATTGAAGACGCCCGCGTGCGAGACAAGCGCTTTGAATTGCACGCGCGGATCATCGTTGTGGCCTTCGATCCAATCCACCATATAGCCGCCGTAAGAGCCGCCCGCCGCGCCGACACGATTGCGGTCAACGTAAGGTAGGGAAGTTGTCTGCGCGACGCCGTTCATAATGTCCGTGTACGCCTTGCCGCCCCAATCCTGCGAGATTTCATCAACGAACTTTTGCCCGTAGCCGGTTGAGCCGCGCGGGTTCGGCATGAACACGACGTAGCCTTGCGCGGCGAAGATTTGCGGATTCCAGCGATAGCCCCAATTGTCGTTCCAAGCGCCCTGCGGCCCGCCGTGAATGAGCACGACAAGCGGATATTTCTTCGCCGGGATGAAGTCTGCGGGCTTTACGATCCAGCCGGAAACTTTCGCGCCGTTTGCACCTTCCCAAGAAGTCAGTTCGGCTGGCTTCAAATTGAAACCGCTGATGAAAGCATCGTTGGTGTGCGTTAGCTGCGTGACATTACCGCCCGTGCGCGCTTTGTCATTGATACTCGCGCGATAGATTTCCGTCGGGCGCGCGGCGCTGTTGCGCGTGAGAATCATGGTCTTGCCGTCGGCGCTCACTTGTACGTCATCGTTGAAGCCTTCGCCGATAAGTTTGACGATAGCGCCGCTGTTCAAATTAATTTCGTAAACAGGTTGCAGCCCGCGTTCGCCCGCGACGAAATAAATCTTTTTCCCGTCGCGCGAGAATGTGAAGCTTTCGATCCACGCATCGAGAGAATTTGTAACGGAGCGCGTTTGATTTGTTTGGCGATCATAAAGCATCAATTGCCAGCGGTCACTTTCAAAGCCCGCACGCTTTTGCGCGCGGTAAGCGATGAAACGTCCATCCGGCGAATACTGCGGCGATGCGTCGTTCGCCGGATTCGCAGTTGTGATGCGACGCGCTTCGCCGCCCGAGACAGGCACTGTGAAAATGTCGCCGTTGGTCGAAGTCGCTTCAACTTTGTCCGTGTTGCGCACGAACGCGAATTCTTTCGAGTCGGGCGAGAAAGCATAATCGAGCGGCCCGCCTAAGCTAAACGGCGGCGCATCGTAATCGCCGGGCGTCACGTCGCGCGCTTCCATGTTTCCTTCGCTCGCCGTGACGAAGACATGGCTGCGTTTGCCTTCCTTCCAAGAAGTCCAGTGGCGATAAAGAAGGCGATCCGCGATGCGCGCTTTGACTTTGCTTGCGTCCGCCTGCTCGCTGCGCTGCTTGTTGCAATCGTTGTTCGCGCATTCGGGATACACGTCGGAAGTAAATGCGATCAGCTTTCCGTCCGGCGACCAGAGCGGATCGCCCGCGCCGTCCGCGATGCTGGTTACTTTTTGCTGCGCGCCGCTTGCGACATCAATCGTCCAGATTTGCGGCGTGCCTTCGCGCGTCGAAACAAAAGCGAGGCGGCGTCCGTCCGGCGACCAGCGCGGCGAATTCGACGAGCGCTCGCCCGTCGCAAGCATCTTCGGTTCGCCACCTGCCGCAGGCACTAAATAAATATGCGTCGTGCCGCGATTCGCCGCTTTGTCCACGTCGGTGATGGTGTAGGCGACGGTGCTTCCATCGGGCGAGAGTTGCGGATCACCGACGCGACGAACTTTCAGTAATTCGTTGATCGTCAATCGCTGTGATGTTTGCTGTGCAAAGACGGCGGACGAAAGCGCGAGCGCGATGAGAAGCGCCGAAGCAAGATAACGCATCATTAATTTGTCTCCGTGTTTTTCAGGAATTCAATTGATTGTTCTGTAATTCTACGCGCTCCGCCTTTTTCGCGGCAACCCGCAAAGCGTGTGCGAAGTATGATGTATCGAATTCTATAGCAAGTTGCATTTGCGTGCGGCCTTATCAACGCAAGACATCTTTATCGTGTTGCCTTCACTTCCATGCGCGGTATGAAAGTCCGCGCGAATTTTATCTCGCTAAACGAAGGCTGCCGATGATCTGCTCGAACGCGGGCTGATAAGTTTTTACTTCATCTTCGGGCGCGATGGTGATTAAGTAAAAAAGTTTTCCATCGGCGCTCGCCGTCGTGTAAATCACATCTACTTCGGTTGTGCCTGTGACGGCGGAAGGGCCTGCGACGATTGTTGCGTACCCGGCGCGTCCGCTGATGCTAATGCTTTGCGGGCGACGCACGACGCGGAAATCCGGGTTGCTTTGAATCTGCTGATTGACAAGCGCGGCAGTTGCCGATTGCAGATCGCTCGATTGCGCCGGAAGTTCGCCGACGAAGAGGCCGTGCGTGACGAAGACCGCTTGCTCGTGCTGCCCGTAAGCGCCTTTGGGAGCGAAGATCATATTCGATTCGTCAGAACTTAACACGTCCCAATTTTGCGGGTATTTGAAAGCGAATGAGCCGGAGCGCGCCTGAAAATCCTTGAACGATGAAACGGGCTGGGCGGGACGCGTGCCGGGTTCGATGTTCGCCGGATCGCGCGGGCCTGTGCGCGTCGGCTCTCCCGACGAAGCAAGAGATTGCGTCGAACTTCCGCGACCTGTGAGACGCGCTTTGGCTTGCTCGAAGGCGTTTGTGTCGTGCGTCGGGTTTGACGCGACACGCAGAGAAGCTAATTCATTATTGATTGCCGCAATGCGATTGCCGGGATCGGGATGATCGCTCAAAAATTCCGGCGCGCGGCTTCCGCCCTGTGCCTGTAGAGTCTTGAAGAAGTTCGCCATGTCGCGCGGATCGTAACCGCTGTCGGCCATGATGCGCGCGCCTTCGAGGTCTGCCTGACTTTCGGCGGCGCGTCCGAATTTGAGAAACAGCACGTTCGCGCCCGCTCCGCCGACTGTATTGACGACCTGCGCGATGTCCGGGTTGTTGCGCGCGCCCGCAATCGTGCCGAGAATGCCGAGACCTGCTTTTGCGACATAAGCTTTAGAGGCTTGATTAGTGCCGTGACGGAGCGCGACGTGCGTGATTTCGTGCGCGATAACGCCCGCAAGTTCGCCTTCGTTTTTCGCCGCCGCAATTGCGCCCGCATTGACAAAGATATAGCCGCCGGGCAAAGCGAAGGCGTTGATCTCGCGCGAGCCGACAACATTGAATTGATATGGAAAGCGAAAGCCGGGCGCTTTGGCGGCAAGTTTCGCGCCAAGCCCGCGAACGTAATTAACGATTTGTTCGTCGCGCAAAAGCGGGACTTGCTGCGTCACCTGCTGCGCGGATTCACGGCCTGTCTGGATGTCTTGTTCGGGACTGAAAAGATTAAAACCCGGCTTGAAATGCGGCGCTGGCGGCGCGCCTGATGAAGTGCTGCTGCTGCTGCCGCCGCCGCCGCTGCCCACGCCGTTGCCACCGCATGACAATTGGACGACAAGGAAAAAGAGGATCAGGAAAAGTGCGGCAGTTCTGCGTTGAGTCATAAGTTGTCTCTCAATCATTGTCTCTTAATAAAAGTCGGAGCGATTAGCTTGTGTGCAACGCGCTCATCAAAGATTGTTCGGGTGAAAAGCCCTGCCGTAAAGCTCTTGATAAATCCAGCCGAGCACGCGCAGTTCCGCAGTGCAAAGTGTTTCGAGCCAGCAGCATGTCAGATAAATTTCGCGCATTTCCGGCGCAGGAATTTTCGCCGCTTCGCTGATGACGGATGAATCCGCGTCTGCCTCCAGCTTGTATGCGGCGGACAATTCTTCGTTTGTTTTCGCGGCGTCTTCGAGCGCATTGAGAAGTTGGCTGATCCAATCGTGAAGCGTGCTTTCGCTATCGTGCGCGGCGAGCGCCTGCACGATGCCGATGGCGAGGCGATCTTCTGCGTGATCGAAGTGAAAGATTTTTTCACCCGCGCCGCTGCTTTGCGTTTGCTTCCAATGAAACAATTCTTCGACGCGCGGATGACGTATGACGGCGACGCGCTCATCGTAGTTGATGAACCACTCGATGAGATTTGCGAGCGCCGCGCTGTCAATGCGCCCACTCGCGTCGCGCTGTAAAGCTGGTGGGCTGGCTGATTCATTCGCTGCAATGTGCGGTTTTGGATTCGACATAAAAGTTAATTGGCTACTGTTCGGCAACTGTCTGGCTTTAACGATTTTCCGGTTCGTATAGAAGCGCTAGATTGTGAATGTCAGCGAAGAGTTTTCTCGTTTCGCGGCTCTGATTGCTTTCGTTAATCGTTGCATTGCGCCGTTTGGAAACTCGCGCCGCCAATGTCTGGCAAATTCGTTGACTACGACGCGCCGACGCAGATCGCGCAGCGCCGTCCAGAACGGTAAACAAACGGCGAGCGCAGAATCCTGAAGCGAAAAAACAATTTGAGCGTCAACCTTTTTTCTTCGATGATCCGGGTAATGCGCAACGTCAATTTGCAATGTATCGCCGCTAAATGTGAAGCTAAAGTCGTATTCATCCGGCTCGCAATTCCAGCGCACGACTTTTTCTTCGCAGCCTATGAGCACAGCCGAAAGCGCATTGATTAAATCAAGCAGCGAATCGGCGGGCTGGTGCGAAACGCTCATTGCCAGACTTTGCTCGCCAGCCTGCAAACTCATTGCCATCCAACCGCTCTGCGGGCTTTCCATACTGACGCGCAAGATTTGACCGATCTCTTTCACAGGCGCTTTGACAGGCTTTTGCACAGAACCGATTTATCCTTTCCTTTACTCTTCGTCGCGGTGCGACTTCCCGGATCGCAGCCGCTTTTTTTGGGAGTGCCTGACCTTTGCTTCGAGCGCTTTAGCTTTCACGCTGCGCGAAACTTTTGTCGGAACGCGTTTCGGCGGGCGATAATTCAGACGCTCGATTTTGGCGCGAAGATTTTTAAGGCAAGTGGCTTTGTTGCGATGCTGGCTGCGTTCGGCTTGCGATGTTGTGACAACGCCCGATGGACGATGCGTGAGCCGCACAGCGCTTTCCGTCGTGTTGACGTGCTGCCCGCCTTTGCCGCCCGCGCGAAACGTGTCCACGTCGCACTCGGCTAACAGGTCTTCGTCGGATTCGGGTAAAAGAATTTTCGTCACGGCTCGTTGCCCAACGCTTTGTTCGACGCTTCAATATCCGACGGGCGTGCCGTCGTTGCGCGGATCAGATGCGCCGAGACGGATGCCGGTTTTCTCTTCGATCATAATGCCCTGCGCGTCGCCCATGTAGCGCGGTTTTTCGATTAGTTTGTGGCCGCGCGAGAGGAGTGCGCGCATCGTATCGCCGGACAAGCCGTAAGGTTCGTAAACGATTTCATCGGGCAGCCATTGATGATGTATGCGCGGCGCGTCGATGGCCTGTTGAATGTTCATATTGTGATCGACGATGTTGATGATCGTTTGGAGTACGGTATCAATAATCGTCGGGCCGCCGGGCGAGCCGATGGCGAACCAGAGCGTGCCGTCTTTACGCAATACAAAGGTCGGCGTCATCGCGGAGAGCGGGCGTTTGCGCGGGGCGACGGCGTTGCGTTCGCCCTGAATCAAGCCGTAAGCATTAGGCACGCCGGGCTTCGCGGCGAAGTCGTCCATTTCGTTGTTGAGAAGAAAGCCCGTGCCTTTGGCAGTTGCGCCGGAGCCGAAGCCGCCGTTCAAAGTATAAGTGTTCGAGACACAGTTTCCGTCTGCGTCAACAACTGTGAAGTGCGTTGTTTCTTCGGATTCGTAGCCTGCGGGTTTTCCCGCGCGAATATCTGCGCTTGTCGAAGCGCGATCCGTGTCGATGCTGGCGCGCTGGCGTGCGGCGTAAGCTTTGTCGATCATTCCGGCGATGGGCACATGCACGAAATCCGTGTCGCCCATGTATTCGGCGCGATCCGCAAAGGCGCGGCGCATCGCTTCCGTTAAGAGGTGATATTTTTCGGACGAAGACGGATTCATCTTCGCCAGATCGTAGCCTTCGAGAATGTTGAGTATCTCGATGAGGACTGCGCCGCCGGAAGAAGGCGGCGGCATTGAAATGATTTCATGGCCGCGATATGTGGAGCGCAAAGGCACGCGTTCTTTCGCAACGTAGTTTTTCAAATCTTCGAGCGACATCAAGCCGTGGTGACGCTTCATGTCTGCGACAATCAGCCGCGCCGTTTCGCCTTCGTAAAATTCGCGCGAGCCATTTCGCTGCAAGCGCGTGAACGTCTGCGCGAGTTCCGGTTGTTGCAAAGTGTCGCCGTCGTTATAAAACTTTCCGTTGTTGAGAAAAATGCGGCGGCTGTCTTCATACGAATTCAAAAGTTTCTGCTCGCTGCTAAACCCTCGATTGAGCGCGTGCGTGAGCGGGAAACCGTCGGCGGCCAACTTGCGCGCCGGTTCAATGAGTTGCGTCCAAGTGAGTTTGCCTGAACCGTATTTATGGAGAGCGAGTTCCATTCCGGCGACTGTGCCGGGGACGCCCGCCGCGCGATAGCCAACCGTTGACGAGCCTTCGCCTTCGATCAGCTTGCCGTTTTTGTCTTGGTAAATGTTTCGCGTGGCGGACTGCGGAGCCATCTCGCGGTAATCAATCGCGGTTGTCGCGCCCGTCTTCAAACGAATCATCATAAAGCCGCCGCCGCCCAAGTTTCCCGCCGCCGGATACGTCACCGCGAGCGCAAAGGCCGTCGCAATCGCCGCATCCACAGCGTTGCCGCCGCGACGCATGACATCACAGCCGACTTCGCTGGCGATGCGGCTTGTGGACGCCACCATGCCATGCGTCGCGCGCACAGGATCATGCGAAGCGGCGTATGCACGGAAGCTTGCAGGCGCATTGTTGCTGCCGTTACGCAAAGAAGCGACGGGCGCGATGATGAAGGCAAGCGTTAAGAAAAGCGTTGTGAGAGTGCGTCGTGCGTTCATAATCTTTATCTGTCGTTCGTCGCCGATTTGTTTTGACGTTTGCCGATCTCATTCATAAGTTCGCGCGCCGCCGTGTCTAATTGTGAATCCTGTCCGCCGTAACCTTCGCCGATGGGACGCACGACATTCACATCGACGGGGCGCGGATGCAGTTCCATCGGCGAGCCGTCGGTGGCGGTGACGCGCATGAACGGAATGCGAAAGCTGGAGCCGTCAACAAGCCTTTGGTTCGAGGTATAGATGATCCATCCGGCGGTTGGCTCGCCGACGATTTTGCCGAGGCGAAGCGTGCGATAGCCTTCCGAAAAATCTTCCGCGTCGGAAAGCGAATGCTGGTTGGTGACAAGCACTGTCGGCGTTTCGAGCGCGCGCTGGCCTAAGACCGTGCGCGCTGTCGCCGAAGGCAAGCCGCGCGCAGTTAAAGTTAAGTAAGGACGGCGCTCGAATACATCGAGCGCGTAGGCGTTGACGAAGCCGCCGTTGTTGTTGCGTATGTCCACGATGACGCCGTCGCGCGCGTTGTTTTCTGCGTCTAGGTCAACGAAGAGTTGCGTGAGCGACGCGGCGGACATATCGAACATGTGAACGTAGCCGAGTTTGCCGCCGCTGATGCGCGCGACATATGCGCGATTGTCTTCAACCCACTTGCGATAGAGCAAACCTTTTTCGGTTGTCGCACTAACGGGACGCACGACGACTTCGCGTTTGTTCCCCACGTCGGGCGACGAAGCGATGGTTAGCGCAACGCGGCGATTTGTTTTGTAGCCGAGCAATTCGTCGAGATTAACGCGCGCGTTTATTTGCTTGCCGTCAACGGCGAACAGGTAATCGCCTTGCTTGACGTTGCGTGCAAGCGCAACCGGACTGAGCGGAATGATTTCCGTGACGCGCAGCCGTCCGTTCGTTTCATATTCCTTGCGGTCAAAGCGCAGGCCGAGCCTGCCTGTCGAAGCTTGCGTGGCGCTTGGCGCGGCGCTGATGCCTAAGTGCGAGGCGTTTAATTCGCCGACCATTAATTGAATCAAGCGGCGAAGCTCATCCGGCGTTCGCGCAGCATTGACGCGCGGCGCATACGTGGCATGAACGGCTTGCCAGTCAACGCCGTTGAAGTTCGGGTCAAAGAAATTGTCGCGCATGTAAGTCCATGCTTGTTGAAAGACCTCTTGCTTTTCGCGCGCGAAATCAATATCCATTTCGGCGGCGACGGCGACGGCGCGCGGGATTCTGGTGTCGAGCGGAACAACGTTGATGCGCCCGTCTTCGAGATAAAAAACTTCTTTACTGTCGGGAGAAAACTGCGCGAAGGATTTTTGGCCGGGCGTCGAAGTCAATTGTCTGGCAATGGCTGGCTCTTTTGATAATTCGTCGAGCGAGTAAATGTAAAGATTTTGTTGACCGGCAGCGCCCGCGATCATCAAGACTTGTTTGCCGTCGGGACTGATCGTTTGGTAACTCACGTCAACGCCGACGGGCAACAGGCTCAGGCGCTGGCGAATGCCGTCGAAGACGATTTCGGTGGGTTTGGCAGCAAGCTTCTTCGCTTCATCTGCGTCGGCGGGCGAAGCAGATGCGGACGCGGCGGGAGTGGGCGAAGATGTCGGTGTGGTGTTCGGCGCGTCGCGTTGCGGAACGGGACTCTGCGGTTGATTTTCTTGACGTTGCAAAGTGGGCGTGACGGACTTCGGCGTTTCTTCTTTGAAGAGGTCGCGGAATTGGTCTTCACGAAAACGCGGCGTGCGTGGAATCAAATCGACGCGCGCGAGTTGGCCTGTTTCTGTGCGCTGGCCTGTGTCGAAAAGCAGAAACGTGCCGTCTGGACTCCACGCGACGGTGTTGCTGCCGACGTTGGCGAGAAAGCTGACGGGACGCGCAGTTGTCGTTGCAGCCGTCGCTGCTTCCGTTGCGCTGTTTGTCGTAGCTGGCACGACGTAGATGTTTTTGAAAGAGCGCCCACTGATGCCCATGAATGCGATCCAGCGATTATCCGCAGACCAGACAAACGGGCGATCAGAATTGAACGGCGGGCGTTCGAGATAGCCGTTGGCGAGCAAGCGTTCCTGTTTTGATGTGAGATCAATCGTGCGCAGTTCGCGTCCGTTGCGCTCGAAGGCAAGTGTTTTGCCGTCGGGAGAAAAACGCGGCGTGTAATCGTTCGAGTTGGCATCGCGCGTTAATTGCGTTTCGGCGTTCGTCGCAAAGTCGTAAACAAAAAGATGCGTCGCGCCGTCGCGGTCAGAAACATAAACGAGGCGGCGCGAGTCCGGCGACCATGCGACTTCGGATTCGTTGGCGGGATTCGTCGTGATGCGCGCCGCGTCGCCGCCGTCCTTCGCAGAGGCCGCGAAGATTTCGCCGCGCACGACGAACGCTGTCTTTTTACCGTCGGGCGCGAGCGCGAGTTCCTGCAAGCCGCTTGTCAAGGTGAGATGTTCCGTGCCTGCTCCGGCGGGCGCGCCGCGACGATTGATCTGCACTTCGCTCGCTTTGTTGTTTGAAGTATCAAATGTCCAGATTTGAAAGTCGTGCTCGAAGACGACGGTGCGCCCGTCGTAGGAAATGTTCGGCCAGAGCACGCGCCCGTTCGTGAAGCGCGTTAATTGTTTCGCTTCACTGTTGTTGCCGGGCGTTTTCGTCCAGATGTTTTGCGCGCCGCTGCGGTCAGACACATAAAAGAGGCGGCGATTGTCTGCGCTCCACATCGGCCACATTTCCTTCGCGCCGCCGCCCGTCACGCGTTCATAGTTAGCAGCGTTGTTTGTGCCGTCGTTGGCATTACGCATCAACCAGATTTCCGCTTCGTCGATGTGGCTATGGCCTTTGCGCCACCACTGTGCGGAAGCGAGTCCGCGCGCGGTGAAGGCGAGCGTTGCGCCGTCGGGCGAGGGAGCAGAGAAGTATTCGTTGACGTAACGATCAGCGGAAACTTGCAAAGGCGTGCCGCCATCTGCGCTGACTCGGTAAACGTCATTCATCGAAGCGATGTCGCGGCTCGTCGATGAAAAGTAAAGCCAGCGCCCGTCGTGCGACCACGCGTCGAGTTGATCGTAAGCGTCGTCGTAAGTAATGCGCTGCACCTCGCCTGTGTCGAGCGTCAACACGTAGATGTCGCCGTTGCCTGTGCGCGTCGAGATGAAAGCGAGTCGGCGTCCATCGGGTGAATAAAGCGGGCGCGACTCGTTGGCCGGATGCGAGACAAGCAGGTGCGCGTCGCCGCCCGTCGCAGGCACACTCCAGATGTCACCGCCGGAAACGAAACTGATCTCGGCGCGATCCGGCGAGATGCTCGGTTCTGTAAAGTAAGGAAGCGAAGTGGTTGCTTCAGTCGCTGCGAGTGAATTCGTCGCACGTGTATTTGTCGTGCCTGATGCCGATGCTACGATTGCCGTCGCCGCGCCGTCGCTTCGCGCGTTGACGGGAGCGAGATAGGTTGTGATGAGAAGCGAGAGCGCCAGCAATCGGGCACAAGGTTTTGCGATACGGGTCACAAAGAATTCTCCATCTTAAATTTAATCGAGTTTATTGACGATGCGCTTGCGTGTTCGTGTCAGTAAAAGGTAGCCTTCGGGAAACGCCACGCCTCCGTAAACAAATTTCTCGCAGACACAGCAACGCGATGTTTCCGTTTGAAAGTCTCCGGCACAGAGTAAAGTATAATGTACCACGTGCTGAAAAAAGAATGCTTGCCGTCTGCGATGCAAGTCGCGCAGGAATCTGCCGCGCAAAACAGCGCACGTGAGATAAACGAGAGATGCGGTTGCTTGACAGGCGTCCCGACGTTTCAATAAGTCATCTGAAGTGAAGTCATGATGAAACGGCTCGCAGCACTAATTTTAATCGCACTGATCGGCGGCAGCGCTGTCAACGGCGCGCCGCTGCACGCGGGCAGGCAAAATCAAGAAGCGTGCCCGATGGGCGGCATGATGGATTGCTGTCAATCCGCACAGTCGCAATCGAACACGCCCGAAGTTGCGGCGGCGCGTTTGTGCTGCATGGTCAATTGTCAGCAGACAGGCATCCCTGCCGCTTCTGCAAGCGCGTTGCCATTTGTTTCGCTACCGGCCACCAACGCTTTTCTGTCGGCGCTAATTCAATCGCCCGACGCTTTTCAGCAAGTTCCGCTTCGCAGCGCAATTGAGCAAGCGCATCAATCGCACTCGCCACCCCAATACATTCGACATCTCGCACTCCTGATTTAACAACGACTTGGCCGCAGTGTGTTTGCTTGACGGTGAAAAGGCCGTCGCCTCGCGTTTGTCTCGTCTCATAATCGTGACGACGCGGGCAATAAGCAGGGAGTCGTTCGTGCAATTTTAGCTTTCAGGAGAAACAATAATGAAAAGAAAACTTTTTACAGGCTGGCTCTGTTTAGTCTTGCTCACAAGCTTTGCGAGCGTGACGCGTGCTGAAGTCAAACGCGTCGAGATGCACATCGCGGGTTTTTTGTGCGGCAATTGAGTGTACAACATACAGAAGGCCGTGAGCCGTCTGAACTACGCTCCGAAACTGAAGGAAATTCAAATCACAGACATCAAGAAAGGTCTCGGCACGTTCACGCCGAAGCCGGATCAAGCCGTGTCGTTTGCCGCGCTGAAAACAACGCTCAAGAAAGCCGGATACACGCTTGATTCGGCGTCAATCGACATCGCCGGAACGCTCGCGCATGATGATTCCGGCTGGCAAATCATCGCCGACACTTCCGGGCAGCGCTTCACGCTCGAAGGCAAAACTCTGGAGCAAGCGCTCGCCGGTTACGCATCAGGCGCGCATGTTGAAATCAACGGCGATTGGAAATCAATTGGCGAGAAACCAAACGCACGCGAAGCGGTCATGCTGCATACCGTGAAGAAACTCGCGCCGACAATTGTCGCCAGCCTTAACGGAAGAGGTGAAGAAGATGACTTTAATACCTTCAGTCGTTTCAACGCCCGTTCACGCTTTGCCGCTGCTAAACGAACGACACTGAGCCGCGCGCCGATTCGCACCACGACGCCCGGCTTGACGGTGTTTCAGGGAGGCGCGATCAACACGCGCCTCTCCTTTATCAATCAACATCAAGGCAATTTGAGAGTCGCCCGGCAGCAATTGCAAGTGAGCGCTTCCTACACGCCGACGCCCGTGTTTCAAGCGGAAGTCGAAGTGCCTTTGACGCGCACCGCGTTTGCCGATTCGACGAACTCCGCATCCGGCGCGGGCTTCGGCAACGTCACGCTTTACGGAAAATATCGTTTCTACAGAAGAGTGAAAACGTATGGCGACAGACAGGCGGCTGTCAGATTCGGCGCGGAATTGCCGACGGGCAAAACCGCCGCGCCGAACTCCCGCCAAGTGAATGCTTCGGAATTTTTGCGACAGCAATTGACGCCGATCAACGGCGGTTTCTCGCCCATCGTTGACCTCGCTTATTCGCAGGCGCGCGGCAGATTCATCTACGGCGGAAACGCTGAAGGTATCTTTCGCACGGCGCGCGGCGGCTATCGCACAGGCCACGAAGTGCGCGTCAACACGGACGCAGAACTCGTCGTCTTTCCGCTTGAATATCGCCGCCCGACGAAAGAGTTATTCGCCATTCTGGAAACGACGTTTGTGCATCGCGGCACAGGGCGCGTCAATAACGTTGCTGTGCCGGATAGTCGCTCGACGGAATATTATCTTGCGCCCGGACTGCAATACGTCGCGACGCCGCAACTCGTCCTCGAAAGCAGCTTTCAGTTTCCCGTCATACTCAACACGGGTACCCAATTGCTGCGCACGGACAGAAACATTTTAATCGCCGCGCGCTATCTGTTTTAGATGTGCAGCATGAAACGAATGACACCAATGAAACGAAATCTTCTATTCGCATCGCTGCTGCTTTCCGCGCTGCCTGTGTTTGCTTTCGCGCAGGATGCGCAGACGCGAAACTCGACTGCGCAGTTTCCGGCAATCAAAGATTTACGGCGCGGGCGCGTCATTCGTTTGAGCGACTACAAGGGCAAAGTCGTGCTGGTAAATTTCTGGGCGACGTGGTGCCCGCCGTGCCGCGCAGAGATGCCCGATCTCATTAAGTTGCAGGCAGAGTACGGCAAACGCGGATTGCAAATCATCGGCATCACGTACCCGCCGGAAAAGCGCGCGGAGGTGCTCGGATTCACACGAAGTCTTAAAGTGAATTACCCGATTGCACTCGGCACGCGCGAAATGAAAATGCTTTTTGATAAAAGCGAAACCCTGCCGCTGACAATCGTCATTGATCGTCAGGGATTTGTGCGCGAACGCATCGAAGGCATTCTGTTGCCTGAAGAATTCGAGGAAAAAATCAAGCCTTTGCTTCAACTGCCTCGATAAGCAATAGTAGTTTCGCGCCACATTTTAATTACGGCATTCGATGAGGAATGCTTCGACTTATACGCAATTCAAATCAGGAGATAATATGCAAAAGAAACAACTCGCTGCCTCTTTAATTTTTATGCTGGTGCTCGCCTTTAGAGCTACCGACGCGTTCGCCGTGAGCCGCTCGACGACGATTCGCGTTGATGGAATGCACTGCAAGATGTGCGCCGCCTCTGTGACAAAGGCGCTCAAGGCGACTGCGGGCGTCGAAGACGTGCAGATGAGCGCGGAAAAAGGTGAAGCCGTAGTCAAATTCGATGACGCGAAAGTGATCGAAGCGAAACTACGCGAAGTCATCAACGGAACTGGATTCAAGGCTCTGGACAAAACAGCCGTTGCCGGAAAATCGCGGCGGACAAAGAGCATGAATGCAAGAACTCAGAACACGCGTCGAAGCCCTAAATCGACATCCTAAGCGAAGCATTTCCCGAAGCCTGTGAAAGCGCGCATGGCTTAGTGCTCTTCGCGTTCTTCCCGAAGATTCTTCATCAAACAAAAACAGTGAAGCCCGGCTGCGCTCTCCCCTTCGCCGCCGGGCTTCTCTTATACGGTCGCTCGCTTACGTAATGACAGGGGCAACCGGTCTCGCGTGAATCGTTCCCGCCGCTTGTTTAGTAGCGACGATTCCGATTCCGAAGCTTGTATGTGTAAAGCGCCGAGCCGCCCGCGCCTGACAGCGCGCCGATGGCCGCTCCTTTATGTCCGCCGATCAAGCCGCCGACGATTGCGCCGCCGCCCGTGCCCGCCGCCACCGTCAATTTATCGCGGTGCTTTTGCCAGAAACTGCGCTGGCGCGGTTGCCCATAGCTGTAATAAGCGTTGCGCGAATTGTTGTAGCGGCCATTACTCGCCGTCGTGGCGTAACGGGAATTGCCGCGCGAATAATAGTTACGCGCATAACGGCTGCTGCTGTGGTGATGATGCCTAGCGCACGCGCCAGCGGGAACAGCCGCCGCCGCAAACACGATGAGGCACATCAAAGATACGATTAATTTTTTCATTGCCTTTACTCCCTTAATTTTACGGATTGAATAGCTTCATCCTCGCAAAGAACAAAATGTTCTTCGTCATTGCTTCGTTGTAAAGTTGATTAGCAAGCGCCGTGCCTTTTCATTCGGCAGCAATGGAAAAAGCTTCAAGGCCGGTTTTACACACAAACATTGCGCCGACGCTCGATGAGCGAGCGAGCGAGCGGCACGACTTCGTATACTCATATTCGATATGGGAGAAGGCTCGGAATATAACGCTTCGCACTTTCCCGTAAAAACATAAAGCCTCTCGCATGTGCCTGTTGAAGAAAGCACATGCGAGAGGCTTTGTTTTCTATTATTACAATTACGTTGCGTACAGCAGTGGTTTTTTTACTGCCCGATTTGCCCGCACACGGAATCGTTGCGCGTTCTAATGGAACTAAAGCGATCCTGATATTCAGCCGAAGTGAGAAAGGCGCAGACCATGCCACGATAGTTATTCTGAGCTTTATTGTTCAAGACATCGAGCCAGAATTGATAACCGCCCGCATCCGGTTCGCGGCGTAGGTAGCCGAAGTATTGCATCAACACAAATGCGTTGTTGTACTCGGCCTGTTTGAAGGTTGCGTCGTCTACGAGTTGCTGTAAGACTCGCGCGCGATTTTTGTTGACGGTGTAATCATTAATCAAAGCGTCGCGCTGGCTTGAAAGATCGACTGCCGAGCCTTGCCGCATGGTTTGCAGCAGCGCATCGACGAAGGCTGTGGGCGAAAGCGTGGCGGGATATTTTGCGATGAATTCAGGCCGCAGCACGAAGGCTTCGGCGAAAGCCTGTTTGCCCGCTTCGAGATTCGCGCCGCCGGTGACACGGCTTCTGTCCGGCATAAACTGCGTGTAGGTCGGACGCTGCCCGTAAGCGGCTTTGTAGAAACGATAAACGAAGCTGCCGGTCTCCTGAAATTCCTGTTCGATAAAGAAGGCCGCGCTGACACTGGCGCGCTTGCTGTTGAGACACTGCGCGTCTGTGCTGCTGCACTGCCCGATCAGATTTGTCCAGTAAGCGAAGCCGCCCTCGTCCGGCAAACGATTGAGAAAGTCGTAGTAGTGCTGGCGCACGAAATCTCCTGTGTCGTCAATCGGATTGGTGGTCGGTTGCGCCGTGTCGTTGTCGTTGATCGTCAAAAGGGCTGTGCGCTGCGCGCCGAGCGAGGCGCCGCTTGAATTTGAGAGGGAAAGATTGATTGTTCTGTCGCCGTCAACACGCCCGTTGTCTGTAATGAGCACGACGAAACTTTTTGTCGTTTCTCCGGCGGCGAAAGTGAGCGTGCCGTTGGCAAGCGTGTAGTCGGTTCTTTGCGAAGCGGTGTTGTCGCTTGTCTGGTAATCCACGGTCACAACGCTCGACGCATCGCCCGTGCGCGAGACGTTGACGCTCGCGCTCGCGCCGCCTTCGCTCACGCGATAACTTGCCGCATCGAACTGCAAAGCGACAGGCGGGGGCAGCGCTTGCCTCGCAGTGAAAGTGGCTGTGTAAATCGTGTCGCGGGCGGGCGTCGAGATGTCATGTGTAACGCCGCCGCCGTCAGACCATGAAGTGAAATCGTAGGTGACGCCATTGATGGTTTGCGGAGAAACGACGCCGAGCGTGCGTGTGATGCCGACGACGCTCTGCACTGTGACAGGCGTGGCTTGCGGTTGGCCGTCGAGCGTGGTTTGCAGACCGGCAGGATTGGTCACGAGTGTGATGTTGGCTTTGCGCGGGAAAACATCGCGCGTGACGGTTTGCGAGAGGCCGCCGGAATCCGTCACGGTAAGATAAATGCGATACCAGACGTTGGCGGAAGTTTCGCCGGTTGTCGAAGCCGTGAACGAGCCGTTTTTGATGTTAGTAGTGGCAGGCACAAACGGATGCGCGTGCGTGTCGTGCTGAAAATCCACGCGCCATGTAAAAGCGCTCGCGGCAAGCGTGCCGTCTTCTGCGTCCGTCGCCGTGCCCGCGAAATTGATGGTCTCGCCTGCGCTGTACAGAGCGCCGCTTGCGGGCGCTGTGATGGTTGCGTTGGGCGCAGTGTTGGCAGCGGTGACGGTGAGCGTCGCGGTGTTGCTGGTCGCAGTGCCGAACGAATTTTTGACGACGACGCGAAACACCGCGCCGTTGTCTGAACTGCTCACGGGCGGCGTCGTGTAACTCGAAGCGTTCGCGCCGCTGATGTCCACGCCGTTGCGCTGCCACTGAAAAGCGAGCGGCGTGCTGCCCGTCGCGCTAGATATGAATGTCGCAGTTTGACCGGCTGCGACAGTTTGGTTTTGCGGTTGCTGCGTGATTGTCGGTGGCGCTTGATTCGTCGGATATTGAACTTTGTAGACGGCACTTGCGCCGCGCGCCAGATAATAAAGCGCGCCATCGTCTGTGACTTGCAAATCAACGGGAGCGTTAATGCCTGTCGCAAAGTCCGTCGCCGCGCCCGTCGCCGGATCGAAACGGCGAATCCAGCCGCCGCAGTAGTCCGCGAAAAAGTATTTGCCCGCGTAGTCCGCCGGAAATTGATTCGTTGTCGGATTATAAAACGCGCCGCCCGTGATCGCGCATCCGGTTGTGCTCGTCGAGCCGTGTCCATACTCGAAAAGCGGATTTCGGAAACCGGTTTTGGAACAAATTCCTTCGCACGAAGGCCAGCCGTAATTTGAGCCGCCGATGCCGTCGTTGATTTCTTCCCAAGTGCCTTGCCCGACATCGTTGATGAACATGCGTCCCGTATTGTTTTGAAAAGCGAATGTGTAGGGATTGCGAAGCCCTAAAGCCCAGATGAAGCGATTATTATTTGTCGCCTGATTGTAAAAGGGATTGTCAGTGGGAATCGTGCCGTCGGCATTGAGGCGCAGAATTTTTCCCAGAAGATTGACGAGCGTTTGCGAGTTGGCGGAATTAGCGTTTTCGCCGACGGCGACGTAAAGTTTGCCGTCCGGCCCGAAGTGCATCGCGCCGCCGTTGTGGTTCGTCGCAATGCTTAAATCGTTCAAGTCGAGCAACACGGTTTCGCTGTTGGCGACAGCGACATCACCGTTGGCTGTAAAGCGGCTGACGCGATTGTGAATCGCCGGAGTCGTCGCCGTATAATAAACGTAGATGTAGTGGTTCGCGTTGAAGTTCGGATCGAAGGCGATTCCGAGCAGACCGCGTTCGCTGCTTGAATCGACGGTTGCGGTCAGGAATGGTGTGATGAGCAGCGCGCCGTTTTTAATTACGCGCAACTGCCCGCCCTGCTGACAAACGAACAGGCGGCCATCGGGCGCAAAGGCCATCGCCGTCGGACTCGAAAGCCCGCTCGCAAATTGTGATTCAGTAAAGCCTGCGGGCAACGTCGCCGCCATCAGCGCGTTGTTTGAAGACTCGATTGCGAAAAACGATAAGATGAACGCAAAAGCGAACTGTGAGGCACGATAAGCCATCAGAAAAATCTCCCTTAAAAATAGTGCTGTCAGGTTCCCGGGGCTAATCGGGTTTTCCTGTGAGAAGTTGAGTATAAGAGCGAGTAGCCGCGTGTGGCAAGTTTGTTTTCCGTCAATTAGCAATCGGAACTCTTCGCGCGCGGCAAATTTAACTTTTGTTTACGCGGGCGTAAGGGCGTTGTAAGGTGAGCCGCGAATTTTGTGTTATGCTGATGCTTACACGCCGGTATTTAATTCTATTGCGAACCGCAGCGAAATATCGAATATACAAACCGGATTTTCAATAATCGACTGCGCCACTACCGATTCTTTATAACAAGTGCGTTGCCAATGCTCTCGAAAACGTTTTGGGACGAGCGGCAATGCGAGCAAACGCAAGAAGGATATTTCTGAATGTTTCCGTCGCCCCGCAACGAGAAAAGCGCTGTCTTCAAGAGCCGCCAACTCTTGTCCCTTTTTACCTGCGTATTGATACTCTTGCAACAAATCGTTTTGCTCGTTTCTCCGATTGTTGTTGCGCAGGGCACTAATACAATAAGCCTTACTGCTCTTAGAACAGCGTATACGCAGGGTTTCAACGCTCTCGCTAAACCACCGGCGACTACCGGCACTGCGTTGCCGCAAGGATTTGTTATCGCCGAAGCGGGCACTAACGCCGATTCGACTTATGCTGTGTCAGATGGTTCCAGCAACGCGGGTAATACTTATAGTTTCGGCACAACAACTGCGCCGGATGATCGCGCTCTCGGCAGCGTTGCAAGCGGTAGTTTGCAGTCTACCTTCGGCGCGATCTTCACCAACAACACAGACAGCACGATTAATTCTTTAACCATTTCGTACACGGGCGAAGAGTATCGCTACGGCGGCAGAACACTCCCGACGGGCAGCGCCAATGCGCCGCCGGATATGTTGAATTTTCAGTACAGCCAGACGGCGGGCAGTTTAACGGATACCTCTTTCGTTGACTTTGCAGCACTCGGTTTTTCCAGTCCGAACACAGCGGGCGCGACGGCCAAAGCACTGGACGGCAACGCCCCCGGCAACCGCACAGCTATTAGCGCGACGATCACAAATTTGAACATCGCAAGTGGTACTACTTTTGCGATTCGTTTTGTCGATCTGAACATCGCAGGAAACGATGACGGCCTAGCCATAGACGATTTTTCGATCATGCCGGACGGCGTCAGCAGCACACCTGCGCCGACGCCGACGCCGACTCCAATTCTGCTGGCAATCCATGACATACAGGGCAGCGGCACTGTATCGCCGTTCACCGGACAAGTTGTGACCACCAGTGGCATCGTCACTGCATTACGGAGCAATGGATTCTTTCTTCAAACGCCCGACGTTGACAACAATCCGAATACCTCGGAAGGCGTCTTTGTGTTTATGTCGAGCAAGCCGACTGTCAGTCCCGGCGACAGCGTAACGGTGCGCGCTACCGTGCAGGAATTCGCTTCGTCATCCGATCCGGGCAGCCCGACTGAAACCGAACTCGCTGCTTCGCCGATTGTCACAGTCACTTCAAACGGCAATGCTTTGCCCGCGCCCGTCACCTTGACGATCGCGGACACGAGCGTTAACGACATTGACAATCTTGAGAAGTACGAAGGAATGCGCGTCCACGTCGATTCGCTGACCGCCATCTCGCCGACGCAAGGCACGGTCAACGAACCGAACGCCACATCGACCAGCAACGGCACCTTCTACGCCGTTATCACAGGCACGGCGCGGCCTTTCCGCGAACCCGGCATACAGGTTCCCGATCCCGTCCCGGCGTCGCCTTCTTCGGGCACGCCGCCGCCGAACGTTCCGCGCTTCGATGCCAACCCGGAACGCCTGCGTATAGACAGCGACGCGCAGCCCGGCACAACCAAGCTCGAAGTCACGAGCGGCGCGATTATCACGAACGTCACAGGGGTGCTGGATTACGGTTTCCGCACCTACACGATTTTGCCCGACGCGGCGACTGTGCCGACGGTCACAAATGTCGGAAGCGCCGTGCCCGTGCCTGTGCCTGCCGCCAATGAATTGACCGTCGCTTCGTCTAACCTCGAACGCTTCTTCGACACCGTAAACGACGCTGGCACCAGCGACGCGGTGCTGACGCAAGCGGCGCTCAATAATCGTTTGAATAAGGCATCGCTGTTGATTCGCAACGTCCTGCGCACGCCGGATGTGCTCGGCGTCGAAGAAATGGAAAATCTCACGACGCTGCAAGCGCTTGCGACCAAAATCAATAATGATGCGGCGGCGGCAAATCAGCCCAATCCGAATTATCAGGCGTATCTTGAGGAAGGCAATGACATCGGCGGCATAGATGTCGGCTTTCTCGTCAAAGCCGCTCGCGTCAACGTCTTGAGCGTGACGCAGATCGGCAAGAACACGACGTACATCAACCCGAAAACCAACACTGCGGAAACGCTCAACGACCGTCCGCCGCTTGTCTTGCGCGCGACCATCGCGCAGCCGGGCGGCACTGCGCTCGCCTTCACCGTGATCGTTCTCCACAATCGTTCTTTGAGCGGCGTCGATGATCCTGTTGACGGCGCGCGCATACGCGCCAAGCGCCAGCAGCAGGCCGAGTTTGTCGCTAAATATGTGCAGTCCGAGCAAACAAACAATCCGGCGGAAAACCTGATCGTCGTCGGCGACTACAACGCGTTTCAATTCAATGATGGCTTAGTGGATGTCGTCGGCACGATCAAAGGCACGCCCGCGCCGCCCGATCAAGTCGTGCTCGCCTCAAGCGATCTCGTCAATCCAGACCTGATTGATTTAATCGACACGCTGCCCGCCAATGAACGCTATTCATTTAGCTTTGACGGCAACGCGCAGGCAATCGATCATGCGCTCGTCAACACGAATTTCTTCCAACTCCTGAGCCGCTTCGCTTACGCGCGCAACAACGCGGATTTCCCTGAATCGCTCCGCAACGATCCGAACAGACCCGAACGCATCGCCGACCACGATCCGGAAGTCGCTTATTTCACACTCGCGACAGCAACACCATCTCCGACTCCGGTTCCGATACCGCCTGCGCAATCCTTCTTCAGTTTCGGCGCGGCGAATTACACGGTAGCTGAAGGCAGCACGCCGATGAACAGCGGCAGCGTTCAGATTGTTGTGCGACGCACCGGCGAGTCAACTGCGGCGGCCACAGTCGACTATGCTACTTCGGACGGCACGGCGAGCGGGCGCACGGATTACATTACCGCCACCGGCGCGCTTTCTTTTGCCGCAGGCGAAACAACAAAGACCTTCAACGTCTTTATCACGGATGATGTCTACGTCGAACAAAGCGAAACCTTCACCGTCGCGCTGTCTAATGCTCGCGGTGGAGCCGCTGGTGGCGCAGTTGTCAGCGAGCCATCCACGACACGCGTCACCATCACGGACAACGATACGGCTACGCCTTCAACCAATCCGATTGACACGACTGATTTCTTTGTCCGCCAGCAGTACAGAGATTTCCTTAATCGCGAACCGGAAGCGGGCGGATTGGCTTACTGGAAAACGCAGATCGACGGCGGCACACAAACAAGCGATCTAAAGCCGTGTGCGACGACGGATGCGGCGTGCCTCAACTCACGGCGCGTCTCGGTCTCTGCCGCGTTCTTTATCTCGGCGGAGTTTCAGCAAACCGGCTACTTTGTTTATCGTGTATTCAAAGCGAGTACGGGTCGCCAGCTCACTTACCTTGAGTACACGAAAGGACGCAGCCTTGTCTTAGGCGGCACGGATTTGGCAGCCAGCCAAAACATGTACGCGCAAGCTACGGTTAATCCGGCTTACAACAATTTGAGCAACGCCGATTATGTCGATCAATTATTCAGAAATGCCGTTGTGACGCCAGCCAAAACAGAAAGAGATGCGCTGATCGATGGCTTAACGGCGGGCACGGAAACGCGCGCCACTGTGTTGCAGAAGGTGGCTGATAATCAATCCTTCCAGACGCAGGATTACAATGCGGCGTTTGTGTTAGCAGAATACTTCGGCTATTTAAGGCGCGATCCGGAAGCGGGCGGTTATCAATTCTGGCTCGATGTCTTGAACAATCGCGTGCCGAATAATTATCGCAGTATGGTATGTGCGTTTATCAACAGCGCAGAATACCAGTTGCGGTTTAGCCCGGTGGTGACAAAGGACGATAAAATCTGCTCGCAGCTTTAACCTATTCGGCATGTGAGCGTGAAGACAAAAAAGCGTGTGGATTCTTTACCGGAATCCACACGCTTTCTACTTGTATCCGGCAAGAAACGTTAGCGGCTTTACGGAACGTTTCAAAGACACTGCTTAACGAAAGCGCGGCAATGAAATAATATTCGCTCCAACACGGCTTGGCATCTCGCCCGAAAACATTTGCCTGAAAATACATTAGTGATAAAATACGCAGGCATCGTCGGGCAAACGATGTCAGCCCCTTCTCCCTTGAAAGCTACGCGCTAAACACACAACGCATTAACGCGCCGCACCCTAACACAAGAAGCGCGCGCCACCTCTTCCTGTTTTTCAGAAAGGCAAGTGGTTTCTATCATTGTCTTTCAGGATCAAAGATCATGGATGTCCCCCACATCATCGCCGGGCGCTTTCGCATCGAGTGTGAGATCGGCAGAGGCGGCATGGGCACAGTCTACCGCGCCACGCATCTCGGCCTCGAACGCCCCGTCGCCATCAAAATCATTAAACCCGAATTCGCCGCCGACGCGGAAATGGGCGACTGCTTTATGCGTGAAGCGCGCACGATGGCACGCCTGCGCCACCCGCACGCCGCGATGATCTTCGACGCGGGCAATCTGCCGGACAATCGCCACTTCATCGTCATGGAATACGTCGAAGGCGCAACGCTCGCCGAAACACTTCGGCGCGAAACACGCTTTACGCCGGAACGCGCCGTCGAGATTGCCGCGAGCATTTGCGATGTGCTCGCCGAAGCACACAAACTCGGCATCGTTCATCGTGACCTCAAGCCCGCGAATATCATGATGCGCGAGCACGGCGTGTGCGTGCTCGATTTCGGCGTCGCTAAAGTGCTCGCTACTTCCGCCGAAGCGACCATGACGCACTCTACGACAGGCTCCGGCCTTATCATCGGCACGCCGCGTTACATGTCGCCCGAACAATGTTTAGGCCAACGCGTCGGCGCGCGCAGCGACCTTTATAGTCTCGGCGTGCTGCTTTATGAAATGCTGACGGGGCGCACGCCGTTCATAGACCCGCTGCCTTCCGCCGTGCTCATCAAACAGGCAACCGCCACGCCGCCGCCCTTGCAACGCTTTCGTGAAGACGTGCCGCGTCCCCTAGCGCTCGCCGTTCACACGTTGCTTGCGAAGCGTCCCGAAGATCGCCCGAAGACCGCCGCCCTCGCGCGCGTACTGCTCGAAAAAAGTCTCGCGCAAACGCCGCCACGCGCCGCCGCTGTACCCGACGCAGAGCCTTTCGCGTCAACCCTTGAGGCGATGAGCGCGCGCCGTCCCGTTGTGCTTCGCGCCTTTGCGCCCGTCGTGATGCTGGCGCTTTTCGGCGTGCTGCTTTTCAATTGGGAACGACGCGCCACGCTTGAGCCGATTGCCGCCGCCCGTACACAATACGGCGCACACCACTTTGACACCGCGCGCCGCACAGATGATTCGCAGGATACTTTGGACGCCGCTTCGCGCGACACAGGCGACGCGCCCGACCACGCTGCTCCGAACGCCGCAACTCCGAACACTAATACAACGACGCCGAACGATTCTTCCGCGTCTGCGTTATCGCTCGACCAAGCGCGCAGCATCCTCGGCGCACACTCACAAGATAAACTAGCAGGCGTGCGTGTGACGCAAACGCCGCGCGGCGGCACAACGATAGCGGCGATCCATGATGAAACACGCGCAGGAACTTCGCATCTGTTTGTGATGGAGCGACGCGGCGCGGCAGCCTATCGGGTCGTTTCGCGCGCGCCGCTCGATGCCACAGGCTTTCGCGGCGCAGCGTGGACGCCGGAGATGCTCGACGCAGACGGAGACGGTTATGCGGAACTGCTCTACGCGGGCGAGAATGCAGCGAATAATCCGCCGCAGAACAAACGCCTCGTCCTCTACGTTCCACGCACGCACCAAGCTTACGTGCTGCGTCTCGAAGAAGGCGCGGGCAAGTCTCATTCTTGGCGAGTCACTTTATCGCCGAACGCGCTTGACTCGAAAGCTCGATTCTATCGTGCTGCTCTGCTGCAAAAAGCGCGCGCGATGATCGCCGTACGTTGAATGGTCTTTGTTTTGATCGCTGGTGCAATTCAATATGTCTACGAAGCGGTCAGGCAAGCGCGGTATAATGGTCTTTGACAACAGCTAACCGAGTAATAAGCATGACACGAGTAATTGCCATTGTAATTTTGTTGCGGTGCTTTCCCAGCATTTTTTCCGGTGATGAATGTAGATGCCGCAAGCCTATACGTGGAGAAACCACGCATCAGGGCGGAAATGAAGAAGTTGTTTTCACTGAGCGAGTCGTTTATCAAAAATTGCGTGGCATTGTGCGTGATGAGAGTGGGAATCCTATGTCTGATGTACTAATAGAAGTATTTAACCATCCAGAATATCTGCTGTATGATTATGCTGAACGCGCAGCGAAGAAGACGGCGCAGCGTAGAATTGCCGCTTGTAAAACCGGAGCAGATGGTGGCTTTTGCTTTATAGGCGTCCCGCGTAGTAGTTACGAATTGCGCGCGAGTAAAGATGTCGGGTGGAATCCTTCACACATATATCTTAGAGTTGATCCACATAACTATAAGCACACGGAAAAAGAAGTGCATGTGGAATTGACCGTTGGCAAATAGCCGTAGCTCTGTTATCAAACAAGTCCTTGCACCTATAGCGGCTTGCGATTGCGCGTGTCCTATCGAATTGAGTGTAGGGACAGCGGCTTGTCCCTGCCCGCTTAATGTGAATGACATTCAATCTGCGGGCAACCACAAGGGTTGCCCCTACATAAGCCACACTCATTTGCAAACGGCTATAACCGCTCGACAGCATGGCCTATCGTCAACCTTTGTTCCTTTAGCTTGGAATGCTTCTCGCTCACGGCGGCTCAGTTCGAGTGTTCCAATCTTCCACGCAGTGCCTTTACCGCCGTTGCTTGCCGCTATGAAATGGCTTGCATTTTTGCGTAAAATCGGCCAATCTTGTGCGCACTTCCGGTAGTTGCTTCTGCTCCAAAGACTCTTCGCAAAGACTTTTCGGAGCAGAGCGCCGGAGAAACTCTTTATACTTCGCGCGTGAGCTTTGCCATGTCTCACTCGTTTTAACCATTATTTTGTGCTCGGTGCGGATCGAAGCCGTTCCCGTTTGAGACTTCGTTCGAGCGAGCCTTTGCGATTCATCACTCGAGGAATGAACTAGTATGAAAGAAATACAGTCGCCGCCGCCGCCGCAGCCACCCATCGCTGCCACGCCCCCATCTTTTCGTATAGATCAAAAGCTTCACCAGATTCTTTACAAATCAGAAGAGAGAACGACGCTTCAAGCCGCGCCCGAACTGCAAACGCTGCCCGAACCTGTTTACCCGCAGCATCCAGACCCGCAGCCGATGACCGAGCGCGAGTATCAAAAGCTGAACGCCGTTCGCACATGGAAAACATGGGGCGCGCCCTACTTCAAATCGCGCTGGCACAGCGACCAATTGCGCCCGCTGATTCCGTATCTCTTCACGGAATGGAAATGCAATCTGGATTGCCACTACTGCTGGTCGTACAACAATAAAGTCAAAGGCATGACGGAGGACACGGCGAAGCGTTCGATTGACTGGCTTCATTCCATAGGCTCGCGCGTGCTCGCGCTGATGGGCGGCGAACCGCTTCTCAGGCCGGACTTCATACACAAGATCGTCAACTACAGCGCGAAGAATGACATCTTCGTTTACCTGCCGACCAACGGGCGTTTGATGAAGCCCGACGTGATCGACAAGCTCGGCGATGCAGGAATCGCCACCGTCAATCTCGCCGTCGATTCCGTCAAAGAACGAAAAGCCTTGCCGAAGGCGTTCGATGCGATCCGCCCGCAATTCGAGTATCTCGTCAAACGCCAGCGTCATTACGGCTACACTGTGATGTTCAATATCAACATCACGCGCATCAACATGGACGACGTGAAGGAATTGACGGAGATTGCGCGCGACGCAGGGATAGCCACCGATTACCACATCAACGAAACGCCGATGATGGAGCAGCCGCACTTCAAGCACTTGGACGAAAACAGCACGTACCTGACGCCCGAAGATTGGCCGAAGGTTGACGACCTGCTCGATTATTTGAACGACAAGCGCGCGCAGGGCTACAAGATGGCGAACCCGATTCAGCACATGCACGACATGAAAGTGCTGATGCGCGGCGAAGTTCCCGCGTGGGATTGCCGCGCCGGACAAAACTCCTTAATCATTCGCACGGACGGCACGCTCGCGCCGTGCTTCCCTATGTATTCGGCGACGCACGATTGGGGGACAATCGAAAACCACAAGTTCGATGTCGGCCAGTTGAACGAAATGAAAAAAGATTGCTCGAAGCATTGCCTCTCAACGTGCAATTATATTCTAGGCTACTGCTATGACACGGGACGCGTGTTGACGTGGGCTGCCAAACAAGCCTTGCACGGCTTCAAGGGCGTCAGCGGTAGTTTCTAATCGCGGCGACGCGGGTTAGTCGCGCAAACGAAGTTGGATAATGAAGTTGCACAACGAAGTGCGCCGGGGTTACGGCCTCGACGCACTTTGTTTTGTGTTCCGGTAATGTTGTACGTCTGAAGCATTACGGCTTATTCGTTCCGCAAGTTTTCAGCGTAAGGAGTTTTGAATTTTGGCTGCCAACGCAGCAAATATTATCACGGCGGGTTTGAGGCCGGAGTTGTTCGATGAATTTTTCGGGCGCAAAATCAAACGCGCTTGGTTAATCGCCTTGCTCGCTTTTTTCGTCGTCGCGGGCTTCGGATTTCGTGTCGCAAGCTTGAGCGCCGAAGGTCTTAGCGAAGACGAACTCAACAAGCTGAACGCGGTGACGGATTATCGCGCGCACGGTCTATCAGCCGCTAACGGCGAGCATCCGTTTTTGATGAAGGCATTGCTCACGACGAGCATCATCGCCGCCGAACAATGGAATGCCAGCGCGCTTGCCGTCGCACGTCCCGCCGCGCTTCGCATATCCACAGAAACGGCGCTGCGTTTGCCCGCGACAATCTTCGGCGCGTGTACGGCGTTGTTAATTTATTTGTTGACGGCGGAACTATTCGGCGTCGAAGCGGCGCTCATCGCGGCGGCGTTGTGGGCGTTCGATCCGAACGCGATAGGCTTTAATCGCATCGCCAAGGAAGACACGTTTCTGCTCTTCTTTTTTCTGCTCGCCAATGTTTTCTGGTTGCGCGGCCAACGCATTGCCGAAGGCGAATCGAAAAAAAATCCAGAGCCTTATTACTGGGCGGCTGCCGTAAGTTACGGCGCGATGATCGCCTCGAAATACGTTCCGCAGCTAATTGTCATCAGCCTCGGTTACAACTACGTCTTTCAGGAAATGCCTTTGACGCGCTGGCGCATCGGCAAAAAACGGTTCCTGATTTTTATCCTTATAGTGGGCGCGGCCTTTCTGCTTTTCAATCCGACTATCCTGCTGCCCGGCACATGGAAGGAAATGCTTGCGTTTGCGGGCGGCAAGCGCATCGGCCACGATTCCTACGAATTTATGGGCGCGCTTTATCGCCACAGCATGGTGATGTGGCTGAAGGGCGTGCCTTGGTATTTCTATTTTGTTTACGTCGCGGTCAAGCTGCCGTTGCTCGCGCTCGTGTGCTTCATCGCGGGCTTTCCGTTGCTATTTCGCCGCAAGATGTTCGGCGACGGGCGCTACTTTCTGCTTTTCTGGATGTTTTACTGGGCGCTCACCTTCGTTTTTTCGGGCGGCAAATTCACGCGCTACTTCACGACCATTTTGCCCGCAGTGCTTATCACAGCCGCGCTCGGCGTGCAGTTTATTTCGCGCTCACTCACGCGTCGTGTCTTCGCTCGCTTTGAGGCACACGAAGCGAAAAATGCGGCGCGCGCCATTGTCGTGTTGCTGCTGATACTTTGTTCTGTGCAAGCTTCTTTGAGCATTGCGCCGCATTACAGAATGTATCTCAATCGGATCGGCGGCGGAGAGAGGCGTGCGGGCGATTATTTTCCGCACGACGAATTTTATGACGCGAGTTTGCGCGACGCCATGAGCGAAATTGCCGCGCGCGCCAAACCTTCTGCGCGCGTTGCGAGTGAAACGCCGGGACTCGCCGCTTATTATGCGCAGCAAATGAATCGGGATGATTTGATTTGCGTATCGCTTTCCGATGCTTCGGCGCTTGAGGAATTCGGCGCGGGCGATTTCGTGATCGCCGAACGCGGGCGGCACTATTTCAGTAACGACAGGCTGCTTTCCGCTTTGCGGGAATCGAGCGCGCCCGCGTTTCGCCTCTCGCTCGGGCGCGTGCCGTCGGCAGAGATTTATATGCTGGATCAAACATCTGCCGCGCTCTTGAATAATCAGTGATTCACGTTTGCTTCACGCTGCCGCTCTCGTGTTGCCGCTTGCCGCGTGCCATCAGCGAGACGATTGCATGAATCGCCATGCCTATCACGATTCCCGTCGAATATCTTTGCCATGACATACTGCTTTTCAGATAAACAAGCGTGGCCGCGCCGAGCGGTATCCAGAGCAGCAGTCCTGTGGCGACGCCCGGATTGTATTCAGCTTTGAACCAACTCGTGATCGCGTGCGATGTGCCGTTAATCAAAATGAATGTTCCGAGAATCACCAGCAGCAATTGTGTGAATCCAAACATGCGCGCGAGAATGATTCCGATTATCACGAGCGCTACTCCCAATCCTGTAAGCGCCAGAAACCACGCGCGCGTGAGACCCACGCCATTCATCGTCTGCGGCGAATCTGCGAGCAGGACACCGCCGAAGTATTCCTCTGCGAGATGCACTACGAGCGTCAGCGGATAAAGCCAGCACAGCAGCGCGACGAAATCAACAAAAGAAAATTCTTGGTAGTGGGTCAGTTTGAAGTTTTGGGAAATGAATAGTTCATATCTTACTCGTCTAACGCTTCAAGCGTTTCTTGAATCAAGAGGTCATATTCTTTCGATTGGGCAATAGAAAGGTAACGTTCCACT
>JAABUM010000451.1_pt1 | contig 72430 bp, 133 predicted proteins | sample 5559161 | NCBI WGS metagenome assembly JAABUM01 (sample SAMN10711868, study PRJNA513369) | rock metagenome | isolation source: Antarctica rocks | place: Antarctica: Victoria Land, Siegfried Peak nord
AGTGCGGGCTGTATCACGACCATTGCATGATGTGACAGAAGCATGCACTGGCGCCAGAGTCGCAGGGGGCGGCACCTGCACGTCGACGGTCGACAGCTCGCCCTCGGCGTCGACCATGTACAGCCCCGTGATGTCGCCCAGGTCCTCGCTGGCCTCAAACACGCTGGGCTCCGCGAAGACGAAGGTGGCCGTCCCTGAGGAGCCGTCCTTTGCGCGCGTGAGGTTGACGTCCGGCACCGTCGGCTCTTTCACACCGCGGATGAACTGCGACATGGCAGCGATCAGTCATAAGCAGCCAGCTGGGCGAACAGATGCGGCCTTGGAGCTGCGTTTGCGCATGTTTGATCGGCAGGTCGACTTCCTGACGGCCGCGGCGCACCTGCAGCACGGTGTCGGCGGCAACGATGAGGTTGCGCCTGAACTGACAGGTCTGCGGGCGCGCTGCAACGCATCGCTGATGCCTGACGGCTGTGCCTGCGACATGGAAAGCCTTGCCACAGTATCAGAGAGCCGAGATCCCAGCCGCACGCACATCCACAACGTTCAGCGAGTACACCTGGGAGGATCGTGCCCTAGTTTTCGGCCAGGTGCGCCTATTGTACGTGCTTGATGAGCTTTCTCGATTTGCACCTGCAAAGCTCCGGCGCGGCAGCTGCGCCACGCTGCTCCTCATGTGTGCGTTGCAAGTCTGCATGCTGAAACACTGGAGCCGTGGTTGTATCAAAACTGCGAGCGAATGCCGCGGCGAAGTTCACGGATGTAGGATTGATTTTGTTTGCTCTATGTTGGCAACAACTTGCGATTTTGGCATTTTGCAAGGCCAGGCAGCGGCCAGCACCTTCCCGCCAAGAATACCAGGTGCAGGTGCAGTGCCTGTGCATAGAAAACTTGCATCATATTGCGTTGCACTCATACGCTTCGTGCGGGTCGCCGCTGGTTCGACAGCGATGAGAAGCAGGCATTTGCAAGCGCATCTCATTCCGTGACACCGCAGCAACAGCAGCCAGAAGAGCCAGAAAAAGCATGCTGGAAGCGTACGTCAGAGAGACGGAAAATGCTACGGAATGCAGCACAGCGGACGTCGACGACCGGCTTAGAAACCTGGACAACCTGCTGGCGGCGCTGCGGCAGACGCTGCAGGTGCATTTCAGATCCTATGCTGTCTTGACATTCAAGACGGTAACGAATATCTCGCAGTCCACTGTCACCAACAATCACTGTTGAATTGCAGGATCGGAGCAACAGGCAGGAGGCGCTGACGTGGGCCATCGACAGCGTTGCCAGACTGCCGCCGCCACCGGCAGATGACCGGTGCCGCATGTTCTGCTGGCCGCTCGCGGAAGCAGAGGCCAGAGACTGCAGCTCGGCGGCCCGCACCTATGCCCTGGAGCTGCTGCGCATGTTCTGCGACCACCAGCCAGCAAAAGCAACTGTCATTCTGTTGAGGCACCGCCCAGAGGTAGGAATGCGCATCGTTTCTGACTGACATGCACCCTTCGCACACCCCACCAGCGATCAGAATCAGAGCTCGTGACACACGCATCATTGCACAACCGCAGGCGATAGAGCAGTTCTTCCAGGGCGACGGCAGCGAGCGCCGCATCACGATGTGGTTTGGCGCCTTCGACGCCAGCGGCGCCGGGCGGCTCGGCGCCACCGCGCTGTCCACCTTTGCGCTGGCGCACCGTGCCAACGTGTGGGACCTGCTGACGTGGCGCAGCAAGCACCCGCATGCGCCGGTGACGGTCGCCGCAGCGCCACAGTACTTTGCGGAGCTGGACGTGCCGCGGACGGTGGGCAACCTGCTACGGGAGTGCCCGCGCTTCTGGGCGTCGCCGGAGCTGCATGCCACGATGAAGCGGGGGGAGCTGCTGCGGCTGGACGCCGGCTTCTTCGCCCGGCAGCTGGTCTTCGTGCTGCAGCAGGGCGGCGGCTGCCGTGGCGATGGCAGCGGCAGGCACAGCGGCGGCGGCGACGGAGGCAGCTTGAGGCATCATCATTTTCACTCAGACGGCGGCGGCCACAGCGGCGGCAGCCGTGCTAGGCAGGCGGCTGACCGACTGCTAGCGGACGTGGAGCGCTTCGTGGCTGATACAGACCATCCGGCACTGTGCCGCCGGCTCATGCACCTGCTGCCGGAGCCGGCGCTGCTGAGAGCGCTGAGCCGAGCGGCGGCGCACCTGCCGGCAGCAGCAAGCCAGCGCCAGCCGGCGCGGCAGCGCAGCGAGCTGGGGTCACACGGCGCAGCAGCACAGCCTTCGGCGCGCGCCGGGGCGGACGGCGGGGCAGGAGGCCACATGTCCGCAGCCGAAGCGGCCGCAACCCGCCTGATTTTTGCGGACACACGCTGGCGCACGCTCGACACGCTGCTGCTGGCGCACGCCGCCGCCTTCAAGGCGGTGGAGCTGTGGCGGTGGCTGCACGAGGACGAGGAATGCCTCCAGGTCCGGCCTTGCTACTTGAGTGTTGTAGTGTTCATGTTCCTTAGGGTCTTTGCGCCGCTCGTCGGCTTAGCTGGATAGCTTGATATTCAGCTGGTGGCCGTCCTGGGCCGGTGGACTGCTTCTGGATGTGCTCAGGCTCAGACGGCTGGGTGATTCCGAACTGCAGGCGGCGCACGCGGCGCTTTCGCAACTGCAGCGGCCGGACTGGCTGCATGTTCTGTGGGCGGCGCAGCGGCACGCTGACAGCCGCTCGTCCGAGGAGGTCGCCAGCCTGCTGCTGGCGGAGAAGTTCTCTGCGCACGTGTATCTGCACGAGGAGGTGCAGGAAGACGAGGCGCAATTGGACCAGCTGTTGACGATGTGTGGCCTTTCGTTCCGGCATATTGCCAGCCCGTCAGACTATCGCATGCTGGCGGAGTCGCCGCGGAAGAAGCACAAGAAGCACAAGGCGAAGAAGGGCAGCAAGAAGCGAAAACGAGAAGGCAGCTCAGAGCTGCTTCCAGCCGATGCCGCACCAGCGGCTGCCACCACGTGGGAGGTTGAGCTGCAGGGCGCGTCAGACCAGGCAGTTGCATGTTCTGCCCAGCAGCTACATGCGTGCCTGGCGTTGCAATTGCTGGCAAACTGGCTGTGAACATCGGCTTGAAGGCTTCATTTTCTCACAAACACACCCCTCTTCACATACGGCTTCAAATTCTGAACACACCCCCAACATGCATCGATCGCTGACGGCAGTCTGCGATGGCATCGGATAGCCGTAGGCAAGTACCTAATCGCTGGCACGACCCGCAGATAGGCACACGGTCAAAACTGTGATGCAAAAGAATCCTGAAACGAAATCTAGCGCTGCCCCTCCTGAACAGATTGCGCCAAAGCGCGTTGTGCGGCCTCGGCCAGCAGCCTTGCAGTGGCACTACACTGCAGATTCTGGATCTAGAGCTTGGCGAACTCGTCAGCCCGCGACGTGGCTGCGCAGACCGCTGTGATGAATGCCTGCCGCAGGCCAGCCTTCTCCAGCTCATACACGCCCGCGATGGTGGTGCCTGCGTGCAGAAACCATTCTCCTTGAATTGTGGCGCCTCTCATTGCGCATGGAGTACACCCTCAACAAGACAGAGGGAAGCGGCTCCTCAACTCCTGAAGACGACAAAATGCACATGGCGGTGCTGCCTCAGAAAAATCTCAATTTTCCGGCACACACCTGCGGGCGAGGTGACCATGTCCTTGAGGACGCCCGGGTGACGGCCGGTCTCCAGCACCATCTTGGCCGCGCCCAGCACCGTCTGCGCCGCCAGCTGCTGCGCGATGTCCCGCGGCAGGCCCGCCTTGACGCCGCCGTCCGACAGCGCCTCAATGGCGATGAAGACATATGCCGGCCCGCTGCCGCTCAGCCCCGTCACCGCGCTCAGCAGCTTCTCGTCTACCTGTGGGTGTTACAACAGTGCTGTTGGCTTGTTACATGGCGGCTCACAACGCGCTCACGCACGGTTTCCGGGGCTTCTGACCGCAAACAGGACCTGAGCAATCTTGGAGCAGTGCAATGTGGGCTCGCCCATGATAAAAGAACTGCCGTGTCATGCAAAATAGAATGTTGTCGGTAGTAAGCCAGCCCTGCCAATCAACAGGGATTGTCCGTGCACCCACCTTGAAGATCTTGCCGACTGCTGCAAACAGGGTGTGCACGTCGTCGCTGTCCTTCTCGTTGGCTTTGCCGCCCAGGCACATGGCGGAGGCGCTCTCGCCCACCAGGCACGGCGTGTTGGGCATCACGCGGATCAGGTGGGCGTCGCTGCCGGCCGCGTCCTGCGCATCATGCAAGCGAAATTGACACACACACAACCTTTGCACACAACTTGTGTTTGCAGCTAATCACAAGGGTGCAGGGGACCATTGCTCGCTGGCGCTGTGAGGCTACGATGTCACATCACGCTGCACGCTCAGAGTGTGACGCTGCCGACCCTGGATCTATTGAGCGGTGAAACAGGCGCACCATGAGGACGGACAGCGGCACGCCGGCGGCGATGGACACGATGACGTGATCGTCTGTGAGCTCGCCCTTCACCTCCTCCAGCACCGTCTTCACGTACTGCGGCTTCACGGCGATGAAGATGAGGCGGCCGCTCTTGACAACGTCCTTGCTGGTGGCGCACGGCGTGCAGCCAAACTCCTTGAAGACCTGCTTGCGCTCCTCCGACGGGTCGAAGGCGAACATGTTCTCCGCAGATGCAACGCCCTTGGAGACGAAGCCGCGCGCCAGGGCCTCTGCCATCTGCAAATCCAGCAAATGCCCATCGCACCCACAACCCATTCTGATCGGCCTCCATCATAGACGCGTAAGGCGATGGCTGCAAACCGCACCTGACCGGCGCCGATGAAGCCGATCGGCCTGCTGACCGTCTTAAGCTCCTTGGCGTCGCTCATAGTTGCTGGCTGCGGTTTGGGTGTGGGAATCAACCTTTCAGACTCAACAGCAATGGATCCAAGCAGAGTAACAAGAGGGCAATTCCAAGGCGAAGATCGAGGGCGTAGGTAAACAATGGGGAAAGTCGATGTGAGTAACACCAAAGCAGGGTCTCATCTGGCTGCTGGGCGGAGTGTCCGCGGCGCCAGACGGAAGCTAGGGTACAAAGCTTTGCAACGCAGGCTGTGCCATCCTGCGCCCCTTCTTGATCCTGGGACTGTCCCAGATAACTTTTTGCTTTCATATTTGCATGTGCACGGGCAACAAGTGAGTGCAACAGCAACAAACGAGTGGAAAAACCGCGTTGCATGTCTACCACAGTGTCGTGCGTGGCATGAACCATATTCAGGTTCGGTCGAGAGCTTGATGTGCAACGCCAAGTCGAGTCGATGTCGTGCTGACTGCTGAACAGCAGCTGCGGCAGCATGGTGGGCCAAGCAAGCCTGCAGCCATCAATGTTACTGTCGCGCCTCAAGTGCCGCGTCAGTGAGCTTGAGAAGGATGGTGAGACTCTGACCGGCCGGCAAGAGCGCGCCCTGCAGCAGATCCAAGCCCTCAACCAGGTAGATTGCCCGAGTGCAATGATCACTTGTTGTAATGTTGACAGATATGAAGAATCCCAACATTTTGGATTGAGTGCTGCTGTGGCCCTATGTCCGCAGGAGAAGCAGGCGCTCGGCGAGGCGCTGGCGCAGTGCAAGGATGCGCGGACGCGCGAGAGGCAGCAGCACGAGTCAGAAATGGCCAGCCTGCGCGACAAGGTAGAATTTGATCGTAGCGGAAGGCTTGGCACACGTCCCGCTCCTCTGCCTGCTGCATGCCCCACCTATCCTGGCACGGCCCGGCGTGGTGCCAGGAGCATGACTCCAACGGCTGCATGGCACTCCTGCAACAGGCGGAGGCGGCACAGCGGGAGGCGGCACACCTGAGGCAGGACCTGCAGGAACGCTCGGAGGAGGTCCACACGGTCCTGCAGCGGTCCTCCGCTTCTGAGGAGCAGCTCAAGGTCCCGGCAGGCTTGTCATGCCGGCACGAGACCGTGTGTCCATAACGGCTGGCCACCACATTGCGGAACAGTGTGATGCATACATCCATGCGGAGGCACTGTCACACTGATGAGGGGCTGTAGGCTGAGTATTGCATGTGGGTGCAGGCATCATGCATGGACCTGGAACAGCAGCTGCAAGCGAAGTCTGAAGATCTCAGAGCGCTGCAGGCAAAGTCGCAGTCACACATACAGCTGGTCGATGCAATTGAAGGTCAGGTCCCTATACACTCGCACACATGTATCTCATCATGCGCTGGTGCATGAGTGGCCTGGGTGGCACCCAGACATTGGACCATCGGCATCACAAGGATTGAAGCTATTGTTGCGCCACTTGCTCAGGCGAGGTCACTGCAGTCAAGGCGTCCCTCACAGCGCTGCAGGGCGACATCTCAGGCCATGATGCCAAAGGTGATCATGCCAGCAGGTTCAGAATTGGGCACTAATGATGGCTGCTTTTGCACGGGGGATCAGGAACCAGAACCTCGCTGAGGCGTGCTGTGCGCCTGATGCAGTCACGGCGCAGCAGGCACGCATGAAGAAATTCATGTCGGCAGGGACCAACCTCGCAGGTGGGGTTCGAACCTCTGCCTGATTCTACTGGCGCCACGTGAGCCTGTGGCCTCTGCAGTCTGCCCTTTGATTGGGACGGCTCCCACAAGCACTGCGACGGCGCTCCCGAAAAGCTGCTGCGCTCCAATGCAGGGCAGCTGGCAAAGCGGCAGAAGGCCGTGCAGGACCTGAGGGCGGCTCTGCAGGCGGAGGAGAAGCAGCATGCTGAGACGCGCACCAGCCTGCACGCAGCCCAGCACCAGGCAGAGGCGGCAAAACGGTGAGCTGCGGATCTGTGCAGCAAACACGACAGTGCACTGCTGTGCCATGCAGTGTGCTGTGCAATGCGATTCTGCGGCAGAAGGTGCTTCTGGGCAGGGAGGTGCGATTATGCTCTACTGCAGGCGCACAGAAATCCTCGAGACTGAGAAAGGCGTGTTGGAGGAGCGAGTGTCTGCCCTGTGGCAGGAGTGCTCCGCTTTGCTCAGACAGATCACGGTGCGACCCCTTCTCGTCTCGATGCCCAAAACATGCCAGCAGCTGGTGCACATTCATTGATGTTTTGTCCCATCTTGAGCCCTTGCGTTGCCGCACAGACAGCCAGCCAGAGGCCCACTGATAGGCGGGAGTCCTCGTGCTGCCGCGGCAGGCTCAGGCGGGTCTGCTGGAGAAGGCTCAGCGCGCGCGGTCTGGCGACGGCCTGTCGCGGGTTGCCCTCCATGCGGAGGTCAGCGCCGGTGCCGACGGCCTGCAGCGCCGTGCCCGCGGCGACGCCGCCGCAGACATGCATGCTGAGGTGGGCTTGCTCATGACGCAGTCCTCCTCTTCTACAGCAAACATGCCTCACTGCACAAAGCACCCGGGGTTTTGCCATACATTTGATGGTGCAATTCTGAGTCCGCCGCCCCGGCACTGAGTGCAGCAAGATACACACCGCAGACACGATGTGGGCTCAACATGTATGCAGGCGCAATCGCATCCGACCAGCCAGGAGCAGGAAGCGGCCACAGCATCAGCGGGGCCGGCATACGCAGCTCAGTCTACGAGGGCGATTAGCACGCCCGCCCAAGTGGACATTGCGATGCGGCCTGCACCTGCGGCAGTTGTCGCAGCCACTTTATTCCAGCACAGTGTCTCAGCTTCCGGGGCGGCGATGTTTCACCTGCAGGGCGGCGGCGTGCAGAGCGTCATTGCCATCGGTCAGAGCGCGACCGTCTTCTCTGCAGCTGCGCCTGCGTCGCAGCCGCCGGCGAGCAGCTCGGTCAGTCCTGCAGGCGCTCTGCTGCTGAGCTCGACAGTTGCGAGCCCCACAGGTGCGCAGACATCCCTGCTGGGGCGCCAGCAAGACTGCTGCATCTGATTGACGACCAGCTTGTGATGGCACGTGCTGTTTCAATTTGCGCTTTGACTGGCTGCTGCAGGCACGATTGGTGTGAAGCGCAAGGTCTCGGATGGTGATGAGCAGGAACATCAGAATGGCGTTGGGTCATCATGCAAGATCGAGGAGATTGAAGCTGGTTCTGGTGAATGACGTGGCCTCCATTGTGCTGCAGTGCCATCGAAGCTTTTGAGGGCAGGGTCCCAGAGTGTTTAAGCAACAGGAACGAATGACGACCTTACACTTGCGCCCAATTGTAGTCGATGCAGAAACCCGAGGGCTAGAGAACGAAAATCAAAACGCCAGTGAAGCACCTCAATTTGGGCTACCGTGAAAAGCATACATCCAGCAGGAAGAAGTCGATGGCTGCAGACATGCGCCTGGGCTCGTCTCCAGGTCCCTACTGCACTTTCTTCGGCGCCGAGGGCGTGGTGTCCAGTGGGGTGGCGTCCAGGGGAGTGTCATCGTTGTCCTCCGGTAGCGGGCCCGCCTTCAGCGCCATGTTCTCGTCGTTGAGGACCGCCAGGCGCTTGACGATGACATACAGGCGTGCCAGCACGCTGCAGTGTTCGAACACAGCCATGCGTCAGCCAACCAGTGGCAGCACACTTCAAGAAGGCGATGGGTGGATGCAATAAGGAACAGTGTTCAGTGATGGCTATGCGTCAGCAGCTACAATCTTGCAGATATCAGCTGCAGCACAGTTCAAAACAGGTGATGAGGCTCGGTAGGGAACAACATATAGGATAGAAGGCGTGCTTACACCCAGCTGAAGAGCGTGAGGGCCGAGATCCAGAAGTTCCGCTCCGCCCGCCAGCGCTTGCCCAGCGACGCGCTGAGCATGTTGGGCACGTTCATCATCGGGTCCTCGGCCTGCTTGTTGGCGTACAGCTGTGCCGTCGCACGTGTCGAGGCTGCATCGTATGAGCGGAACAAGTCCGTCAGTGTGCACCTCCCTTCAGCAAGTGCATGTGCTGTGGCTCCATCAGCCGCTGCATGCATATATTCTGGCGGAAAGTACAGCAGATGCAACACCACAATGTATGGCGCATTTGATGTTGTACAGAGGCTCTTTGACGAGACGTCACAAAGATGTAGTTGTCAGTGCGGCGATCACTCACCCAGGAAAGTCGCGCCGCTGATGAAGAGCATCACGTGCAGCAGCTTGAAGGTGTGGACTGCAGCGTCAAGACAGTAGCGACATATGTCAACACCGCATCAATGTAAGTCCACGGTCAGGTGTTGATGTCAGCACGTGAACACAAACAGGACTCTAGATGGCTCATGCGTTTTGTACTCACAGAACTCGAGGCCGAGGGTGCGCTCAACCAGCCGCAGCGCGCCGCGAGTGAACCATCTGCGATGCGGACCAGCTCGCGTCAATGCAGCTGGATAGAGCTGGAGGAACCGTCAACCGTTATATCAGTAGGCATAGCTTTCGTTGAGCATCGCTGTGGCGTTGTGAGGCAGCACGCCACCTACCGGGGCGCGGGCGCCAGGAGCAGGGAGATGGCGATGATGGGGATGGGCAGGCAAAAATCCACCTGAAAGGATTACAGAGGCAGGCTCAGCTATCACCGTCCAGCCTGCCGGTCTCACCTTGTTGGCAGCAAGTGTCGCACAGCATCACAAATTCACGGACGGTGAAGTTTGCCGCAAGGAGCAGAGAGCCTCCAGAGCATTGCGACGGATACCAAGCATCGTTTCGGACATCAGGGAGGCTGGCAACTCACGATCAGGCGCCAGCTGGCCATCCTGACCAAGCTTCCGAAAGATCGAGGGTCGTTCGCGAGTGCTCCTTCGCTTAGACTGCCCGGGCTCGCGGCAAACGGAGGTGGCCTTGGCTCTTGTCAGTTCTATGTCAGTTCAAATCAACGATACCCCTCTGTAAGCAACTGTAATTTCAGACACTGCAGCAGGGGCGGCACTCAGGCAGAAGCTCTCGAGTTGATTAGCTTCGGGAAGCCCTTAATTAAGGCTCGCATAGCAAAGGGAAGCCCTTAATTAAGGCTCGTATCAAAGGCACATGACCTAAAAACAAGTATGGAATGTCTTGCATGGCTGAGGTGCAATAGGGTTTAAGAGATCCAGATTCTGGAAGGCTTTCGCACGCGCTTGCAGCAGCACAGTCTGCCTAGCAGTCTTTGTAATTGCTTCACATCTGTAGCGCAGCAACATCGGAGTTTGTCAGAGCCAGGTGCAGGTAGCGCGGCAGGGGCCTGATCTGCTCGCGCTCCCGCGCAGCCACCCACGCAGCTTCCAGCGCACAAACATGCAGGCGATGTCGACTTCGTGCCAGCGGCAGGCGCCTGCTGCGACCGTGACATGCAACTCGCGCAGGGCAGCGGCGGACGCAGCGCGGTCGCCCTTTGCCGGGAACCAGCGCTGCCTGCTCCAGCCGCTGGCACGTCACCGCGCTGTCCGCAGCACCCTGATCTCAGCTCAGGCCGGCAGGTGGGCTGTTGTCACTAGTGTATCATGCGTTGCAACCACATCATCGGATGCGAAGCCGAGCGTGATAGCTGGGCGATGGTCCACGCTGCAGCACGTCTGCATGCTACTGATGGCTGGGTCGATGTGCTTCATCTGCCGCACAAGAAGTCTAGAGACGTGCGTCTATCTTTGCAAACAGCATCATCATTTTGGTCACATCCTGCGGGTCGCTTCACGGCCAGAAGAGCTGTGCGATGCCCAATAGCGGGCTCTGTACTGCGGCGCTATGCCAACCAAGCTGGCCCAGGGTTTGACCCGGACGTGCCCTCTATGCAGGGTCGCAGCCCCGCCGGCGCTGGAAAGCCAAGTGGCAGACGCTTCAGTGGAGCACTGCGGACAGCACGGCGGCAGCCCCAGCGTGCCAAACGGCAAGAACATGTCGCCGCTCAGCCCCAGCATGACCGGCCTGCCGGCCCGGCTGCCAGACGACTTTGGGCAGCTATCTTACAGCCGTCAGTACGACCACCTATTCGCGACCATGCCGCTGGACGTCAAGAAGCCGGTGCCAAAGCCCAACCCGGTGGCGCAGCAGGCGAGCGCGCGTCTGACATCTTACCTCCTGCTGGGTTAAAATTTTGGCCCTGCCCCTGCCGCAGGAGCAGCAGAGCTGGTCACCCAGCAGATGAATTGGGAGCCATACGCATTTGCCTCCGTGGTTGAGGGGCTGCAGCAGACACAAAACGAAACTCGATGTCTTCTGACGTGGTACGTCATATCTTGCAGGCGGAGCCTGACGCGAAGCAGGTGCTGCTCTCCAGCGTGGCGGCGACGCAGAAGCGCAACCGCTTCCTGTCACGCACGTGGGAGAAGACAGACTTCATCTACATTGGCTTCATGGCGGTCATGCACGGGCTGTGCCTGCTGGCGCCCGCCACCTTCTCCTGGCCCATGGTCGCCCTCTTCTTCGCCTCCTACTTCGTCACAGGGTGCGCATCGCTCTCTGCCCTGCCTCGCACCTTTGTCGGCAGCTCTAGATCGCCAGCTGCAAGATCGTTCGATGATCCGAGTCTCGACTGGTCTGCACCATCGATCATGGTGTTGATCGTGATGCTGATGTCACAGTGTGGTGCCGACTTCAAATGATCATCTGCATCGAAGTCTTGACGCTGGCGCCGCTGCTCCATGCTCTTGGCAAAACGTTGCACGTAAATGGCTGGAGTATTGACTCATCAAGTGTGTCACCGCCGCTGCACAGGTGCCTGGGCATCACGCTGTCGTTCCACCGGCAGCTGTCGCACCGCTCCTTCCAGACGCCGAAGTGGCTGGAGTACGTGTTTGCGTACTGCGGCGTGCTGGCGGTGCAGGGCGACCCCACCGAGTGGGTGTCCAGCCACCGCTTCCACCACCTGCACACCGACACGCCGCTGGACCCGCACTCCCCCTACGAGGGCTTCTGGTGGTCCCACATGGGCTGGCTGCTCGACGAGAAGGTGAGATGGAAAGACCGTGTGGACCTTTGCTCATCGTGCAATCATGCCAAGCAGAAACAGCTCGCAACGTTCAGAGTGCATACTTCTGGGCTTCCACCAGCGGCCGCCCGCAGACTGCAGCTCATTGCGCCAGTTTCAAGGTGGCGCCTTGCCGCCAGCACCTCGGACTTTTGTGTCGAGTGGCAAATCAGGCCATGAAAGCCCCAAATAATGCCCCCAAACAGCGTGCTGTTGCTCATGCTCGCACGTATTGTGCCCTTCCTCCGTGCAGTCGACCATGGAGCGGGTGGGCGTGCGCGGCAACACCAGCGACATGGACGTGCAGCCCTTCTACTCCTTCATCACGAAGACGTACCCGTGGCACGTCGTGGCCAGCTTTGCGGCGCTGTACGCGCTTGGCGGGCTGCCGGCGCTTGTGTGGGGCGGCGCCCTGCGCGCTGTGTGGGTGTACCACATCACCTGGTTCGTCAACTCCGCGTCGCACGTCTGGGGCAGCCAGACCTTCAACACTGGCGACCAGTCGCGCAACAACTGGTGCGCACTCCTTTGCCTGGTTGCGACTTGGGGAGGCGGCTGGCATCTGTTGTGATGGCATGTGGAGACGATCCAGCTGGCTTGTGGCATCTCCCTCCGAACATGCCACCGCCAGGCGGTGTCAGGAGACGCATACGTGAATGAAAAGTGACTGCGCCTGGCCGCTGGTGGCTGACGTGCCATTCCGCAAATCTGCAGGTGGGTTGCGATCCTGGCATTTGGCGAGGGCTGGCACAACAACCACCACGGTGAGTTCTCACGGCAATGCATGACCGCTTGATGGTTTTGGGGAGCTTGCTGACGGTACTTCCGGTCCTTTGGTCGACGTCCGCAAGTCAAAACCTTCTGTATTGGGTTTGGAATTTGCACCTGCAGCCTTCGAGTACTCAGCCCGCCACGGCCTCCACAAGGGCCAGGTACTTTCCATCTTGCTGCTATGCCCTAGGTCGATAACTCTTTGCTCATAAAACACACATGGAGTACAAATCATCGTTCAGCTGCTGTTCATTCTTCTCCGTGCCTCATGGCTGATGTGCATCTACCTTCTACTGTGCAGTACGACATGACGTGGGCTGTCGTCAGCCTGCTGAAGAAGCTCGGCTTGGCATCAAACGTCAAACTCCCGTACGTTGCCAATCTCGCCTCTGCTGCTGGTGCATACTGCTGTCTGTGTTCGGTGTGCTCTGACATAGGCTGCCGCCAAGCCCTGCCGCAGTCTTTATCACTGTCCCCTTTCTGATGGAGTCTTCAATTATCGCACAGGTCGGACAAGGCACAGAGCAAGCTGAGATTCTCGCCTGCGACCTGAGGCGGTCCGCTGCAGTCGGCGACAGCGTGCCAGTCGGCGCGCCGCTTGTATTTTTTGCAACTGGTTGGCAGGCAGCCCCTGTCCGGGCTGCCCTGAGTCCTGAGCCGGCGGCCATTGCCGTGATGACCCTGCCTCTTTCGAGGGGAAGGGAAAATGCTGTGTACATCACCAGACAAATTTGTGCGAGGTTCGAGCTGTTGGGAGGGTTTGCGGGTGGGCGATTGCCATTGTCAGAAGGGCCGACGATTGGAGACCTTTTGATCGGCATAGGTTCCTGAATGAACTGATAAAAACCGATGCATGCACAGGCGTGTGAGAGTGTCTGTCCGCAGATAGATCGGTTGCTGTATTTATCTTGACATGATTGGGAAGTGTGTGGATTCGTTGGGTAGCGACTTGGCCTTTGAGTGTGCGATGACTGAGCGAGGTTTTGAAAGGATGGGTTGGTCGTCTTTGAAACTGCATTCGTTGTGCCGTTCCATCGACGGCTCTTCCATCGACGGATCGTACCTGTTCATTCTACACCCGTGCATGCCCACCTCCTACGTCTTTCTATAGCACGTTCGTGTCCACCAAGTCGCGCGGGTCGCTGCCTGTCAGATGTGCTGCGGCACCACTGCCTGCGAGCGCGGCACCACAGGCGACCCGTCGGGGTAGCCATAGCGGATGTGGAACGCTCCCGGTGGCCGATCCTCACCGTAGGACCAAGACTGGCGGATATGGTGGACGCTCTCGGCCCGCCGCTGGTTAAACGCTCGAGAGGACTCCGCCACGAAGGTGTCAGGCCGCCGCAGCATGCGTCCCGAGCGCGAGAGGAAGCCAACCTGCGGCGACGTTGCCGGCGACGGCGTCGCAGGCGTGCCCCGCCATGCCGCCACTGTGGGCGTCGGAATTGCCGCAGTCACTGCCGCCGGCACTGCTGGCAGCGTGGCGGCAGCTCCTGGCGTTGCTGCGGCTGCTGGTGTTGCTGGTGCCACGGCCGCCTCTGCTTGCGGCGGCGCAGGCGCTTCAGCTGCCGGCGTTGCGGCCGGCGGTGTCACCGCCGCCGCTGCCGCCTGCTCTGCCGGCCTCACGCGCTTGGGGGTTTCTGCCTCCTCAGCCGCCTGCCGCGTTCTATTGCCTGCGAAATGCGGCGGCCTGTTTGCCGCCGCTGCGCCCGGCGCGAACATCTTGCTCTGCACCCTCTGGATCCAGTCCGTGACAGTTCCTGGTGAAGGCCCACTGCCGGCTGCGGCGGGGGAGCCCCACTGAGCGCCAGGCGGGCTGATGGGGCGGCCAGGCTCAACCTTCTGCCCGCTGCTCGCCTGCGGCTGCGTGGCCGCGGCGGCACTGCGCCGCCGCTTGCGGCTGCTGCGCTTTGCATTCTGTGAGCCTGCCGGCTGCGCTGGCGGAGCCACGGCTGGGCTGGGACATGCTGGCGCCGCCACAGGTGCGCTGTCAGGCTGCGTGCCTTCGGTGGCCTGCTGTTTCACGCCCACAGCCCCTGCGGCCTGTGCTTCGGGTGCCGCTGGAGGCGCCTCTGCAGCGTCTGCGCCGCCCGCCGGTGGGCCAGCAGCGCCCGGCGCAGCGGCGGCTGTGCGGTCCGCCGCCTCAGCGATGGCGGCGGCGGGCTGCTGCATGCCGGCGGGGCTGCACACGGGCAGCCTGGCGCCGGGGTTGCTGATGCTGCAGAGTGTCGTGTCCCAGGCCGCTAAAAACGACTCCTGGCGCTGCTGCGTTGCCTGGTTCACTGCCCAAGATGTGGAAGTGGGCGCGGCTGGCATGGCGTGGGCAGCCGCCGGTGGCATGGCGGCAGCCGGCAGCGTGGTAGCAGCAGGCGCCGCTTCCGCTCGTGTCATTTGCTGCGCGAGCTCTGCTGCGGCCTCGACCGCGGGCTGGCCGGCTGCACCCTCCTGCGGCGCGCCCGCCGGCGGGCCGTCTGGCGGAAGGGCTGTGGTGGGCGTGACCATTGCCGGCTTTGCGGCGGCGGACTGCGCCGCCGTGTGCGGCGGCTGCGGCTCGGCCGCCGCGGCCTGCTTTGCCGCTCCCTGCGGCGTGGCTGCAGGGCCCTCTGCCGTCGGTTTGCGCTGTGCTGCAGCCTGCTGCTGGGCGAGCGGCTCGGCTGCTGCTGGCTGCTGTGGCGCGGACTGCGCTGCATCTGGCGGCGGCGAGCCGGTATCGGACAGGGCCAGCTCCTCTGTGACGCTGGACTGCGCGGCAGCCATGGGCAGCGCCTCCGGTGCGCTGCTGCCGCTGCGTGCAGGCTGGGCGGCAGCGGGCTGCGCTTGCTGTGAGCTCGGCGGTGAGGCCGCCACAGCCGCTGTCCCCTCCTGTGTTGCTGCCGCGTCAGGCTGCGGGCCCCCGTCGGCAGCGGCGGTGCCAGCAGACGCCTCCGTGGTGGCAGCAGTCGACGGCGGCGGCGGCGCTGCCGCTGCGGGCGACGCGTCCGGCATCTCTGCCGCCACAGCCGCTGCGGAGGCCCAAGCCGCTACACAGGCCCGGCGAGGCGTCCGGCTCCTGCCGCGCTTGCTGCCGCGGCTGCCGGCGCCAGGCGCTTCGCCGGGAGCTTCCTCTGGGCTGTCGGCGCAGCCGGCGCCGGCCGTCGCGTCTGCGTTGGCGGCCGGCCGCGCGGCCCTGGGCGTGGTAGCCAACGACTTGCGGCGGCCCTTTGAGTCGGCGCGCCCCGCCGCCTTGGCAGACTTGCCGGCCACCTTTGCGCAATTGCGGGCGCGCTTGCTCGTCGGCTCCTGCTCGTCTGCGAGCCGGAGCCATTCTGGCAGCAGCGTGCCGCGCGGCCGGGAGGAGCGCGGCGTGACAGGCGGCTGCGAGCGGCAGCGGCTAACGGAGCGCGAGCGGGCGGGCGCCGGCGTCAGCTCCCGCGCCAAAGCGGCGCCGTGGATGCGCAGGTACTGCCGCATGTGCACCAGCTGCCTGTCTCGGGTGTGGTCCAGCCCGTGGGCCTGCATGCGAAAGGCACATCGATCAATCGATTGTCTGCTGAAGGCAGGCGCAAGTCAGATAAGCTCGTGACGGGATGCAGCTGTCATAAGTGGCTGGCAGGGCAACAGCAGAGCGGACTCAAGTTGGGATTCGCAGATCCAACACTACCATTGCTGGTGCCTGTCAGAACTACTCGCAACATTTTCAATATTGCAACAGCTTCCGTTAGGCTGCAACGCTCGACAGACGCACCTCCAGCCAGTCGACGCGCTTCTGCCGGCACGCTTTGCAGCCAATCTTGGCGTGTCTGCACTTGCCGCAGCCCAGGTCATGCTTCTGGTGCCCCGCTGGCTGCAGACTCCGTTCGAATGAGCCCTCACGCGGCGCCTCCCGCGACAGGCTTGCCTTGCGCTCGCGGCGCGGTCGAGCGGAAGGCGCAGCCTGCGCGTCGCTGCTGGCCGCGACGGCGTCGCCGGCTGCACCGCTGGCAGCCGCCTGAGGCAGCAGGCTTGACGCTGCACCCTGCTGCGCCGCTGCTGCCGCCCGGCGGCTGGCGCGGCGTGCCGTTTTGCTGGAAGACTTGCGCTTTTTGGAGCCGCCGCCGCCGCTCCGTGCCTCGACAGGCTGCGCAGCTTCTGCCTGCTGCTCGCTGCTGTGGAGGCCGCTTGGCTGAGAGGCGCCTGCTGACGGCTGCGTTGGCGGCGCAACCACATCCACCTGCTGCGCAATGGTGCCGCCTGCCGCGGCCGCCACCGGGCTGCGAGCCAGCGGCCTGCCGCGCGACGCTGGGCTGCCGGGGCTGGGCGGATTCAGGCCCGCGGCGGGGCTGCCGGGGCATGACTGCTCCGCGTGATCGGGCGTCTCCGCATCGGGCAGCTCTGCTTCAACAGCTGACGCCGCTGCCGGCGCGCTGGCCGCAGCAGATGGGGAGGCGGCTGCAGCGGCGCAGGCATCCTGCAAGTGCTCTGCCGTCTGCAGGCGTTCCGCGGGCGCCGCGTCCACAGGCGGCGACAGCGGCTGCAGCCTCGCGGCTGCGAACGGCGACGGCGCTGGCGCAGCCGCGGCGGCGTGCTGGCGCCCATCTGGCGTCCCCGCCGGGCGCGCTGCGGACCTGGGCCGGCTTGGCGGCGGCGGCGGCGATCGGAAGCTCGCCGCTGCGAACAGTGACGCCGGCACGCTGGTGCCGGCCGTCGGGTGGCCCACTGGCGATGGTGCCAGCCACGTTCCCGCCCTGCGCCGGGTGGGCGGCGGCGACTGGAAGCTGTCTGGCGGAAAGGGCGACGCCGCTGCTGCTCCGCCAGCCTCAGGTCGCTCATCTGGTGTGGCCGCCACAGCGACCGCCGCCGCCGCGCCGCGCCGGCGCGGCGGCGGCGACTGGAAGCTGCCTGCTGGAAAGGGCGATGCCGCTGCGGCTCTGCCGGCCTGTGGTCGCCTGTCCGGCGTGTCTGCCGCAGCGGCGGCCGCCGCATCGCGCCGACGCTGCGGCGGCGACTGCAGGCCGGCGTGCTCTCCCTCGGGGAAGAACGACAGCGCGCGGGCGGCCTGGGGGCGGCCTGCAGGCCTGCCGGCGGACCGAGCACCCGGCTGGTTGGGCGGCGGCGACAGAGCGTCCGCCGCCGACGCCCAGGCCAGTGCCGCCGCCTGGCGGCCGCGCTGGCGGGTGGGCGACTGCAGTGGGTTGGGCGAGCCGAGGCTGTCCTGAAGGCTGGACAGCGGCTGCCTGCCGGACTGCGCCCCCCTGGAGGTGCTTATCTTCCGCTGCTCGTCAGAGCCGCCTGTCCGCCCTGTGAGGAACGCATGCCAGGACATCAGCCAGATGATGCGTGACTGAACAGTTGTGCACCGGGCCACAGCTGCTGTGGCATGCCTGCGACACTGATGACGGTGAGATGCAATGCTGCGATCGTGACAGCAGCACAGAAGAGCACAGCCATGAATGATCTAAACGTGTCAACTCTATGCACACACCTTGCGGCGTTCTGGCGGCGACGGGCGTGTCAAGCACTGCGGGCACCCAGGGCTCGTCGTCCCACCTGTCCTCTGCGTCAGCAGCGGCTGCCGGCGGCTCCGGGACGCTGCAGTCGAGACAGCCAGTTTCAGTTTTCGAGAGGGCTGCGCTGTTGGATGTCAAGCATCTGGTGTCTGAATCTCTACTCCTTTGCACTACTGCCGTCGCCATCCGATCTCATCTCACATTATGTACCCTATGTGAAAGAGGCTGACAGATAGTTTATATTGTACCTGGCAGGCGCTGCATGATAGCCAACAGGCTGCAGCCAGCTGTTCGGCATCTGCTGCGGCATTGCAAAGCGCCCTGCAGAGCAGAAACACTGCCTCGTCACAGCGCACACTGCACCCAACTGCAGCAGGCGAATTGGTACTATGCAGGGTGGCGGTGCCCATGTCAATGTGCAGCATGCAAGCATGTCATTTGTCAAGGCTGCATGACCGTACCGCAAGGAGCATCGTCCTCGGAGGAGGCCGTTCCACCGCCAAGACCACCTGTCGTGCAAGGACTCGAGGATCAGGCTTCCGAGATGCGCATCAGGAGAGCCAGAGACCAGCAACCCAGGACCCAGAAACGAACGGGGAGCCCTGTGGACCACAGTGAGGCGAGCTGCACAGCGCAATGCAAGCTAACCAAGCACGCGCTCCGCGCCGCCAGCGTCAATGCTCGGGCCGCACCTGCCGGGCCGAAGCTCAGGACGCGCGGCTTGAGCAGCAGCGCGACGGGCGCGCGGCGCCGGCCCTGCTCGCAGGAGTCCGGCACCGCCGAGTCCGCCTCGTGCGGGGAGTCCTGCAAGCCTGAGCAGGCCTCCATGGGGTCGTCCACCCTGCAGCGACGGGCGCCACGCGGTTGGCAAGTCACCTCGATGGGAGAAAGCTGTTTGCAGTTGTCAAATGTGAATCGTTTCTGAAAGGCGCCTCAATGTTACACGTGCGACGCATGCAAGAATGGCAATGCGTACCTCTGGCGGCGCACAGGCAGCATGTCGCGAGCACTGCGCGCGCGCTGCAGCCCTGCACACGATTCCAGTTCCTTTCAGCTCTGCACTCGTCCTGGCAGCACAAACAGAAGATCAGCGACAACATGTTGCCATGCGTGTCACAGGTTTCGTCGTTTTACTGACCTGACGGCTTGCTGTTGCGGCCCGGCAGCCTGACTACAGGCGCCGCCGAGCCTCTCTGGATCGAGACCTGCTGCCTGCTGCGGCAGCAAGATTCAGTGTGTCCATTTTCGGATTGTCAGGATCTCACGTGGAGCAGTGCAAATTGGCTGTCAGCACTGGAGAAGTGCAAACACCACAGTGCAGTGATTCATATGGGGAAACGGTTCGCAGCACAAGGAGCGCAACTCCACACGAGGCGGTGTGAAAGACTGTGCAGACCTGGCGGCGGCCTGGGCGGCTTTGGCGGTGCCGCCCATTGTCGCGAGCGAGCCGGAGCGCCGCAGGGCTGGCTGCGCCTTGCACCTGCACAGATTAAGATTCCACATTTACACACACTGCATTTCTGCGCTGAAGGTGCTGAAAAGACCAGCAGCTAACATGGTAAACAGGGCTGCCCATTTGCAAGCGCAGGACGCGAATATGCTGCCCTTCACTTCCCAGTGACTTTTCTGCAGTGCCTGACCCGAGCTTTCCGGAAGCGCCCCTGGCTGCCGGGCGGAGGCGGATCAGCGGCATCTGGGAGGGCCGCTTTGTACGATTCTTCCTGATGAGCTGTGCCTGCTGCGCCTGCTGCGCCGCCGGGCCCGCCACATCCGCTCCTGCCTCAGCTGGTGCGCCGGCCACCGCCCCCGCCGAGGGCTGTGACGCTGCTCCGGCGGCTGCTGCTGAAGCTCCGCCTGCCGCCGCCGAGGGGGCTGCCGGTGCAGAGGTTGCTGCTGCTGCTGCTGCTCCTGCTGCAGCCTTGATGCCACCGTCTGCGTCCTGCTCGGCGGCGACGCTTCCAGACCCCGACAGCCCCACCTGCTTTGCGATGTACTTCACCGCAGCGCATGCGCTGGTGCCTGCAGCAACAACAGGGATGCAGGTTCAGCTTTTCTGTAATGGCATTGGGGCAGCCAATATTGCACCCCACTGGCCAGGCCCATTGGAGATACCGCTGCCATCATCATTGCTAACACTGCACAGCTCGGGCACTACGCCTGTTCTACATTTGCCTTGCGCAATCATCGGTGCAGACCATGTTGCAGAGCTGCGCACCAAAGGCAGGGCGAAGGTGCTCGCAGACGAAGGCCTGCACGCCCTCCGGCATGGGTTGCAGCTCCTGGCACAGCACCTCCGCCAGCGCGCGCAGGTCGCGCCGGTCCTCCTTCGACAGGCCCGAGGCCGCCTCCGCCTCTGCATCGTTGAACACCCGACCAATAGTGATTAGGGTGGAGGGTTGCGATTCGCCGCCATCATACGCATAATACACTGCCATCTTGCATCTTGGGATGTTATCATGCAGCTGTCAGCTGATGAAATGCTTGAGTATTCACTCGTGATTTGCGCATGTATCAGGGACCCACCACAGGGCAGGGCGAGGATGCACAGCCGCAGCAGCAGCTGCATGGCGGCCTCCACGCACAGGCGTGGCGTGGCGGACTGGTATAGCTTGCACAGCAGAGTGCTCGGCTGCAGCAGCTGCTCCCGCAGCACCGCCGCCGTGCTGGTGCCGTCCCGCCTGCCGGCGCCATTGCCGGAGCAGCCCGAGTTCGTTGGACCTGCAGCTGCGCTGGCGCCCTGATGCGCATGCGTCCCCGGCCTGCCGTTCGAAAGGAGCGAACTCTGCTAACATGTGTCATGAATGTTTCACAAGCATATGGTGACCATCGATTCATCCGCAGTTTCGTTTGCCAGGCGAGACATCATTTAGGGGTGCGCTGCCACACAAAGCACTCGCCTGCTGAGAGCCTTGTGCACGTCGGCTGTGAAGGCCTGGGCCTCGCGGCACAGAGCCTTCAAATCCGGTCTCGACGTGACCTCTGCTGCTTCCACATGGCGCCTGCGAAGGCACCGGTTCGTCACTATTCTGAAACCAGACGACACAGTCATGTTGTCAATAGGCCGTCGTCAAAGCAGGCGCTCACTGTATCAGTGTCGAGTAGGTCCGCTTGATGTCCGGAAGGCGTTGACCGCCGTCCATGGAAGCTCTCCGGCGCTGCGCCGATGATCAGACCATAACATCAGGCATGACTACTGCTGTTTCAGCTATGCGCGCTCCGAGCTCTCTCCTGCTGGCAAGCTCAAGGCATAGATCGGCATGCAAGGTCGAAGCGCATCTACTCGTATTCTGCACGAGCTCGAGCACACGAATGCGCTGTTTCAAAGTGGCTGGCGTCAGCAGGTTTGAGCTTCAAACCATTAAAAGCTCAGGGGACGCTAGACCTTTCGTGAATGGGACTCGGAGCATGCACTGCCGTATGCAGCTCCGCTGCCAGCGCTCATTTGGTACCTAGTTCATCGTGCTCGACAGCCCAATGTCATTTCTTTAACGCTTACACAACAACGAGGGTTGCGCCAGCGCATGTTTTGTACCATCGTCGCAGCCACCACACCTGCCGGCGTCTGCTTCCGCTCGCCCCGTCAGACGCTGAACCTAGCAGCTGCGTGGCCTAGACAAACGAGTTGGAGTTTGCTCTGATTTCGAGTGCCACGCCCGACGCTTCGCCCCTCAGAGTCAGTGGACATGGCAGAGACAGAAGCGGCGCCGGCCGGCGCCGTTGCCGACGCAGAGCAGCCGATGCAGGTCACCGATGAGCAGCTGGGCATCTCGACAGGGTGCGCAAACACTGCTTGACATCAACAGGCTTACACAACATGTGTGCTGCAGCATCAAACGCCGCATGCCGCCAGTTCTGGGTGGCGGCTGCAAGGCCTTGCAGGCTGGTTCAGCAGACAGCCAACGCTGCAGCTGGCGTCTGAGAGGGGCGAGGTGTTTCACTTGTCAGGATGGTTACGGCGGAGGGCGTGGAGCTGGACCTGGGCAGCCTGGCGGCGTTTGACCCCAGTGCCGCTGCTAGTCGGCACGAGGCAGTCTGCAAGGCGCAGGCGACAGCGCTGACGCAGGCGCTCATGAGCGCGCTGCTGCAGCTGCCCAGCGAGTCGACGCCCGCAGGCCGTGTGGCGGCGCTGCCGCCGCCCACGACTGCGCTGCCGCGGGCAAAGCCGCTGCCCAAGCCGCGGGAGCCGACAAAGTGGGAGAAGTTTGCGCAGCAGAAGGGCATCGTGAAGCACAAGCGCTCCAAGATGGTGTTCGACGAGGCGGAGCAGACGTTCAAGCGGCGGTACGGCTACAATCGCGCCAACGAGGGCCCGCCGATCCTCGAGGCAAAGAGCGGCGACCAGGTGCCTGGCGCTCTCTCAAAGCCAGCTGTGCTGCATTTTTTGCTGTTCGAGCAGCAGTCGTTTGAAGCTGAGTACGTACACAGACTCCCTTCAAGATCCTTAGAGTAAATGCTTTTGGCTGCGGGTCGTAAATCCAGTGTGTGTTCATCTGCCTACAGCACCTGAACAGATTGCATCCTGTGCGCACCAGTGGGCATCATAAATGCTGAGGATACAATTGAAACTGCAGGCTGGATCGGACCCCTTCACGGAGGAGAAGGCGAAGAAGCGGGAGCGCGTCAAGAAGAACCAGGAGCGGCATGTGGCCAACCTCAAAGCAGCGGGCGGCGGCGGCAAGGGTGCGCCACGCAGCGGCGGCATCCCCTCCAGCGTGCAGCTGGCCGCGAAGCTTCCGGAGCACGGCCGGGGGCGGCCCACGAAGCGCAGCCAGATGGGGGAAGCGGTGAGTCTTTGATGACTGAGAGCAGCTGTGAAGCAGCACCAGAGCCAGACTGCATGCTCCTGCTGCCAGCGGCATTGGACTCTTTTGCCCACTGAAAGTATCGCTCACACTTTGCAGATCCAGTCAGCCGCGGCGCGGGCCGGAAAATCCACAGCCAGTATGGGTAAATTTGACAAGGCAGCCAAAAATGAGAAGGGCAAACCGGCAAAGGCCGGCGTCCGCCAGAAGGCCCTGCCGGTAGCAGCCAAGGGCGGCTCGGAGCGCGCCTCGCAGAACACCTTCGTGGACAAGCTGATCCGGGAGCGCAGCGGTTAGGGCAGTACTAGAGACTCTGAAGACCTGCCCGCTTAGCTGCATGGAGGGCGAGTGGTGTGAGTTTGGATTGGTTTTCGGATTTGCTAGTTATGGAGAAATAGCGGCGGTAAATGCTTCGCAAGGTGCCGACAGTCTTCTGGTCGAATCCTGATTTCGATTCGAGCCCTCGACATCAAATGTCCTTCGCATTCCTCGTACCTACTCAGACACTGTCCATACACAAGCGTACCTACTCAGGATTAGCAAACCACAGCTTGCAAAGTTGTCCTGGTGCCCAGATCCGCCATATGCAGTTGGCTAGTTATTTCGCGCATATGCTGTGCACGAGCTCCAGCTACAGTCAGCCCGCCAGAGTCACATGACACCAGCATGCGCCAGAGCAGCCCACTGTCACCGTCGCTGTATCTTGGTTTATGACGCCGAAAGGATAGTCCCGGATCCTCGCCCTAGCGGCCGCGGCGTCACAGGCCCGCGGGCTGCAGCAGCTTCAGCATGCCGGTGCTGGCGTAAATGGTGGGCGCGCAGTGGTGCGCCGGCCCGCGGGGCACCAGGAACAGGTCCTCCCGCGTCGCCTCCGCGCCGCCCTGCTGCACCTGGTACTCCAGCGCCTGCGCCGCAGGAAATGAGGGGCAGTCGGTCTTCAGTCAGACGAGGGTGGCTTGACACCAAATCACCGACCATGAGCATCTCGGCCCCAGACCTGCTCGAGAGTTCAGCATGCCATCGATTGATCAGCTGCTGGCTCGTGGGTGCTGCTCTGGGGAGCGCCCTGAATCCTTGATGAACCACCTCGTTGTCATATGGTCTCAAGGTTGCAAGAAGCGGCGCACCATGTCGGTGTCGATGCGCTCCACGTAGTCGGCGAGCGCGTCGACCAGCGTGGACTCCTGCAACGCCTCTGTGCGCACGCCCTCCAGCAGGTCGTGCTCCGCCTCCAGCCGCCGCCGCTTGGCGCCCCGCGCCGCTGCCTCCGTCATCGTCTCCAGCACCTGCAGCGATTGGTGACGGAGAAACTGTTGCTAGATATGGCTTCGTCGATGTGTCTGCAGGGTCAGCACCGCCGCCTCCGTCATCGTCTCCAGCACCTGCCGTCATGCACAATGTGCCGCTGTTGGGGTTGTATCTGCAGAGTGTTCGTTTCCTGCAATGGTTGCCGAGGTAAACTCACGACTGTGTGATGTCGGAGGGGCCCTTGTCGTGTGCAATATAACAAAATCCATGCATGTCGCACAGTGGGTGTCCGATCAGCAGCCAATGGCGGCAGGAACAGCGCACCGTGAAGATGGCCTGCGCGGCGTTGGGGATGTACTTCGTGAGGTTCTTCCGCCGCGCCTTCTGCTCCCTGATGGCCATTTGCTTCTGGATCTTAACCCGCAGCTGCGAGTGCGAAGGGGCGCGCTCAGCTTCAGTGCAACTTTTAGAAGGCAGACGCAACAGCACAAAGCAGGCAGACGCAACAGCACAAGTATGCCCAATCGTGCAGGAACTTCTGGTGAGGTCGTCTAATCACCTGCAGGCAGCACTGCTGCAGGGCCTGCCGCACCGCCTGCACCATCTCCTCAATGTCGTCGGCTGAAGCCACCAGGGAATGTCGCAAGCGTCAACTTTGCATTGAGCTTGATTCGGAACCGATGTTACCGTCAGCAAAACAATGCGAGCAGGTTTCACCACGTATCATGCGATGTGTGAAATACGTCACTGCATATGGGTCGGCAACAGGGTGGGCAGGCTCGTACCGATGTACTCTTTGCCGGCGCCCTTGAAGGGGATCTTGGTGCTGACGATGCTGACGAAGACGCCCACCCGATCCTGCGACTGGTTGATCTTGTAGGACGACCAGTTGATGCGCTTCATCGCCGTCTTCGTGATCACATCCGAGCCGCCCTGCCCACAGCACATGAGCAGCGATTAAGTTACAAAGATCCACATCCCAGCGTCATTCAGCACAGGTGCATTGGAGAGCTTGTGAGCTTTCACGACAGCGCGGTGCAGCACCTCGAACAGCAGGGGGATGCGGTTGGCGAAGCGGTAGATGTTCAGGCCGGGCCGCAGCTCACGGCCGCCGAGGCTGATGGCCGCTTCCACGATGAAGGCGTGCCCCTCCAGCACCCGCACATCCCCTGCAAAGACACCCAGCAGCGTCGCCTCTTTTGGCCAGCACATGCCTGCCGAGTAGTCTTAACAAATCGATTTGCAAAGCAGCGCCGTCCCCGAGAAGAGGACGTCCCAAGCTGTCGAACACAGCAGAAGGATGTAGACAGCACACCTTGGTAGGTGGCCACCATGTCGGGACCCAGCTCCTTCATGATCCCGAGGCGCAGGTTGTACTCCCCTGAGCAACATATCAGAAGAGGTTGGGATACAGAAGAGTTTGGGTTACGTTCACACTCACACTTGCAGAGCGCCCTCAGCCCGGCCTGCCTGGCTCGCAGTGCAAGCAAGAATATGGTGCAGGCGGGTGCAGGTGGGCGCGGGTGCAGGTGCAGGCTCAGGCGCAATGGCTAGAACGACTAGAACAAGAGCTGCAGGCGCACCCGCGGGGCTGAGGTGGTTGCCATCGGGGTCCTTGAACTTGGCCTCGTGCAGCAGCTGGTGCAGCCGTGTCGCCTGCTTTGTCCCCAGATCCTTCGGCGATGTCTTGGCGTCGACGCCGCTGCGCATCTCCTCGATCAGGCGCTCTGCACGGCGCGCACGACGCCGGAGGCTCAAACCATCAAATGAGGGCAGGGCGGGCTGTGCGTGTTGACAGCGGTGAATCACAGAATGGCGGCTGGTGTGCGCTGTGAGGTGGGCATGTTGTTGGACGGACAACAGACAGCAGGACGCCTGTGCGCAGCCTCACACCACATCACCACACCAGATAAACTAATACTTTTACAAACACTCACCTGCGAGGGCGCGGGGGATGCAGGAGAACTCCTTCACCAGGAACTGCACGAGGGTGTTGCACTTGGTGGTGACCGCCAGCCGCTTCACCAGCTCCAGGTCCATCGACGACGGGTGGTACTTGACCTCCTGTGCCACCAGAATAATCAGTGAAATAATGACTGAAAATGATTGGTGCTTTTCAAAACTGGACTGCAGGTCCAGTCACTCTTGAGGGCGCATTGCGTAAGGGGCAGCCTCTTCATGCAGGGGACCGTCATGCCGCCCGGCTGTTGGTGCTCTGCTTGTGCCTCGGTGTTTGCAGCGCAAAGTCGGTCGTGCAGCAACGCCAGACAGGTGGGCCATGCGGCACCTGGGGCGGCGCGGGCATCTTGTCGGCGCGGCGCCGGAAGGCGAGGTCGATGCCGGCCTTGTCGTCGCCGGAGGCGCTCGTGTACTTGAAGGTGAAGCGCAGGTAGGGCGTGATGACCGCGATCTGGCGCAAGTACTTGAGGATTTTGGCGCGGTAGTACTGCCAGTGCCCCGCGATCAGCAGTGTCAGCTGCGCGCCGTGCCAGCCGCCGCCGTTGTCCAGCTTCTTCACCTCGTGCACATTCGGCTGGTTCCTGCGCAAGATGTGTCATGGGGTTCTAGGCCAACAAGCGCATGCATGCGTCTGAAACATGCGCGTGCTTAATGTTGCAATGGGGTGCATGCATAATAAGGACGTCAGCAGGGGAGGCGGTGTGGAAAGTGGCGTTCCGCATGCAGCCAGGCAACAAGCGGGGCGCACTTGTGGATGTCGATGTCCAGCTTGTAGTACGAGATGAAGGACTGCCCCGGCTTTGCGCTCAGCACCTCCACAGGCATGCCGGTGCTCATCTGCACCGCATCATGCGGCATGGTGAGAGGCATTCAGGCGGCCAAACTTGCGGTGGAATTGCATGATACAGGACGAGGTCTGCCAGTAGTCGGTGCAGACACCAAGGCATTGACCAAGGCCCACCTTGGACCAGATGAGGGCCATCTTGGCGCCGAGGCCGAACTTGCCGCGCGTCTGCCGGACGCCGAACTTCGTGCCAGACAGCACGCGCCCCAGCATGTCCGGGATGTCCTCGTGCCGCATGCCCGCGCCATTGTCCTTCACGCCAGAAAACAGTGCATTCATCGACCAGAGCACGCAGCACTCACACGCTCATGCGTACATGATCATTGGCACATCACCTGCGTGATGAATCAGATGATCACGCAGCAGCTGCCTGTTTCCAGAGCTGTGCTCAGGTGCACCGACCTTGACGGTGACCTTGTAGAACTGCTTGGCTCGGCGGGCGTTGCTGGACAGCGCTGCTGCGGCCAGCTGTTTCCGCTTTGTCTCAACGGCTGAGGAGTTCTCGCCATGCTGTTGGGAACATGTCAAAATCACCAGCTCGCAAGGAGTCCGAAGCATCTGGGGCAGTGCTACGCGCAGCGAATGCAATGACTGGTGCATTGTCATGCGATGACTGACCTTGGCGACGAGCTTATCGAGTGCCTCGTTGTCCCGTGTCTCCTTCGCCTCCCGCTTCTATGGCGCAGCGGCACAGCTGCTTCAGCACAGCGCCCAACACGAGTCTGCACCTTCTGTCACTGGATGCTTCTTGCTTCATCGCAAAGGCGTTGACGAAAAATCTAAATGAGGACAACTGTACAGCACAGCCGTGCCTTGCGTTCCGCTTCGCTTTCATGGTCCTGGTACAGCGCCTGGTCCACTCGCGACAGGTTCTTCATGCCGCGGATGTCGTTCAGCGCTGTCTGCGCCACCTCATTTCTGTGCGCGCATGCCAAAAGCTACAATTGAGTGGACTGGCAGGCCACAAATTTGTTGACGACAATTACAATTGCAAAATGATAAGTGTGCACATGGTCAAACTGCAAGCACGACTTACATCTCGACATCGATGTCCGGCAGGAATCCGATGCTCTCCGCTGCGTCTAGCGAATTCTCCACCAGCTCCCGTACCGTCGTGTACAGGCACTTGCCAGGCTGCACATGGAGGAGACGGGCCAATCAGTCGTCATCAAATCAATCGTCATGCGGCAGCGGCCTGCACCAATGCAGGTCAGAGTGACACACGTTGTCAAAGCCAGCGATGTTCTTGTTCTCGGCAAAAAATTCTGCCGGGCTCTTCTGCTCCAAGCGCACGGCCGCGGCCTTCACCATCCTGACGGCAACCTGTAAGTTAAGCACGGATGGAAGTTTTCACCGGCGTTTTGGCGAAGCACAAGGGCGCAAGCTGTCGCGTCAAGGCCATTGCCGCTGCCGCTGAAATTGCAATCCGCGCCGGAGATGTGTGAAAGCATATCCAAGCTGTTGCTTTACACCTTCGACTACCTGCAAACCTGACGAAACAGCGCCGGACGCTGCCTACATCCGGTGGAACGCGCAAGCGTGCTGGATGCTCCCTACATCCAATTAGTTGCCCAGGCTGCGACAGGCAGCTGCAAACGGCTGCAATGAAACACCTCAAGAGCTGTGAATCAGAGCTGCAAGCAGGCGAGACGTTCGATCGAACGAAAGTGCAGATCAATCTTGAAATTTGACTTGCCAGCCGATTCGAATTGCCGTGCACGGCGGCTGCTGTGCCGGTCTGTCGCCAAGTCTCAATCTGAACCGATTGATTGAAGCGTAAGATCCATTTGAAGATTGTAAAACTGGGTGTAACAGCCCCTTCCTCAGCAAAATGGCGAAGCTGACGAGGCATGATGTGGCTGTACCGGGCCCAGCTCCCTCCGCCTGCCAGCTCGCGCACAACACGACTACACCAATTTGTCACATTCCACGAGACTGCTGTGTAGCAACTCTGTGTCTCCACCGCGTTTCAGCGGCTTCATTGAAGTGGGACTGCCCATTCAACGTCACCCGAGTTGCTGTACGCAAACGCCTTTCATATGGCGCGATCCTCCTGATCAGAACCAATCACATAAGACAGCATACATGTAGGCATTCCGGAAAATGTGCCGGTGCGGACCATGTCTTGTTTTCTTCTGCACCGTGCTGCTGCTGTGGTATTTCTTTCTCGCGTCAGCTGAAGGCCTGGACCAGCAGCTCCCGGCAGCTCATGCTTATGCGCCAGGCAGAGCTGGTCCAGTGCAGCCTGTCCACCCCAGCGGAGCGGTCTCCACACATCCAGCTCATGTGTGGAGACCAGGACTCACCACAGCAGTCAGCCACACCGCGGCAGGATCCTATGATGTCTGCCCGGTTCCGGGGTTCCACGACCTCATCGCCGCAGCGTCAGAGATGCAGAGCCAGCAAAACGGCAGCGCGAGCCTCGACGCAGAGGACCGGCCGCCGCTGCTCGGCGGCGTCTGCGCCGAGCCATACGCCACGGCAGCCGAGGCGGCCGCGGCGGCGCAGCTCGCGGAGCAGGCGGCATCCGCCGCAGCACGGGCAGCCGAGGAGGCGGCCGCGGCGGCAGTGAAGCCGGCGGAGGACATAGACGAGGACATCGGGGACGATCGGCACAACTTTGCGTCGGCCAAGGACGGCGCCAAGGTGCTGGCGGCCAACAAGGAGGCCAAGCACGCGTCCAAAGTGCTAGACAACGACGGCGACACCTTCATGCGCTCCGACTGCAAGCACGACAAGTGGCTCATCCTGGAGCTGCCGCAGATCATGCGACCCAACATCCTCCGGGTGCGCATCTCTTGGGCACCGCTCTGCCGACCCGGTCGCTGTGCAACAGTCCTCCTGCAGATGTCGATAGTGCATTCCCCAGCATCGGAGAAGCTGTAAGTTCCCTTGAAATGGAAAATTGGGGATGCCGGGAACAGCGGTGAGCATGAACAGAGAATTGCTGACAGCGAGCAAGGTGACGTCTCCGGTGCGCTCACACTGCTACGCATGCCGCGCAGGTGTCGCAGCACGAGCTGTACTCGTCGCGCATAAAAGAGTTTGAGGTGCGGGGGCGGCAGGCACACCCGCGGCACGACGCCGGCGGCGGCGGCGAGGGCGGCAAGGGCGTCGATTACGCGCGCAGCCTCAACAGCACCTCCTGGAAGCTGGTCGGCAACTTCACGGCCGCCAAGGTCAAGGGCGCACAGACCTTCAAGGTGGGTTGCACGATGCGAGCTCCTGCATGTCCAGTCTGTCGATACCCAGATTATGTGATTGCGTGCTGACAATTTGGTTATCCGTTGGCGCTGTCATTGTGATCTCCACACGACCAGCCAGCCGAATCTTGCCTGGCAGATCTGCTCAGCTCAGCCGCTCATGGCATTCCGCAGGTGGAGAACTCGCCCTGGGTGAAGTACCTGTTGTTCCGCTTCCTGACCCGCCACGGCAGCGAGCCGGTGTGCACTGTCAACGACATTGCCATCTATGGCAAGAGCGCTGCGGAGGACCTCGAGGACCGCCTGCGGCTTGACGAGGCAGAGGATGCCGAGGAAGCAGATAAAGCAGCGCAGGCCGCCCCGCAGGACGGCCCGCTGCCGCAGGTAGAAGCTGTTTCGCCACCGACGCCGAGCGCAGATGGTGGGTCAGGCGCGGTGGGCGGCCAGCCCGAAACCGGCGGCGGTGCCGAGAGGGACGGCGAGCCAGGGGAGCCACAGGCCGCAAGAGAGCCGCCCGCGGACGCCGCGGCAGCTGTTGAAGGCCCTGCGGTTGCTCCTGGGAAGGGAGACGGCGGTTCTGCGGCCGCACACGCTGGCGCAGCTAGCTCAGCTAGCGATGTGCTTGCCACAACGCAGCCAACAGCCAGCGAGGCAGCTGGCGAACCCGGCAAACCTGCGGTGCAGCCGGCCGCCAAAGGCGGCCAGGATCAAAAGCCAAGCAGCCCAATCGATGCGATTCCGGTGCCGCTGGCACAGGATGCAGATGCAGCCGGCCGGGCGGCATCGCAGCAGGCAGCAGCAGCAGCTCCCGGGGAGCCGCAAACGTCTGCACCAGACCTTGCAGCGGCTGTGCCAGTGCCGCCAGCGGACGGCAGTCCACAGGCTGCAGGCGACCAACGCCCAGCAGACGCAGGCGCTGCTGAAGCCGCCAACGCCAGCACGGCACCAGCTGCAGGCAGCGGCTCGACAGCAGTCACACCGCAGGCATCACGCGGCAAGCAGGCGGCGGCAGGGGAGGCAGCCGGCAGTCAGAAGAAGGCGCAGCCGGCGCCGCCGATGACGCTGCCGCCGCCAGCAAACGGCCCAGCGAGCGACGAGCTCCTGCAGCTGCAGAGCTCGCGTCTGGGCAAGAGCGTCTACGACCTGCTGGTGCAGGTAGGTGCTCTTGCACAGCGTGCATGCTTGACACACAGCCCATCTTGATGCCTGCGACAAGTAGGCTGGTAACACAATGGAGCATCTGAGGAGACCCCTGTGCGTGTGACCTGTCCCTGTGTTCGACAGTATCTGCTCACCTGTGTTGTTGCCGCTGCAGGAGATCAAGGCGATCAAGGTCCAGCAGAAGGCGACGCCGCGGCTCGTGGCTGACCTACAGCGCAACGTCAGCAGCGCCGCGGCGGCAGCCGCTGCAGAAGTAGCCGCGCTGCGCCAGCGGCTGCAGGCACTGGAAACCGCTAGGGCGGTCAGCTCTGCGCCGCCGCCGCCGGCCGACGCGACAGCTGCAGCGCTGTCCGGCCGCCTCGCAAACTTGACTTCCCAGGTAAGCAGTTCAGAGCACAGCAACAGACATCGAGTTTCGGAATTGCGTCGCAGCAGATCAGCAATTCCAGCATGTTGCACGTGTTGCTGCGCAGGTGGATGTGATGTGGGAGGGCCTGCGGGCGGCGGAGCGGCGGGAGATGGGCCTGCTGGGGCTGCTGGCCGGGCTGGCAGCACTCGTGGTGCCGCCGGGGATGGGCCGGGGGAGGTTCAGCACGGCACTGCGGGTCACGCTGCTGCTGCTGGCGGCAGCCAATAGTCTGGTTGGCCTGGCCAACTACGCACATGCGTACTTGGCCGGCGGTGTGCGGTTGTTCAGCAGCGGTCTCGAGCAGCCCGAGCTGCAGCTGCTGACGTGATTGTTCCGGCGCCCAGCGCCTTGACTGAAGCGGTTATGTGTGGTGCTCTGTCAGCTCATTTGGCTCGTCCACATGTGAACCAAATATGCATCGAAGAGAACGAGCTGCGAGGATCTGAAAGCTGTGTGGGTGCGCCAAACTGCGATGTGAGCGAGCAGTCGGTCGCGAATTTACAAAGCAACGTCAGTAATTCCAGACGAAAATTTCTTGGCATCATGAGCAACTTGCAACTGTTGTTTTGTACAGATGTTTCAAGCTGAATATATGGGCATTCGACTTTATCAGTCCCCACCGCGTCCCCACTGCGCAGTGCAACAGATGATCTCTGCAAGCAAAATTTGTCCGGAACACCCATGTCACCGATCGTCTGCTGGTCTGAGTAGCAGTGGTTAAGTTGTCTTCTCGCCTGGCTTGGCTGCCGCCGCCAGATGACTGCTTGAGAGCAGCATTTCCAGTCCGCTGGGTCAGGTGGGAATGTCTTCGTTTGACGACGATGCCGTTGCCGAAGCTGCGGCGGCCAGCACGGCCTGCTCCCTCGAAGCCGCCTGTGCTGCGGTGGCCTGTCCGTCGTCGTTGCTGGATCTGACCTCCGGGACCACCTGTTGCAGTCGCAGGAGGCTGGAGTCGAGACAAGAGCGCGAGCGAGGCCTTGCCGCAGGCAACGACACAACCGGCTTCCTGAACGCCCATGGGTTGCGGCACTGCCAAGCCACAGTCACCTCCAACCCTGGACGCCAATGGGATGCAACACATGGCGAGCACCACTGTGGTGCGACGCAGCGGGCAGCAAAGGCCGACCTGCTTCATGCCGGGCGCGGCGGAGGGGTCCTCCTCGCCGGACGACGCCGACTTCCAGCGCCGCTCGTCCACGACAAAGATGCTGTTGTCGTCATCCGGGTCATCGCTGTGGTGGTGCGGCCCCGGCGCGGCCGACTCGTTCACTAGGTCGATGACCCTGCAGTGCATCAAGCGTCAGCGCTTGGGCCATTTGTCGGCCACACACGACTGGGGAACGCTTGCTGCATGCGTATGCGGTGAGAGACAGGGAGCTGTGGAGCGCGTTCTGTGTTGCGAACATGGTAGCGGCTCGCTCCCATCTTGTGCTCCTCGATCACTGGCTGCGAGACTGGGCCTTGCCGGAAGCCAGGTGCTGCTGGAAGCTAGCCTGCTGCAGGTTTCAGGAAGGAGGGGGGGCTAATCGCTGACACAAACTCATGACGCACCTGGCGTCCATCTGGCGAGCATGACGCACCTGGCGTCCATCTGGCGGCGCAGCGCGCGCACGAGCGGCTGCAGCTGGTTGTGGCGGGCGATGCCCAGCCGCAGCAGCAGGTCGCTGCCCAGCGCGGTACCCGCCTCCGTGTTGCTGGTTATCAGGTATGTTGCCCCCGCCTCCCGCAGCTCCGCCGCGTGCCTGCAGTTGGGCATGCACACGGGGGCTTTTCCAAACTCAGTGAAGGTGGTGCCCTGGGTGTTCTGCAGCGGGGCGCCCAACTCCATTTCGCGACTCACACAACAGGCTGCTAGGCATGACGCCAGAAAGCGTTTTCAACAGCATCGGCACAGATGCGGCCCCAGAAGTGCAATCTTGGAAGCAGCGCTGGGAAAGGGTACTGCAAAGCCCGTGCACACCTGAGGTCCAGGGCGCGCGCCCAGATGGGCGTGTCGGGAAAGGCGGTGCGCAGATTGGAGACCGCGGCGACGGAGCGCCGGCGCGCCGTGTACACCACCGCAAACGCTCGGGGGTCCTCCACGCCAAAGGCCTTGATGACGGAGGCGCGACTGCCGTCGCCGTACGTCACATTGAACCCCGCCTCGCGGGCGGCCTGTGCAGGAATGATCGTCAGCAGAGCGCTGTTAATTCTCAGTCACCGCTCGGAACATCCACAGACGCGACTCCGGTCCTCTCAGGTCCACAGCTCGCGAATGCAGTGGCTGCAGAGTGCTGCCGACTTACAGCTGAACAGCTGATGTGGTCGACATCATTGGATTACAAAACATCTGCAGTCAACAATGCACAACTACAAGACTGTGCTGCACCTGGACGCGGTTGGGCTGCAGGTCGAAGCCGATGTACTGCGGCGGTGCGCTGCCCGCAGACACCGCCAGCGGGCTCTGCACATCAGCAGAGAGCTTTGTGATGTCGGCAGGACAGGGTCGATCGCTTAGCCCAGTCGGGCTCAGCTGAGGGCCATTGACGGCGGGGCATTTGCTGGAGCTGCCGGGCCATTGACGACCTTGCAGTCGATGCACGCAAAATCGAGAAATTGAGGGTTGACACTGCTCGATACATCAGCAGCCTGCACACCTCGAGCATGTTGGCGATGGTCTGCCCCAACTCGCCAAAGCCGCAAATGACAACGGTCTGCCGGCCCTCGATCATCTGCACCTCTGCTGCTGTTGTCTCGCCTGCAGGCAATTTCTTATGCATAAGGCAATGCAAATTGCCGGGGGTTATTGTCTAGACAGTGGCGCAGTGCACTGCACGTTGTGCTGTGTCGAAGGCTGCGCTGAATGATGCTGCACACCTGGCGGAGCGTCCTTCGATTCGGACGCTGTGGTGGCATCTGCAAACTTGGCGCCTGCCGCCGCTAGCGCCGGGGTCAGCGCCATCGACAGCACCTGTCACATTTAAATCACGAACGAGAAGGAAGGGTCAGCCGAGCCGAGCTACCAGTGGTGAGCTCAACTTGGCACAAGCAACCTTCTAATCACGCCATGTCGAACCTGAGCATTCAGACCACATCTCATGAAGACAAATCTTTATCATGAGTCAATCTTGCACTAGTCCTGCATCTCATGGTTCCAAGGTGGAGGCTCGCACCACCACGATGATGAGCAGGCGGTTGAGCTCGTCGGGCAGGATGCGCAGCTCCTTGGCCAGCGACAGCAGCACAAAGGCGAACTCGCCGCCCTGGCTCAGCAGGAAGCCCGTCCTGATTGCCTCGCCCCTGCGCCGCAGCAACCCACGACTTGCTCCACCTTGCAAGTTATCCGATTCATTCAACACAGGACAGACATGTGCCCCCGGACTTACACAATGCATGGCCTGAATACTGCCGACAATGTTGCCAGCTTCACAGCAAATGATCGCGGCTGCCGTCACAAGGGTCTAACAGCGCGGATGAGCAGCGAGCGCCGGACGAGCGCCAATGAGCCAAGGCGCGTACTTGGAGAGGCCAAACCACTGGGAGATGGAGCCGATGATGCCGATCTTGACGGCCAGCAGGCCGCCGAGGAGCGCCACCACGATGGGCCACTGCTGGTACAGCAGCTGCAGGTCCATGCTGCTGCCGGTGGTGGTGAAGAACAGGCCCAGCAGCAGCGAGCGGAAGGGCCGGATGTCCGCCTCCACCTGCGCATTGGCGGAAAGAGGCTCGTGTTGGGGGTGTGCGGGCCGTGCACATGTTATTGTGACACACAGGGAGTTGAGATCCAGAGTTTCAGGTGTCAAGATGCTCCAGCTAGAAACAGGATGCACCAAAGCACAGGAAGCTTTGCAACAGCGCGCACCTGTGACCGGAAGTTGGTCTCGCTGAGCAGCACGCCCGCCGCAAAGGCACCGGCGGTGTCGGAGAAGCCCAGCTTCTGCGTGATGAGCGACGCGCCCGTGACCGTCAGCAGGCACAGCGCCACGAACGTCTCGTCGCTCCTGGACTCTGCCACGACCTACACACACGACAGGCAGTGTCAGCGGGACCGGCTGCACAGAAGCAGCTACATGTCTTGACTGAGAATGACAATGTGGACAGCAGAGAGCATGAATGAACTCGACATCTTTGCGCGCGTTTCACAAATGTGTGACAAACGTGTGACAAACAGGGCATTGCAGAGCATCCGCGTGCCTGGAAGACGCGGCGCAGGATGGTGCGGCCGCCGAGGAGCAGCAGGCCCAGGGAGCCGACCGTGGTCAGCGCCGTGGGTCCCAGCTGGCTGAGCAGGTCCATGGCGCCCATGGTGGTCACGTCGTTGCTCTCCACCAGCGGCAGCAGCACCAGGAAGGGCACCACCGCTATGTCCTGCCAGCATCAGGCCGTCAAGTGTTCAGCCAGATTAACAGCTCGGCCGGCCGTCCGACGCTGCATCGTGGCCAATCTCTTGTGCTTGCAGCAATGTCAGTTGATGCCAGACCCCAGCAACATGGGCCCCAGGGTGCGGCATGCACCCTGACGGCAATTTGAAGTTGGACCAGGGAGGCTGGCCGTTGGATCCGCCATGCATGTGGCGCTATCATTCGATGTTTCCCCACCTGCATGAGGAGGATGCCGAGGGTAGCGCTGCCAAACTTGGTGGCCATCTCCCCGCGCTCATTGAGCAGCTGCAGCACAAAGGCGGAGGAGGACAGCGACAGCGCCACACCGATGACCACCGCCTCATCCACCGAGCGGATGGCCGCCAGCTGCGGCGACGCCCGAAATACCTGCGCAGTCGTGGGATGGCATCATGCTCATAGCGATACATCCGCACAGACTCACGTTGCCACAGCTTCCTTGCTCGGCAGATAACACTTCGGCACATGCACTGTTTCGACTGCAAATGACATGACGCAGCCAACTGTTGCTGTGACGAGAGATCCAAACAATGAGGCTCACCACTTCCAGGATCTGCGTGCCAATACCCTTGCCGACCGGCAGCGAGAAGAGGCTGAAGGCCAGGGTGCACAGGAACATCTGCAGCAGCCCTAGGCCGAAAGCGTACTTTGCCAGCGCCTGGGGACAAAGCCAGTAATTCACGAACTTTTGAGAAGGACCTCCAGATGTGCGAGCAGATAGATATGCATCAAATATCTATCAAACGTCGACAATGATGGCAGGGCGACGGGCAGGCGCACAAGACAAATGCAAGATGGTCACCTTGAGCCGATCCAGCGACAGTTCCAGGCCCATCTCGAACAGCAGGAACAGCACGCCCAGCTCGCTCAGCTTCTCAATTTCCGAGATATTGCGAAACAGCCTGCGCATGACACGTGGACACTGTTAATAGAGGTTCAAAATACATGCACGGCGCATGCAGTGCATGGTCTGCCGCGCACGCGTTCACAGCAAGGAAGCACGAGTGCGCATGGCGCGGCCGGCGGCGCACCCGAGCTGGCCGAGCACCACCCCGGAGAAAAGGAAGCCCAGGATGGGCGACGCCTTGATGGACTTGAACAGCGGGATAACCAGCACGGTGGCCGCCAGGAAGGTGAGAAAATCCAGTCCCAGCGGCACAAGGCTGTCCGTCTCTATCACCGCCCGCGTCTGGACGTACCGCGGCCGCCGCCGGGCCCTCTGGACCGCTGGAACTGCAGGGCCGAGGGCCGCGCCGCTCCATGAGCAGCGCTGCTGCAGCCTGCTGACATGGGGCTGACACCGCCGCGATGCGGCCGCGGCCGCGGCAGGCCGCGCCCTGCTGCCGCAGCAGGGTCGTCGTGCATGGCCTGCGATCGGCCTGTGGACAGCGCTGCAGGCCGAGACTAGGTCTGACTGACCGCCGCCGCGAAATCTACAGGAGAAGGGGCTCGCGTTGGTGCATGCATGCATGCCAAGCGCTGTGAGGGGCCGCGGGAATCGGGGCGCAGTGCCCAGCATGGGGTTTACGGAACAGCTCATGTCAGCATATCCTCACGGCTGCTGCAAACGTGGCGCTCGATCATGCCGCAAGCAATGTGCAGACGATCGAGTGGGCTGCACAGATTGGGACCAAAACGGGATGGGTCGCCAGTTTCAGCCTGACGCTCGGCCGCTGGGCGTCAACGCGAGGCCGTCTTGCCAGAACAGCCTTCAGATGAACGAGTGGCAAGCAGATTGTGCAGAAGTGCATCTGCCGCGCAGGAGACAGGCAAGCTGGTCGTCGACGTGGACCTCAAGTAACGCGGGAAGCAGCTCACCATCTTGCGGCCTCCATATCAACTTTTTTTCTGCCACCGTACCTGCAGCAATCAAAGCGCTGGAGTTGCAGCATTGCCGCGCCTGTACTCGATCGGACGTCGAGTGCTTTTTCTGCCCAGATCGCCTCGCACCTCGCACCGCACGAAACGCAATGTCGTCAGCAAAGCCCGACGAGGCCTCGACAAGTGGAACTGGTGACAATGGCGTTGTGTATGAGGTCCTCCGCGAGGAAACCGGATACATGGGCGATGGTGGCGCCGACAAAACACCGACGCAGGTGCGCGCCGGGCGCCGCCGCCGTGCAGCAAATCGTTGACAGCCCGTCCTCAATGGAGGATGCAAGGTGTTAAAGTGTATGTTTGCATTGCTGGAACTACTGCAGCACAGGATCTCAAGGCAAGGAAACACAGAGAACATAGCGGTAGCCCTGGTGGGGCAGTGCTGGGGTGCACGGCGGGCCTGATGAGTTGGCATCCTCCGCCGATGAACGCCTGACCATGATTCCTGCTTGGCCCTCCGGCAGGTGGGTGTCTACGCAGACAAGGAGCAGGCGAATGACGCCGCGAAACTGGAGCTGCAAACAGACCAGTCGTTTGCGGCTGTGGAGGTGTCAGCCACACCGACCACCGGCTTGGCAATCGTGACAGGTTGGTATGTGTGCTCATAATCGCATGCCTTTGAACATCGCGCCCAAGCTACTTGGCTGCTTTGGCACAATCGTGATATGGTTGTGGACTAGTGTGCGCCGAATGCAGGGGAGCGGCCAGACTGCACAGAAGAGGAGGTCTGGGTACAAAAGCAAACGGTCGAAGAGCGCAAAACTTTAAAGGTTGAATCATGACACCTGTCGAACGCGCTGGACCTCGGCCGGCTTAGCTAGGATTTTCGGTGATGCCAGGTGAGCTTCAGATGAACCAGAGCCATCATGCCTGGATACCACGCGCCATCGTCTCTGAGAGCGTCAGCGGCTCTGTTTTGCACGTCTGTGAAGGACCACGTTGACTTGTGCATTGCTGACAAGCTTGGGCTTGTGATGCTGCGCCGCAGGCTTGCACGGCCGGCGGACCAGATGCATCACCATCCTATTGCGTCAAATGGCTTTGCAGACGCAAGCTTGAGCGTCGTGAGCTCATGATGGTGCTCAGGGCACAACGGAGTGGGAATACAAGACATGCTGGCCCACAAGCCTTGCCGTTGGGATCCGAGATTGAGAAGGCGGAGCACACCAGCAATATCGTGGAACCCTTGCCCAGCGATCTGTGCTGGCGCCGCAGCGGATGGGAATGAATCATTATCGGCTGATGAGAGTCGTGAAATAGCCACGTTTGGAGTGGCTTTTGATCATTGTTTGACGGGGCTCTGCCGAGTACAAAGGCGCAAGTGTGTGCCGCGGCAAGTCGACATCGCCGCCATGATCTCCCTCTGCTCTGCGATGTCCGCCGAGCATTCTGCACAGAGCGCGTGCCCAAGGACACGAGCATGATCAAAATTTCAACCCGAACTCACGTGAGCCGCAGCGTTGCATTTGCTGCTACTCGGCACTTGCCACCGACTTCAATTAGACATTCAATAGTTGGGGGCTGCCTAAATGGAAGGCTCAATTGGGAGGTATCACTGACCTATTTCGTATTCAATGCATGCCCGCATCCAGCACGCAACTTGCGGTTGCACAGAGCAAACTTGGGCAACAACAAGCCGATCGGACATGCACAAGTGCAGAGCGTCGGTCTGATGGCGCCGAGGCGGAGCAGCGAAACGAAGAAACAAGCGGGTCAATCCTCGAAGGACCCAGCTACAAAGCAGCGCACTCTCAATAGCTTTTTCGCAGCCAAACCCCCTGCATCAGCGTCCAAGCAAGGCAGCCAATCGGCGTCGAAACGCGCCCGTGAATCCATCGACTTGACAGAGGAGGAGCCTGCGGCAAAGCGCGCCCAGCGCGGCGGCGTCGCATCAGACAGTACCCCGCAGCAGCGAAGCAGCGAGGCCGTGAGCAGCCAGCAAGATGAAGAGGCTTCGGCTCCTGCAGCTCGGCTAGATTCTCCGGCCCAGCATGCAGCCGACAGAGCAGATGGCGCATCCGCGGCGGGCCCGGTCCAGGCGCCCGCAGAGCAGTCGTCGCTTTCGGCCGCCGAAAAGGCCTCCCGGCATGCGAAGGCGCAGAGGAAGCTGGCGCAGGAAGCAGTCAGGAGAGGCAGAGAGAAGGGCCCAGCGCAGCCCTTCACGCCGCTGGAAAAGCAGGTCGCCGCGCTGAAGCGGCAGCACCCGGGCATCATGCTGCTCATCGAGGTGACGCTCAGATGAGCTCAGACTTGGCAGTTGTGCCTATCATGAATTGCTGTTTACCCATGATGCCAAAACCTAACGATGCTCCAACTGTGCCACATCACTACAGCATCGCTTCATCTGCTCGCATTCCTCTTGCAGGTGGGCTACAAGATGCGGCTGTTTGGCGACGACGCAGAGGCAGCGTCTCAGACACTTCACATCTTTGCGTACCAGGACAGGAACTTTCTGACGGCAGGTGCGAGGCGGCTTGTGCCATGCGTCAAAATGGCGAAACATGTGGTGCCAGATGTGCAAGAACACTACTAATCCTCTGATTTCCTGACCGTACACAGGTCTGCCTGTGCACCGCCTGCATGTGCATGTGCGGAAGCTCGTCAATGCCGGCTACAAGGTGCGCTACCATGGCTGCGTCCCGCGCATCCTGCTTGCAGCGTCAGTCCTTGCTGTCTTGCTGCTGCAGCCTGTGCATGTTGATCATGATTCGTGGCACCGCGGGAGCAGTGGCCTGACTGTCTGCAAGTGGCGTGGCGCAGGTGGGCATCGTGCGGCAGCAGGAGACTGCGGCCATCAAGAAGGCCGAGGGCAGCCGCGGCACCTTTGAGCGGAAGCTGAGCGCGGTCTACACCAGCGCCACGCTCGAGGCGAGTCCGCTGCACCCCATCTGCGGCGATGCAATCAGCTCTGACCTTGTTTCAGTCAATCGACAAGCTGGTTTCGACTCAGATGTCATTGGAGGCATGCTGGAACAATTCCCTGCATCCGCAATGCCATGCGAACACGCGCGCCGCACTGTTCGAGCAAGCAGGCTCCGCACAAGGCCCGAACATCCAGGTTATGAACAGCCTGCATGCATGGCACAGCAGGCGGGGGACGCCGTGGACGTCGGCGAGCTGGGCACGGAGCGCGGGGACATGGGCTGGACATCCGCCGGCCTGAGCGCGCACCTGGTGGTGCTGGTGGAGGGCGGCGCCGCCAAGGCGGCGGCCGGCGGCGCTGTGCAGATCGGCCTGGTAGCGCTGGAGATCTCCACCGGCCTCGTCCTGTACTCCCAGTTCGAGTGAGTGGCTGAAATTGGAGTTGGCTGCAGTGAGTCAGACAGCCGACTGCCAAGCCTGTTTCAGTGGTTCCGGGACATTTGTCATGCAGGCAGCAGCAATGGCGAAGCATTGTGGCCCCAGAGGGTTGAGCATGCAACAAAGTGCAGAAAGCACACCATCGCAGCAGCTCAACAGTCAGTTGGGCGCAGGGACAACGCGATGCGCACGGAGCTGGAGACACAGCTGCTGTTCTGCGCGCCGCGGGAGGTGCTGCTGGTGGGCGACGACATGTCCGGTCGCAGCCGCAAGCTGCTCGCAGGCTTTGCGGGGCCCGCATCGCAGGTGCGGCTGGAGACCGTGCCCAAGACACACGCGCCCGACACGGCGGCGGCGGCGCTGCACTCCTTCTTCGAGGGATCAGGTGCGCACTCGCACGGCCTTGTTGGATTTCGTCGTTGTTTCGCTGCTACGAAACGGACAACGACCCCCATCTGAAGTGCTGGCATACGAGGAGGGACAAACAGCAAAACTGTCAGCATGCTTGCGGGTGGTTGTCGGCATAAATCTGTTTGGTGCCTGCACATGCAGGCGAGGGCACGCGCGGCGCGGTGCTGGAGGCGCTGCAGCAGCTGCCGGGCCTGGCGGCGTCGGCGCTGGCGCATGCGGTCGACTACCTGCGCTCCTTCAACAGCGAGGGCGTGCTGCAGCAGTGCGCCAGCTTCCGCCCGTTCCAGGACGCCCGCTCAATGGCGCTGTCACCAAACGCCCTGCAGCAGCTCGAGGTGGCGCTCATATCTCGAGGCCAGTTGCAGCTTCAAATAACAGCTCTAGACAATGCTGAAGCGGTGTAGCGTGCGTATCAGAGGGTGCAGACACCCTGTACTGCGGCTGGTCTCCCATGTGGATGGCGTGAAGGATGCAGTCCTTTGACGCTCCGCCGCAGATCCTGCGAAACGACGACGACGGCGGCGAGAAGGGCAGCCTGCTGTGGCTGCTGGACCACTGCGCCACCAAGTTCGGGGGGCGGCTGCTGCGCGACTGGGTGGTGCACCCGCTGGTGCAGCACGCTGCCATCGTCGAGCGGCAGGCCGCCGTGCAGGCACTGCTGGCCGCCCAGTCCTCAGGTGTGTGGCTCCACTGTGCTGTATAACTTGCGCTACAAGACGCCAGTTTGACGACCTGTTGCATCACAAGCCTCAAATCAGATGCAGGAAGGGATGGGCAAACAAGTTGCACACCTGCTCTCGGCTGCCGCTCTATGACGGTGTCTGCCACATGCTGCAGGAGCGCCGCGCGTGCTGGCGGAGCTGCCGCGGGCGCTGAAGGGGCTGCCCGACCTGGAGCGCAGCATCATGCGCATCCTGCACGGCACCAGCGCCCCCGCCGAGCTGGTCGGCACGCTGCACGCCATCTCCGGCATCGGGCCCGCGCTGTGCGGCCCCGGCGGCGGCGCTCCTGAGGGCATCGGTCCAGGCAGCGGCGGCGGCGGCTTGTCAGGCGTGCCCAGTCCGCTGCTGCTGCGGCTGCTGTCCGCGGTCACCTCTGAGGAGGTGCATGGGCTTGTCATGACCGCAGCTGCTTTGCTCAATGACACCAGCAGCTTGCAAGCATGGCATAAGCGGCAGGGGAGACATCGCTTTGTCGGTGACCCAGAAGATTGCAAGTGTTACAAACTGGGCTTATTCAGGATTAAGCTTCAGAATGCGTACCCAGAAGAGTGTCAGCGTCACTGATTGAGCTCAGCCAGGACTGCAGCTCACCCAGCGGGATGCGTTCGAAGAACAGCTGTGGCAACCGTAGGTGTCGCGCGTGGTTGCGGATGTGCTGAGTGTGCTGGGCGAGGAGGCGGCCGCAGAAAACGACAAGCTGCAGCTATTCACCAGCCCGGAGCGCTTCCCCGAGGTGCTGCATCCACTTCGGCATGTCACCGCTGGTGGCAAGCTTACCGCTGATAGCAAGCTTGGCATGAAACCCGACCTTGAAAGATCACCGAGGCGAGACGGACGGGAGGATGAACACCACCTGGTGTGCTGGTGCCAGGTGTTTGAGCAGGCGGAGGCCGTTGCTGCAGCGGAGAAGGCGCTGGAGCGATTGCTGCCGGACCTACGCCGGCAGCTGCGCCTGCCGTCGCTGCAGTACGTGCACCCTGCCAACCAGGGGGTGAGTCAGGCTGGCAGGAGCCAGCAGCATGTGTTGTCGCAAGTGTCGCTGGGCATTGCGAGAGCATCTGTTCCTGATACTCTATTGTGGACGGTCTGTGGAATACCGAATCTTGCTTCAGTTTCCCGACTTGCGTGCACACGTTCACTGCAGGACGGCTTCTTAGTAGAGGTGCCTTCAGGTCGCAAAGACGTCCCCAAGGTGTGTCCATCAGCATAACATGCATTGCCATAAGTCTCTCTGCTGCCCACACCAAAAGGCGCCTCACTATTTTGAAAAGCAATACATGCTCGGCACAGTTGGCGAACAGCTCCTTTGTGTGAACAGGACTGGCAGAAGATCAGTAGCACGAAGGCCGTCAACCGGTACTATCCGCCAGCAGTGCGTGCCGCCGTGACCGAGCTGCTGATCGCGCGCGAGCGGCACCAGGTGTCACTCTTTTCCAGGCTCTTCTCGGGTTCTCACTCGCGACAAATTAGCATTGAGATGACGACCTCCTTCGGCATGCGCATGTCGTGCTGCACCTGTACGCTGACACCCATTGCATCCGTATTGTCCTCGCGCATTGACCGGCATGTGGCAGCCTGTGAATTGTTGTCAATCCGGCTTGCAGCTGGCATGTGCCGCGGCATGGGTGCAGTTCCAGAAGTCGGTGGGGGAGCACTATATGCCGCTGCGCGCCGCGGTGCGCGGTCTCGCCACCCTGGACGCCCTGCAGTCCCTCGCCACCGTGTCAGCAAACCCTGGGTGAGAAACCAGAATCAGCCATGCTGCGTCCGCCCGACCGGCAAAGTGCTGCCTTGACCTTTTGAGTGCAGGGGTTTACATGCTCACCATATTTGTCGTCTCATGACATCCACAGACCAAATATCATCGGGTGAGGACTGTCGACGCGCTTACTGCAGGTACGTGCGGCCGGAAGTGGTCGATCTGGAGGAGGGTGACGAGCCGCAGGTGCGCCAGACAACACTCCATGGCAGCGCACGTTCAGCCTGTGCGGCTCCACTGGGTCACCAGCTGGCATGTTTGGGGAGGCGCGAGAAACCTGTGGTCGGGAAGTGATGCTGTGCACCGCTGTCACTCATAGCCGGCGTGCATTCCCTGAACAATGCGTCCGACGGCAAAGGGATTGTTTAGCTTTGGCGCAGGTGCACATCGTGGCGGGGCGGCACCCGGTGCTGGAGCTGCTCAAGGGCATGGTGCCCAACGACGCGCGCCTCGCCGCCTCAGGGCCGCGCGTGCAGATCATCACCGGCCCCAACATGGGTGGTGCGTGGTGTGTGTTATTCGTGGTGGTGGGATCCCGGCTGTCGGCAGTTGATGCCGGACTCCTCGTTGGCCCAAATCATTGGCTTGCATGTTGGCATTGTCCATGCTGACGCGCGTTGGACTCCTCATGCTTGTGTTGCGCGTGCAGGCAAGAGCTGCTTCGTGCGGCAGGTCGCGCTGATCGCCATCATGGCCCAGGTTTGTGAAAGTACTTGTATGATTTTGTGCTTCGAGCTGTGTAGCATGTCGCATGCCCCTGAGCTCTCGCCCACCAGCCTGGCTGAGGATTGTCATCACTGCAGGTTGGCTGCTTTGTGCCGGCAGAGTCGGCGCGGATGCACGTCTTTGACAGCATATTCACGCGCATGGGCGCCTCTGACTCCCTCGCTCAAGGCGAGTGCCTGCGCCTTCTCCTTGTGCCAATGATGAGCATGCCTTCATTTCAGGAAACACTGCGAAGACGTCCGCCAGAATGCCGCTGCTGCAGATAATGCGGCATGCACAAGCGCCTCGGTCATATGAGTCATTGTCGCTGACATTTTACCCACCCCTGCATATAGGGCGGTCCACGTTCCTGGAGGAGCTGGGGGAGACGTCTGCAATCCTGGCGAAGGCAACGCCGCGGTCGCTGGTGGTGCTGGACGAGCTGGGCCGCGGCACCTCCACCCACGACGGCGTCGCCATCGCCGCGGTGCGCGTTCCTGTTTTGTGAAGCTTTTTTGTTTGGTGAAGGGTTCTGTGCAACACTAGAGTTTGTGTGGCCTCACCTTTCTTTTGTCTCCTGTTGCGACTTGCATGCGTTGCTCGGCTCGGCCGCTGGCGATGGCATGCCATGTAATCTTTGCCTCGTGGTCGACGAAGCTGTCATGTGCCCTGCAGGCGACTCTAGAGCACATTCTGCTGGAGACACAGGCTCTGACCTTCTTCATCACACACTACCCACAGGTGTGCTCTTTTGCCGTGTGCGCTCATCTCCCACATTGAAACGACTGCAGTAGGATTAGCATCATGTGCCTATCGACTTATTGCTCAGTTGGTGCAGACTCTCCTCCGAGCATAAAATCAAGTACCCTTTGTGTGGTCACACAGGTTGCAGCGCTGCAGACGCAGTACCCCTCGCTGGTGTCCTGCGCCTACATGGCCTTCCTGAGCGATGCGGTGGTGGACATCCCCTCAGATGCCGGCAGCCAGGAAGTCGGCGCGGTGGCAGCTGTCGGCCCAGCCAGCAGCCAGGACGCTGGCGCCGACGCAGCTTCAGATAGTCACATCCCGAAGTGCGTATTCTGCACTGCTGCGCCAGACGGATGCTGTTCTCGCGTCGTCAGCAAGGACCAAGCATGGGCATCACATGCAGGAGTTGACCGCGGTTCTTCCCTGCAAAGCATGCTAGACAATCTTTCTGAAGTCACTTGCATGTCTTGTGCTGACTGTGTGGCGTTTGCCGCAGGATCACGTTCTTGTACAAGCTGACGCCGGGCGTGGCGCCGAAGTCCTTCGGCCTGAACGTGGCACGGCTGGCGCAGCTGCCGGAGGCGCTGGTGCAGCGCGCCGCCGCCAAGGCCTCCGAGATGAGCGCCGCCCGGAAAAGGCACAGCACTTGTTTCTTTTCCGCTCTCGGCAGACACACATCAGTCAGTGTCCTTTCATGTGTTGTCCCGCTCATCCTGACTCAACGTTGACAAATCCCGATTTGGGCAGTGCTTGATGCTGTGCGAATGTCACACGCCATTGCAGGGCTGAGGATGGGGCAGAGGCAGCAGACGTGGCGATGGAGGATCAGGGCAACGCGCAGATGGAGTCGGGCCTCAACAGCATGGTGCAGCGCATCTGGGAGTGCCTCGACAACATGCCCTCAACGGCAGCAGCCGGCGGGGGAGCTGAAGTCCTGCAGTCGCTGCAGAAGGAAGCGGCGGCACTGCTGGCGTCAGATTAGGCAGCCCTTTGTCGTTTCGTTCCAACAATGCATTCGTTTGGCAGCGAAGATATGTCTGAACAGAGGCTTTAAGACAGCTCATTTTGGGGGATTCTTGATGTGGTTTACATGTACTAGGAACGTTTGAGCACACATGGCTTGCATTGGAGAGAACAAGGCCCGGGCAGTCTGATGCCGCCATCTTGTCACACCAGCACAAGCTGCACTGCGTTGTTCAATTGCCGCTGCTGGTTGGCCACCGCCACCAGCTGGCGCAGCGCGGCTTGGAAATCCCCCTGTGCTTGGCGAAGGTATGGCGAGGGCGCAGCCCCAAACATGCGCAGCGCCTCGGCCGCGTCACCCGTCACCAGGCGTAGCTCGCCGCCATCCGTGCCGCCGCACTGTCCCAGCGACAGCCGCGCCAGCTGTTCTGAACACGCCGCGAGGCTGCCTGCTCCGCTGCCGGCTCTGTCGCCGTCGTCATCGCCTGACGCTTCGCTGGCGTCGCCGGCGCTGTGGGGCGCGGGTGTGCTGCCTGCACCTATCGCTGCAGCTGCTGCAGACGAGATGTCGCGTGCCAGCTCCTCGGGCAGCTTGATGGCCGTTTCCGCCGAATGACCCGACGCCTCTGACGCCGCCGGCTGGTCTGAGTTGGGCTGAGGGTGGGTGCCGCTGAGGCTCTCAGCGGAGACTTGCACCCGCGCTTGGGCCTCCATGTGGCTCTTGTACATCGCCTGGCTCACCTGTGCACGACACCGCAGTGGGATTCAGAAGCAGGTGTGCCTTAATAACCCAGCACAGTCCCTTCCATACCGGCATACATTTGCTTTACGCCAAGCCTGCAGCAAATCCAGGGCTAACACCACCGCCAATACAGTGGCTGCTGGCAACCCACCTGGTGCATGCCCATGGCGTGGCGGGCGCGTGCGATGTTGAACCAGCCCTGCTTCAGGCTCGAGCATGCCGCCTCGTGCAGCTCTATGTACCGCTCGGCGTGCTGCAGCGCGCCGACCAATGCGGCTTCCGCCGTAGCCTCGTCCCCAGCCAGCGCAGGGCTGTCTGCGTCTTCGTTCGTCGCCATGCTGCCTCCTGTGCGACAGTCACACACCGCTGGGTCTCTCTAGAAGCAAAGTTCGGCAGCTGGACAAATGGCCACTGCACATACCGCCGACCAGTCAGGCATGCGCAACAGCAGCCATGTATGTCACACATGCAGCCGGAAACGAGACGCACCCAGGCTCCGGCCTACATAACCTTGGGCACCCGCACGTACGGTCCCTCCGTCTCAGGCACCTCGTTCATCAGCGTCTCCCTGCGCGCGGCGCTCGGCATCGTCAACGTCCGTATGCGACATCAGCCCCATGCACAGTGCCAGACTCAGATGCACAGATGGCGAAGCATGATGATATCACAGTGAGGACTAGTGGGGGCCTGCATCTGCGCACCTATTTTCGAATTCCTTGACAACGTCCGGCCGCAGCCCGTTGGCCTCGGCGGTAGCCGCTCGCAGTGCCGGCTCGACTCCCTCCGTGTTCACGTTCTGCAGCTGCCCAAACCTGCAAAACACCGCATGAGACAGGATGAGCTGCCTTGTTCGGCAACATCCAGGGTGCATTGGACCACGCATTTGCCACGACATGTTTGGCGCAATCATGTGCCGCCGGCGCAGACCCACCAGTCCACGATCTCGGCGATCTTCGGGCCCCACTCCTCGGCCTGCAGATGGGCAAATCTCAGTCGTTGGGCTGTTTGAGAACACGCAGGCGCTACTGTGTGTGTAAGCGAGCTTCTTTGCATCTGAAGGTGCTGCCGTGCGCAAGGCACCTCCTGAGGTGTGACCTCAATCTGCGACAGCTCCGCCAGCCTCTGCACGTCCGGCAAGTCGCCACGATAACTTTCGGCAGCACTGACGCAACGCTGCTGCAGGCGGCTTGCGAGGGCGGATCCGCGAGAGGTTCGCCAGACCTTGCTGGACGTCGACAACACGAGGCTGCTGTGCTGCAACAGCCCGCCTGCCGCCTGTGCGATCATCAAAGGGACGTTTGACTGCTGCTGAAACGTTTCGCTGTAGTCTGCAGACCTGCGCAGAGCAGTTCGGCGCTGGGCGTGAGCAAGAATCGCAGGTCCCTCGTCGATGGCACTCGCAGCCTGCTTCTCCAATTGGAGGCTCCTTGATCGGTGACTTCGATCGGGCACAGCCCACCTTTCTGTCGAGCGACCACCGCATCAAGACTGCGTCAAGAGCACACCGTCAAGCCGCACTAGAGCGCGGCACGACGTTTCCTTTTCAAACTTCCAATTTTCATCCGGAGGCGCTGGCCGCGCTGCAGGAGCAACAGCCGAGTAGGGCACCTGCCACTGTGGGCAACCGCCACGCCGCCGCAGGCGCACTCGACCTTGCGGCGGCGTGCGGATGAGCGACACCGCAGGGCGCGGCTACTTCCTATAGACACCAAATGATCCAGGGAAAAGTCTCTGGCAGCGGCGCAAGCAAGTAAGCTTTGATCGGCGTTCATGGCACCCCCATCCATTCCAGTGTCGCACCAGACCTTGCGGCAACCAGCGGCTGAGCGCCGCCGCAGGGTGCGACCGAATCCTATAGACTTGAAATGATGCAGATATCATTTGTGACGCGCCGCGCAAGCAGACAAGCTTTGATCGGCGTGCATGGTACCCCCACCGATGGCGCACCAGACCTTGCGGTGACAACCGGCTGAGCGCCGCAGCAGGGTGCAGCCACATCCTATAGACTTGACTGATACCTAGAAACGTTTGTGAGCAACGGCGCAAGCAAAACGGCTTTGCTTGGCAGCGTAGGTACATCCACCCCACCTTGTGGCGGTGCACGGACCTTGCGGCAGTGTGCGGCTGGGCGGCGCCGCAGGGCGCGGCCACTTCCAGTAGACTCTTAATGGGGAAAAAATCGTCTATGACATTGCGGCGCAGGCTGAAATGGGCTGCTTGCCGGCGTTTATGGGTACCCCCGCCGGCAGCGGCGCACCGGTGACACGCGCGTAAGGCCCGCCACAGGGTGCGGCTGCCTCCGCCGCACTTGAAATGGCGTGTTGAATTCGTTCATGCATGCGCTGAACGCTCGAGGGGCCAGACCGTTGTGGGTCCACCTGCCTTGCCATCGGCGGCGAGCGGCGCCGGCCACCAACTCACGCACGGCCAAGTGCCGCAGCAAGGGATGGCTGCTAGCCAGGTGCAAAGGTACAAATGCGTTCGCATCCGCAAATCCTGCTCTGTGAAAACTTGGACCAAGAGTGCTTGTAGTACGAAACAGACAAAATTGCTGGTGACAAGTTTGCTGAGCGCTCTCATCTCCGCCACTTGCTAGGTATGATCAAACCGTCCAAAACAATTGCTGCGCCGCAGAACCGCCTAGACACGGATGATCCCCTAACTGATCCCCTGGTGCCGCCAAAAAACGGCTTCGCTAATCCTATGGCCACCGCCGCGGCCTGACTTCTCAGGCTGGCCGCTTACTGCGCCGGCAGCTTGAACTGGGCGAACATGCCCTCGTCGACCGCTGCAAACACGTCCTCCATGTCGTCGTCATCATCACACAGCACGCCCTCGTTGCCGCGCGGTGTGGCGCCCGCCTGCTGCGCCGCCGCGCCGCCGGAAGCACGCTGCTGACTCGGCCCCAGCGGGTCGCCATTGTCTGTTGAGCGATGCGCACACATGGTCAGACTGACATGGCGTAAATCTTTGACCAGATCGTGCAACGTAATCAGCCAGCTTGGCGAAGCTCAACGGAAGGAAAATGCAGCCGCCAGCATACCAACAGACCACCCACAGATGCCTACAGATGCCCAGACCGTACCCGGCACAGAGGCGCGCTTTCGTTTGTTAGCCTTGAAGAACATTGTCGTGTTGAGCACGAAGGGCGTGCCCTGCGTGTAGAGCAGGCGCAGAGGCTGAAAACCTTGCAACGCGACAATGAACTGGAGACTGGAGATATTCTTTGCATTTGACATCTGCAACCTATGGAGCTGGAACACTCCGCGATGTCCAGACTTTAGGGAGCACAAAACGCACTGCGAGCGCGGGGTTGTTTTGCAGATTGGCGATGTACCCATGCGCCTGCTCCAGGGTCGACACGATGGGCGCCCCTGCATGGCAGCGTCTTACTCGTGATGACGGCGAGTCCTCAGGGAATAAGAAAGTGTAGCCTCACAGCTGTGAGCTCAGTGACTATACAACTGCTGCTTGCTTCGCCTCATGCACCGCTGACAGGTGCCTGTTAATATGAGCAGGCGTGGTTGCAGCAGCGCACCATACTGCTCCTTGGCCTTGTTGGAGAGGCCGGGGATGCGGAGCTGGTGCACCGCAGAGTTGGTGGCGGGGTCTGCGGCGGCGATGGCCTGCAGCACCTTGCGGCTGAGCGGCCGCCGCGTCTTCTGGTTCAGCTCCTCGATCGCGCTGTTCAGCTGCGCGGGTGCAGCAGCGCTCGCAGTAAACACGAATTCGACTGTGGGCAGGTGAGTTGCAGCTCGTGCGAGTTGCGGCACACTGAGACTGCCGCATGTGAACGCAGCCCACAACGGAGTGGAGCCTGCAATGCTAAAGACGTGCCCTTGGCTTCACTGCTCGTAGCCAAAGTGCATTTGCTCGATGGAGCTGGAGCGTCCAGCGTGATTGACCGAACATTGGCAGGAAATGCATCGCACCTGGTCCAGCGCCATCTCGAGGATATCCAGCTGGTCTGCAACACCGCGACAGCCGTGTCAAGAACAGCAAGGCGCTGGAAATGCGCTTGCAGAACGAGGCTCGAGACGATAAACACCACAGGACTGGCTGCAGCCCTGCATGTGCTTCTGATCCAATTCAAGTGTTCAGCGCATCCGTGCTCACCCTGCGGCAGCGCGGAGGACGGCTGCGACAACTCGATGGGGTCGTCCAGGGTGCCCGCCGCCGCCGCCGCCGCCGCGGGCTGCGGCTCCGCCCTGCCGCCTCCGGCCCGCGCCCCCCTGCCGCTGGTGACACATTGCCAGGCCGTTACCCACGAGCAAGCTATGCAGCAATCGGGCAGAAGCCCGAGCTAAGCCAGTAGCCAGTAGCCTGAACCTAACAAAGTCGAAACTCGAAACAAATTCTGGGATGCAACACTCGCTGCCTGTGTGCAGCCCGCTGAACCCTGTGCTGTTCAGACTGACCTGCCGGCGTCGGTGACGAGGTAGGGCAGCGTGATGGGCGGCATGCGGGCGGAGGTGAGGGCGGCGAGGCCGCGCGGGTCGATGCGCAGCGCGGATACCACGGCGCCGTACTGGTTGTCCTGCCGGTGCGTCACCTCCTCCAGCACCTTGGCCACCACCATCTTGCGGATGATGCGCTCCGCGTCGTTCTTCCTGCAGCATGATAATTAAATGAATGTAAAGCAGGGCCGTTTTTTTGTGACAGAAGCCACCTTCAATGTGCGCCACATGTGGCTGCTCGCAATTGCAGACTGACATAGTGAATATTTGTCCGGCAGGGACAAGGAACCACAGAGCAGCAGCAGGGGGCTCACGCAAGCTTGGAGCCGGCGCCCCAGACGGGCAGCTGCTCGTGGCCCCACTTGCGCACCGCTGCGTTGTTGGCGCCTGCACCACGGCAGCTGCCACACTGTCAGCCACTCGGATGTTCTGACTGCATTTCGCTGTTGGTTAGCATTTCCCAGGAGCTTCTGCAGGCAGCCACATGCAGCACACACGCGTGACATGCAGCAGGCAAACGTGGCGCGAGCACAGCAGAGTAGGCGTCGCACCGCGGAAGACGTCAATGACGTGGCCCATGGACGCATGCTTGCCCACCGCCTGCACCACCGCAGCGATCGCTCGAGCCGTCTCCGTCATGTCGCGCTCTGCAGGGCATCAGACACCAGTCAGCACAGTGCAGCCTGCGGCGGGATTCACTTGCAACACAGCAGCATACCATTGAAAACGCTGAACTCACGGGCAGCGGTTTCAAGGGAAAGAAGATGCGGAGGATGGGCTGGGGGAAGGTTGAGAGAAGCGGGAGCAGGAGGTGGCGCACACCCTCGAAGCGCTGGCCCTTGTTGCGCTTGCAGATGTCGCAGGTGCCATTGCAGCGGGCGGCGGAGAAGCCTTTCTCCCCGAAGTACGCCAGCAGGATGACGCGCCGGCATTCCACCTGCTCCTCGCAGTACGCCACCTGCCGCATGATAGGGCCATCATCGCTATTGGCCACGGCCATCAAAAGTCTTAGCGCCTGTTCACGTGCTCCGTGTTGAAACAAAAAAAATCCCGTTGCACATGCACGGCGCCAGGCTTCAGAGCAGATTCCTTTCATGCGAGCCGGCATACGGCTGGTCCTATGTGCTGAATCACATGACACAGCGCAGGACACAAAGCAACGACACGACTGTCGCCGTGCACGCGCACCATGCGATTGAGCGAGTCCAGGTTGCACTGCAGCTGCTCCGGCGGGCTGCGAGTCTCCTCGGCGCTTTGCCGCAGCATGTGCCGGCTCTTCTGGGCGTCGCCGTAGGAGTAGTACAGGATAGCCGCCGCCAGCGCGCCGTCCCGTCCCGCCCGCCCCGTCTCCTGCGCACACAAAGAGGCAGAACAAATTCAGGGAGGTAGGCTGACAATCACTACCACAGTGAGGGCCTGATTAAATGATTGAGACCAACTTGCCAAAGGTCATGCAGTGCAGGGAACGTGCCTGGTGGTAGCCCTCCAGGCTCTTGGGCATGCTGTAGTGCATGACGAACCGCACGTCCGGCTTGTTGATGCCTGCATAGAGGAAAAAGACGAGCCTCAATGGCACAAGTTCGTGAGCGGAGCCAGCCAAAGGTTGTTGCGCAAGTAGTCGCTGCAGGCCATATGGACTTGGTGCTCTACCAGTCTCAATATGTGAGAGATGGGATCTACATTCTGGTGCAATGCGACACCATCTCAGTAGTGGAAGCTGGTATCGACAGATTTCTGCGAGATGAAAGATCCATGGGTAGTTGCAGGCGGTGGCGCACCCATGCCGAAGGCGATGGTGGCGCACAGAATCTGTGTGGTGGAGTGCGTCCACTCGTGCTGCACCTGCTCCCGCTGCTGCGGCGTGAGCGCCGCATGGTAGTATGCCACCCGCACGTCGCACCTGTAGTCGCCGCCCCGCAGCGTGTCCTGCGCCAGAAGCGCGATGGAAGTTGCTTCTGGTGGCGGGCTTTTCGAGAGCGAATGAGGGCCGCACGCAGCTCGTCACGGATTGGCATGCAGGACAGCACATGCAGGACGGCACCAGACACACAGATGCGTGGCGGCAGTCGGTGGGGGATTGCAGAGCTACGGTGCAGTTGTCAGGGATGGCAGATGCCTCACCTCCAGCTCCCTGGCGATGCGCTCGCACTCGTTGCGGGACAGGCAGTAGATGATGCCGCACTGCACCCGCCGCCGGCCGCGCGCCTCCACGAACCGCTCCGCGATCGCTTTCGCCATGTCCGCCACGCACGCCTTTTTCTTCTTCACCACTTCGTACCTGCAGGGCACACCCGGCGGGATGGAAACCACGTGATTGCAGACTTTCCGCAAAAGCCTTCTCTAAGGCTTCCCTGTCAGATTGACATGCTTTGCAGATAGTCGTACGCCATTGTTGCTTGACCAAGGCCAGGCTGCTGGCCGAGAGCTCGACATTCCAGCTGGGATACAGTGCAACAGACTGCCCACCGCAGGTTGCTGCGGTTGAAGGAGGAGCGGAAGACGACGCAGTTGGTGAGGCACAGCTGCTGCACCACATCGTGCTGCACGCGCGGCGTCGCCGTCGCTGTCAGCGCCATCAATGGCACGCCGGGGTAGCTGCGGGATTCACACACAACATGAGCTGACACACGGTGGCACAGACCATGTCAGTGTGCACTGCCATGGGCATGAGGTACAGAAGTTCTATCTTGTTGAAGCAGGTGTTGCAGCAGCTTCAGACGTTTCTCGGAAGGAGCATGTAAGCAGGCAGACAGCACAGCACACCGCTGCTTGAAGACGCGCAGGCCGCGGAAGTCTGGCCGGAAGTCGTGGCCTGCACCACATCAGAACGGCCTGTCGCACGACTGTGGTGTGGGAATGGCGCTGGCAGCTCTGTGCAGTGCACCAGAAATACTTGTGGCCCGGCGCAGCAGTCAGTAGATGCTCATGCCCCATGTCATGTGTGCTGGGTTTGCTAGGGACAATGCGCTCAACTAGGGACAATGCGCTCACCCCACTGCGACACACAGTGCGCCTCGTCGACGACGAAGCGCGCCAGCGACCCCGACGAGTGGCACTGGTCTATCAATCGCATTAGGTTGTCGCTCGCCGCCACCTGCGTGAGTCGGTAATGATGATCTGGTATGATGTCTGTGGCAGTGCTTGGAGAGCACATGCGACATGTGGCATGCGCATGCAACATAGCATATGGGCAAGCATTACGGCAAGCAGCCGTGCCCAGGTAGTCGCTGCGAAGCCCCATCTACAGGGATGTTGGGTCCCCAGGCGGTACTCGCCAGCTGGTGAGGTTGTCAATGTCATGCGCTTTGCTCGCTGCAAAGCGCACCTTCTCAGGCGTGACGAACAGGACGATGGTGCCGTTGTCGTTGGCGCGCACGCGGTCGAAGACGCTGCGCTGCTCCATCCAGTCCAGGCCGCTGCTGACGTAGGCGCAGTCGATGCCTGCCTCTTGCAGGTGGAACACCTGCGAGGGCATCAAGGCACAGGATCTCGTCAGACCACACGGCGTTCGCAAACAGGCAAGACTCTAAACTGGCTGATGGGATACAGGCTCAGCATTGTTGATGCTTCGTACAAGTGCTGCGTACTCTGCCAAGGCTGTCAGAGACGCAAACTCGGATTGCAGGTTGCCACCTGATCCTGGATGAGGGAGACGAGGGGGGAGATGACGACAGTGACACCGCCCTGCACGATGGCCGGCAGCTGGTAGCACAGGCTCTTGCCGCCGCCGGTGGGCATCAGCACGAAGGTGTCGCGCTTGGACAGCGAGGCATTGACCACCTCCCGCTGGTTCAGCCGGAACGTCGTGTTGCCGAAGAACTCGGAGTTCTTGCGGTCCATGTCCTGCAGGAAGTGTGCATGCAGTGGATCAGCAGGTATGACATGGCATGCGCAAATATTCAACTTGCCTGGTGTCACTCGAGCATGCACCCAGTGACATGCAGCCCGCAGGCAATCGCTTGTTACTTGTAGAGCAACTGCCTCAGCGCCAGCTGGACCAGACGCTGCAGACACACAGTGCGAGAGGTTTCTCACGCACCCTGGACCACTCGAACTGCTGCTTCCACTGCGCGTCGTAGGTGCCCTCTGTGCGGTTGCAGTCCACAGCTTCCATGGAGACACCGGCAGCTGCACTGCGCAGCGATGCGCTCGGCGGCGGTCCCGACCCGTCAAAACCTGCCCCGCTGTCAGCAAACGCCAGGCCGCCGCCGCCGCCGCCGCCACCCAAAGCCGGCCCGCTGCCGCCGCCGCTGCTGTTGGTGATCTCCCTGAAGACGCCACTGGAGCGCCCTTCCAGAGGGTCTGTGCAACAGGGCAAAACTCAAGATGACCATCAGATTCAGGAAAAGCTGAGGAAAAGCTGAGGAAAAGCTGAGCTGCAACGATGACTGCAGCCACGGGCGCACGCATTGAGTCCCATACCGTTGGTGCATGCTAGTGATCTGATGACTTCCAGGAATGGGTAATACGGCATGAGCTCACCCGACTGCTGGAAGGGTATGCACGTTGCCGGCGCGCTCTGCTGCATGCTTGCTGTAGAGTACGGCCGCGCCAGGGCAGCTGCCGCTGGCGGCGGCATCGCCGGGCTGCTGGCTGCACTGCCTCTCGACAGCATGGACGACTGCTGCGCACCGGTGCCCAGCCTGCCGGAAGCCGCCTGCCCGGCAAAAGGGCTTGCCGCCGACGCTGCCGCTGGGCTGCCGCTCCCGCCAGCCATCGCGGCTTTGAGGGCGTCCTGTTGAGACTGCAGGTGCTGCCGCCGTGCCTGCAGCGCTGCCCTGCGGTGCTGCTGGTCCGGCGGCAGGTCGAGTAGGTCTGTCATGATGATGAGCAGCTCGTCCTTCATGCCCTGCAGCTGCACGCTGCACGCCGCACAGCTGGCCGAGCTGCGCCCGTGGTCGCACAAAGCCTCCGCCGGCGATGCCGCTGCCGCGGCCATCGTGCCCGCCGGCGAGTGCGCCGCTGCCCTGCCGAAGCTGTCGTGAGGCCGCAGCGGCCCCAGGCCCTGCTGCCGTCCGTCAGCTGTCGAAGGCGTGGACACCAGCTGCCCCGCCGCGGGCGAGGGCCGCGGCGGCAGCGGGCCGTGCGGCGCCTCCTGGGCGGCCATGCCCGGCCGAGCAGGCAGCGGGCGCTGCTGGGCTGTCAGCGGACTGGGCTGGTGGCTGTGCTGCAGCCTGCTCTGCTGCGCAGGGCCCTGCTGCATGCCTGGCGGCCCTGCTGTGTGCTGCATGCTGCCCGACGTTGCATGCATCATGCCTGTGCTGCCCTGCTGCCTGTGTGGCGGCCGCATGTGCTGGGCAGGACGCTGCGGTTGCGGTCCGCCGCCATTGCCCTGGCTGCCGAGCTGCGGCGGGGGCGTGGCAGCTGCTGACATTTGGAAGCCTGGTTGCTGCATTGGCAGCGGCCGCTGTGCTGCTGGCTGGCCGCTGGGCGGCGCTGCGCCATGACCGCCCAGCGGTTGGCCCTCTCGGCTGGAAGCCGCTGCCGCCGCCGCCGCTGCCGCAGCTGCTGCTGCACCCGCTGCTGCCTGGCTCGGCTGTCCGGTCGGGGCTGCACCAGCAGGATGGTGAACGCCAATTTGACCTGTCACTCCTCACAGTTTAAAGAAGTCTTCCACAATGCATGCATGCAATGCATGTACGCCTGTTCAGCAATGTTCGGAAACCGTACCCGCGGGTCTTGCGGGCGGGGTCTTGCCGACGTTCTGCAGTCGCTGCAGGGCCTGCGATGATGGCGAGTGTCATCATCCATCCGGAACCATTCTCCAATCGTCCAAGCCACAAGGCGCATGCAAGATTGCAGCTTGAATGCAAGACTCACCTGCTGCACGTCTGGCGTCACCCGCAGGCTTGCAGACTCCAAAGAACCGCTGCACATATTGGACGGAACACATGTGTGCTATCTGTTTCGCGGAACTGTTTTCGTCGATAGCAGTTTAAGAGCAATGCTGATTCGGCTGCCTGCACAGATAGTACCACAGGGCACCTGCTGGGGTGCGCCCTCAGCTGGTCTGGTCGCGCGTACACCAAGCCGTACTCCAACGCGAACGCCTTTTGGAGTTGCTCAGCCAAGTTGGTGCGTGGCTGTGGGCCTGCAGGCTGCTGAGCAGTGCGAAGCATGCTGCGTGCTGCGCCTAGATTTGCTCACTCACCGGTACACATCGCTCTGCACGATAGCACGTCCTATTGCAGGTCACGCACCAGTTGTGATCAAGAACATGAATGCAGAAGTGCACAGACGCAAGCTGCACAAGTTAAAAGTTGAAATGGTGAAGGGCGCAGGTTGCGGATGAAGGCGATCAACAACGGGGAATATCTTCACGCTCGTTCCGCCTGTGTGCAGATCAACTCGGCAGCAAATACACTCCGAGAGACACCTTATCCACCTGCTGGGCTTTTCTCGTCGCGTGGCGCGGCCCGTGGTCGAGATATTCTCTTGCATATGTTCTTGCCGATTGGGTGACGTGAAGAGTGTGGTTTCCTGTCTGTGGCGTGGATGCTGGTGCTGCGACATAGCGCAGCAGCAGCTGTGGGCCAGGGGCCAGCTTCTGCCAGCTGGTGGTGCTCCTCTTCCGCTGTCAGGCAACCCACCACCTGCAGCGCCAGCAACAGGCGAAAGCGCGCCAAGCGGCCAGGAAACTTTGAAGTCAAGGTTCGTAGATGCATTTCGCATATTCAAAATGGATGCATGACATTGAGCGCATGCTCAATAAATGTGATGTGACCTGTGTGAGAAATGGATCTGCGTCCTCGCCCCTGCCCACATGCGCGTCGATGCATGGTGTATCTGGCTTCCGCAGGAAATATCTCCGCCAACACGGTCGCTCGGCGTTCACGCGCTCCCACCGGACACGCACAACGGTGCGCAGCGCTGTGTTTGACGTGCTGTCTGGCTTGTGTCTCTGGATGCGCTCATGCACCCAAAATCAGTGCCATTCGACATCGCATGCGTCAATACTCGCATCAGTTCGATTCGTCAATATCGGCCAATACTATTCGATTCCTCAATATCGGCCAAAACTAGTGCGATTCGTCAATATCGCATCAGTGCGACAAGCGATATTGACGCGAAACTTGCGTGCACGCGCAGGCGATGTGATCGAGGTAACAAATTGCGGCAATGGTTTGTGGCAACGGTTGTGGGCTGCCTGTCACGCATGCAACTTTGATTCGCAGGCATTTCGCAAGCAGCGTGATGGTCTATAACAGTTTTCCATGCGAAATGCAGGTAGCTGGCACAGATTTTGTGGTCGATGCAGTGGTGATCCAGTACAAGCTTGTCAAGGTGCGCTCGTCAATCAGCTGTCACATGCGACTGGTGATCATCCTCACGGAGTATGAGCTTGAGTGTACGCAGCCTGGTTGGGGCGGCCAAGTGTTGATTCTGTGTGTCAGGGGCGGTATGAGAGGGCGCACCACAGACTGGACGTATGGAGCACAAGCCGCTACCTGCTGAACCGGAATCTGGAAAGCGCGCTCAGCAGCTCCAGCTCCAATAAATAAGTATTGCGATGGCTCTCGGGCCTCATCCGGGAGGTGTTCGGAAAGCAGACTAAGGACTGCCATGAAGTCGGCGTTGTGGAATGGAAAGCCTGGTGAAATCAGGTCAAGCTGAGCTTACCTTCGTCAATGCTGCTGTGCAGCTGCTGCCTGCCCGGTTGGGCTTGAACACCAGCTGCACCGACTTGATGAATGTTGGTATTCGACGTCATGTACTTGTTGTGCGCTCGTATAGTTGATGCAGTTGTTGGGACCGGATAGAATTGCAAGGTCAGTTGCCGTGCATCCGTAATGTCTGGACAGAACTCAATTGCAGCAGTCCGCCATTCAGGCCGCCAAGAACGGTATTGTGAAGGTCGGGACTGCAGTTCCGTAGTCCGAACAAAGTTGCTCCACAGTTTTCGCTGCTGCAGTGTTGCCCTCAAGATCGATGCCGAGCGCATCCTTGTGAATGCCGCCTCCAACAAAGAGCGAGTCGACGCCGGCAGCTGCCGCGCCGGCAACATCATGCTCCTGCAGGCAACAAATTTGTGCATCTGATGGTGCCAACTCATCAAGTACCTGTACATCGTATGTGGTCGTCAGCAGCATCCAAGCAGAGGTACGGCTGTTAGCAGGTACGGCTGCTTTACAACAAGTCGTCTTGCCAGGGAGTCTGCGATGGCGATGACGTCTGACGGCGCCAGTCCGAGCATTTCGGCTGCTGCTTCATATATGATCTTGGCGGGCTTCCCCGTCAGCGTGACTGCGAGCTAACAGCAATCTCCTGGGCCTCAAGCCTGCAACGTGCATTGGGGTGCGGTCAGACACAGGACAGAAATGGTTGGCGCCATCAGTCCTTCAAACTCACCTTGCCGCCAAGCTTGGCATAGAACCTGCCAAGCGATCCCGGCACTGCGATGAACAAAGGTCTACTACTCACGAGGAGCCACTGCAATGCATAGGCGTACCAGACTGCAAGTGCATGGCACAATTTTTGCGCTGCCTGGAAAGACGTACTGGTTACGAGCTCGTTGCCGCTGGTGGTCACAAAGTCTGCGCAACACCAGAGCGAACGATGGTCAGCGGATGACGTCTTGGGTTCAATCCTTCAGGCAGCCATGCAGATGCGCTTCACCGGCGGATCAACACTTTGCGTGGTTATGCAAGTTTGCGTTTCAGGGCTGGCTGGCGTACCTGGATTGGCAACCACCATGGGCGGCATGCCGGCTGCTGCGCACTGCCGCAGCAGGTCCTCTAGCTGCACGATGGTCTTGGGGTTGGCGTCCCCGCTGCTGTCTGCCAGCGCTTCCGTCCCGTGCGCCAGGATGAAGTCTGCCTCTGCCGGCTGCTGTGTAATCTGCAGAAGGAAGTGGGCAATTGACTGCAATGCTCGGTGTCGGACAAACACCGGCGGTCCCGTCCAAGGTGCCACTTCTGCAGTAGTGCGAAAAACAAAGAAGGCCAAGACGTGGATCTTCACATCCCACTTCAGCAGTGCTGTCGCAGAGTTCAGATCGGCTGGCACTCAGGCCCGCAAGGTGTGCCCTCACAACCGACTCCTAAACTCCATCGTTCAGGCTCAGCAAGACACATGGGAGTCGCAACCTCACCTGCAGTCCCAGGACGTCATCCAGGACGACCTGCCCACGGGAGCTCCACGTGATGTGCAGCACCCTCCGCCCCAGGTTTTGCCAGAAGGGCGTCGGCCGCCGCAGCAGCTGCTGGTGGGCCACCTCGCCGCTGGTGACCACCCCCACGAACCAGTCCCGCTCAAAGCCGAGGCCCGCTATATTGTCCAGCGCACCCGCACAGCCTGCATGGCATACTTGTGTGGCGTACGCGCAGGGATATGCAGGACACTCATCATTCAAAGTCATCGTCATATCCCTTTTCGCAGGCAGGAGCATAAGATGGCTAACGACTATTACAATCTTCCTTGAAGGCCCAAGTCGCTCAGTGATTCAACTGGTGTGCAGGGTGCACGCACGTCTGGAGGAGTTGGACAGCAGCAATATTTTGAGGCCGCGCTCCGCCAGGCAGCGCACGGCGTCAATCGCCACAGGGTACGGTTTCTGGCCATCATGCAGACAGCCGTATTGATCCAGCAGGATCCCCTGCGGGCGAAAGGTGCACTTCAGCGAGCATCCTAAACGGCACGGGGTCCATGTGGCATGCCCTTGATGTCATCGTGCCGTCGCCGGATGCAGTGGACAACTGTACCTTGTACTTTGCGGGCAGCTCGCTGACGCCGCCCAGCACTGCGCTCCAACATGATGCTGGACTTGCCGCTGCCATGCACACCTGCATTTAACGCATGTAATCATCAAAGCTACAAAAATCTGCATGCGGTATGTCCATCATGCAGCGTCCGGTGGTGTTCATGCCGTAGATGTCAATGTCGCACCGAACGCAAACGCGATGATCGTCGCTGGAAACCCCTTGTCACTCTCAGAAGTCTGTGCAATTGCGATCCAGTTCCGGTGGCAGCCGAGAATGGCGCCCGCGCAGCGGGGATGGAATGCGCCTCAGGTTGACAAGGGATGAGTGTCATTCCAAGCTGTCTGCAATGGGTACTGAACTGTGCCTCATAAAGGTGTGTTGTATGCAGGACGTGTGACAGGCAAAGCGCAAACGACCGTGCGGGTCATATTCTGGATGCTCCATCAGAGATCAGAGTCGTCGCCAGTTGCATTTGATGTTCACACTTTGCATCTGCGTCAGCGACAAAACAACATAACCTGTAGCACATCCTGGATCGGGACACTGACTCGCGCTGCACAGCCCTCCTGAGCTTCGTCGTGCTTTGGTAGGAGTTTGAAAACCATTCCTGCAGCGCGCATCAATCATAGTTCGCGAAACACTCGGCCTACGCTGAATGGCCGAGCCGGCCACCTTCACGGCGACGGTGAGTTCCACACTCAAACCGCTCGTCTCAATCGACCTGTTGCTTTCAGAAGACAGAGGCACAGGTCGTAACGATTTTGGCGGCGCGCAGAGCGGGGAGCTGCGGGTGAAGGGCGAGGAGATTACTCTGCCGATTGTCATCGGCACCGTTGCCTGGTTTCTGGGCAAGAAGGTGACATGATTGTCCTGTTGCTGTGTCGCTGCGCCCGCATCCAATGTGTGCGCCGTGATTACCGCACATGAATCATTTCATCCCGAATGCCGCAGGCCACTGAACACAACTCGCACAAGTGGACGCTGTACGTGCGAGGAGCAAACGGGCAGGACTTGTCGTTTTGCATCAAGAAGGTGATGCCATGGTGCTGTGCTGCCGACTGACCGACCACCTGTCAACGCCGAGCGCGTCTGCAACCGATCCGTTTGTGACTGCTCTGCTCTGCTCTGTAATCTCCAGCTACCTATGTTCCACATGCTGTTCCGATGCAGGTCGTCTTCCACCTGCACCCCAGCTTTGCGACGCCCCTGCGGCCCATCGCAAAGCAGCCATATGAGCTGACGGAGTCTGGCTGGGGCGAGTTTGAGATCGGCGTCCACGTGCGCCGCTGCCAGCTGAAGTGCTGTCTGATGTCCACTGATTGCCTAAAGCACCCCACTGATCCCGATTGTCCCTCGTGGCGGCCAGCACAGCAAATCACATCGTCAAGTCACAGCGCAGCATTGCGACCTCACACCAAGTGCTGCCGTGGCCCGCGCTGCAGCTGGTGTTCCAGGACGACTGCTGCGAGAAGGACCTGGAGCTCATCCACAAGCTGAAGCTGTACGCGGACAACGAGCAGACGCCGCAGAGCACCAAGAAGCCGGTGCGCGTGCCATAAGAGACCCCTGCCGTGTCCGCCTCTCCAGCTCAGTGGCTTGCCTGGCGCGTTGCCATTCAAGGCGCACCACCTACCCGTTGCAATGTGCTCTTGAAGCGAAGGGCGCTGGTGGCTGAGTTTTACATTTCGACTGCAGTCCTGAATTTCATTTTGAGTATCATCTGCTGCAGGTGGTGTCGGAGACGTATGAGGAGCTTGTCTTCAGTGAGCCAGCGGAGCAGTTCTGGCGCCGCGTTAATGAGCAGGGCCCGCAGCCCGCGCCCGAGCCGCAGCTGTCCTGCCTCGCGTACGTCTCCGCCTTCAACCCACAGGCAGGCCCCGCAGTCATCCTTCTCTGACACCGTGAGCAGATGCACGGAGAGATGCCAAGCTGGTTGTGTATCACTGAGGCTAGCTCCTTGTGTCAGAAATGCGGAGCGTCCAAAAGTGCAGTTTTGATCTTCTGGCTGCAGGACGACTTGCGGCGCATCCACAACGCGCGGCAACGAGTCGCCATGACGAGGGGGCCGCTGCCCGTGATCGCCACTTGAAATGCGCTGGCATCTGACAACTCTCAGGCAGAGTCATGTTTGGTTGGATGTGGTTACCTGCCACTCGGGTCCAGCAGGTCCAGCTTTGGAAAGCAGTCGAGGGTTGCAACCGAGTGGAGGTTTACTGTCCTAATTAAGTCCCCGTGGTGCCGCTTTCATACCTGACAAATATCAAAGCATAAAACTGAAGGTCTTGTAGCATTTCAAGTAAACCAAATGTGCTTTTTTCTTACATATGCTGCCTGCCCTCCCCAACACCTGACCGGCCACAGTACACCCGACGACATGCTTCAGCTCTAAGTGGTCTGAATGTCGCGCAGCACAGAAGGCGGCCGCTTGTACCGCCGCAGCAGCAGGCTGGAGCACACAACGCTGACAGAGCTGAAGGCCATTGCCGCACCCGCCATCCATGGCGGCAGCTGCACCTGCCATTGCCAACAGAAGTTGACGTGACGACATGCTTGAGAATGGCGGCTGCTCAAAGTTAAGGTGTCTCACAGCCAGCAGCACGAAGGCACGAGGTATAGTGTGACAGCACTGTCGGCTGCAGTGAAGAGTTGTCCAAGTCCTGCTGCGCCGGCTGTGGCACCCAGCGCACCTTCATGAGGGGGAAGCAGGCGCCGGCGGCCAGCGGCAGCATGAGCAGATTGTAGCCCATCGCCCAGACGTAGTTGAGGCGGATGCGCGACAGCACCGCCCTCGACAGGTCGATGGCGATCAGCACGTCCTCCAGGTCATTGCGCATCAGCACAAAGTCCGCCGCCTGCACCACGCACAAATGCAGGTGTGACTCTGCGGCTTGGGGCGTCCAAAGTGCGTGCAACAGCTGCGCAAGGCGCCCATAAGACTTTCGACAAATGCCACGGCCCTTGGACACAGCGGGGCCTAAGGATGCCCATGATTCTCTCGGAGAGCTGAGAATGCAGGCAAGCACAGCGCAATGTACACACCTCGATGGCGATATCGGAGCCGGAGCCCACAGCGATGCCGACGTCGGCCTGCGCCAGGCAAGGCGAGTCGTTGATGCCGTCGCCTACCATCGCCACCACATGCCCCGCCATCTGCAGCTCCTGCAGGTCCAGAAGCAACAGAATTGGTCGCGGCTACATTCGCAAAGAGGCGCGCATCCACTGCTGCACAGCGGCTAAGATGCACTGAGCTGCGGAAATGCAGGAGGGTTGTAAAACAGAGCGGGCTGTTGCACATGACAAAGATGCAGAGCAGAAACCATGCATGCGCACCTGGATCTTGGCGGCCTTGCCCTGCGGCAGGCACTCCGCCGACACGTGGCGGATGGCCAGCCGTTGCGCGATGGCGGCGGCGGTGCGCCTGTTGTCGCCCGTCAGCAGGTGGCACTGCAGGCCCGCCTGCTGCAGCGCGGTCACCACGCCCCGCGCCTCCGGCTTGACCGGATCGAACAGCGACACGATCGCCGCCAGCCGCCCCTCCACCGCCAGCATCACGCAGGTGTGCCCGTCCGTCTGCAAGGCCGCATAAGAGGATGGAGCGCTCAAGAACATCAAGCACGGCCAGCTGCGCTTGCCAGGGCCTTCAGCAACTGCTCACCATGCTCATGCATGGAGGAGGGCAAGCGAAATGTGACTGAAATTCACGACTTGATGGCGATCTGGATGGCAACAGCAACGGAAGAAGGTGCAAATAGCAACTCAAAATGAGGGTTCACCTCCAGCTCGCGGAGCACCGCCTCCGCTGCAGGCGGCACCACGGCGCTGGCGCCCGCCATCATGGCGGCGTTGCCCACGGCGACGCGCACGCTCCGCTGCTGCTGCTGCGCCTTGGGGCTGCTGCTGCTGCTGCTGCCGGGCAGCTCAGCGTGCAGTGCTGCGGCGAGCCGGTCTGCCTGGGGGCTGTCTGCTGGCAGTTGCACGGACGCCGTAACGCCCATGCCTGTACGCCAGACAGGAGGGTGGTCGGCTGGAGTGCAGCAAAAGGAGAATCCGACAGTCCCAAACAGAGCCCAGAAATTTGGCGGAGTCCATTTTCAAAGCATGAATGAGGTGCTGTGTTTTGCCGCTCACCGTGCACGAGGTCGGTTTCGCCGGTGGTCCACACCCACTCCAGCTGCCGCCCGGACTTGCCGCCGCCGCCGGCTGTCGGGCTGCCGGGCACGCTGCCGCCCTTCGCCTGCTGTTGCTGCTGCTGCTTGGGCGTGAAGGCGCGGCCCGCCCAGGAGTCCGGCGCGAGCAGCAGCTGCGCGTGCGCGACGATGGCATTGGCGATGGGGTGGTCGTTGCCCACCTCTATCGCCGCCGCCAGCGCCAGCGCATCCTCCTTCTGCACCTGTGTTTGTGAGTTTGCATCGCTTTCAAGTTCATTCGCTCAGGGCATGCCAGGCTTTCTGTCGATTCGCTCAATTCGCTCAAACAAACGGTCACTGTATGGTCTCGGTCAGCGATCCAGGCTGAGCTTCAGCACAGAGTAGCGTGGCGCACGCACCCGGTCGTCAAAGGTGTGGACGGAGGTGACGGCCATGCGGCCGCAGGTGAGGGTGCCCGTCTTGTCGAACACCACGGCGGACAGGTGGTTAGCGCGCTCCAGGACGTCGCCCCCCTTCACCAGCACCCCCAGCTGCGCCGCCACGCCCGTGCCCACCTGCCATGCACATGACGGTTTCAGATATGACGCCCGGAACACAGACAGCAGAAGCGGCTGGTCGACATGTGATGCACCATGTCACTACGGCAGGCTGTTCAGAGCAACATCGCCTTTTGAGCTGCGCTCCCAGCTGCGCCAGGCTCCACATTGATCAGTGCACAGAGATCGGGACCTCATCTGGCCTGTCGAGAAGTAGAATATGTGACACGGGGGGAGTTCGCACCATGACCGCGGTGGGGGTGGCAAGGCCCAGGGCGCAGGGGCAGGCGACGACCACGACGCTGATGCCGAACAGCAGTGCAAACATGAAGGGCGTGTGCCCGTCCGGCAGCCAGCTGTCCGGGTACGTCCCCGCCAGCCCCGCAAAGAACCTGCATCCGCGGTGGACCGAGCATCAGTCCAAGAGGCCGGGCGTCCAGGTCGTGTTCACGTGCCTGCCTGCCAAACAAACTGCAGGAGAGTTCGTCGAATTCAATATATTGCTCATGTGCCAAGAAAGCGCCAATGCACAGGCACAAGGGACAGAGCCGAAGCAGACTTGCAGCGCGCAGCAGCAGGCGCCATGCAACCCAACGATCGTCAAAGCCGAAGCGCACGCACCAGGAGGCGAACACCAGCAGCGCGGTGCCGACGACGAGCGGCACGAAGACGGCCGACACGCGGTCCGCAAAGCTCTGGATGGGCGCCTTGGCCAGCTGCGCGGATTCCACAAGGCGCACGATGTGCGCGAGCGCGGTGTCACTGCCCGCGCGCAGGCAGCGCATGTGCAGCGTGCCGCCGGCGTTGAGGGTGCCGCCCATGAGTGCGTCGCCAGCGGCTTTCGGCACCGCCGCCGTCTCGCCCGTCAGCATGGACTCGTCCACATACGAGTGCCCGGCCGTCACCTCGCCGTCCACCGCGATGCGCGCGCCCGGCATCACCTGTTTGTTTGTGCTGCATGGATGTCACTCAGGACTCGGATGCACTAGGCAGCTCGACTGTAGACCGCGCCGTCATTCAGCATGCTCTTCCGACAGCCCAGCCGGCCTCATTGTGGTTAGGCTTGAATGTTATGGCCGTCATTCAGCATGCTCTTCTGACGGCCGAGCCGACCTCATTGTGGCCAGGCTTGAAGGTTGCACCGCAACCTCTGCGAATGGCCTTGTGATGTCCACAGTAATTCAAGCAAGCTTTAAAGCTAATCGCACCTTAAGGATGTCCTGGCGCTGCACCAGGGAGGTGGGCAGCTCCTCCTCCGACAGCACCTGCTCCAACATGGGTCAACATCATTCTGTCAAAACCACAGTCGGTGTGGCCCAGAAACATGCGACCACCACAGCGCCACCAGTCAGGAGCATCCCTGCGACCCCAACGCCTGTCATCAAATGCGGAGGGCACGCACCTTGCCGTCGGCGTCGAGGGTGAGCAGCAGCGCGGTCGGCGGTGCGAGGCCCATCAGCGCGGCGATGGCGGCGCTGGTCTTGCCCTTGGCCGCGCACTCCAGGTACTTGCCCAGGCAGATGAAGGTGATGAGCATCGCGCACGTCTCGAAAAACTCTGCCGGCTCACTGCTCCTGCCCATGCCCGCCGTCTGCGCGCATGTTTGACACGGGTCGCTGTTGGCCAAGCCTCGCCAACAGCTCAGAGTTGGCCTCCTGTCACTGTGAGCGGTGCAAAGCGCAGACAGGGTGCGCGGACAGGAGGCTGCGCGCAGAAGGCGCAGCACGGACGCGCCGCCGACCGCACCTGAATGGCGACGTGGTCGTGGTGCGGGTGGGTGCTCTCGCAGAGCAGCATGATGACAGAGAAGATGTAGGAGGCGTTGGTGCCCAGCGACACCAGCACGTCCATGTTGGCCGTGCCCCGCTTGAGCGACCTGTAGGCGCCCACGTGGAAGCGCCACGCCACCAAGAACTGCAGCGCACCACATGCACTGTCAACCTTCAGGGACGGTTTCAGCAAGTGCTCTCTCTGAGGCACCATGTCGCACATGCAAGCACATTCGAGATATCGATCTGGGAGACATGGCTGGACGAGTCGATCAAGCAGATCATGAAGCGTATCTGCTCAAGTCATGCCTGGCCGGCTGCACCTGGACGGGCGTGGTAAAGGCCCACTTGAGCAGCCCGGTGAGCGGGAAGCCGAGCACGCTGTGGTCCAGCGCCGCGCGGGCGGCAGGCAGCATTGGGAACACCACCGTCAGCAGGAAGACGGGCACCGTCAGCGCCGACGCAGCCAGGAACAGGAAGCGCCACCGCGCCAGCTCCTCCTCCACCTGCCGTGAACCCTGCCACCTGGAGGGTGGCGAACGAGTCGAGTCATCAGCACTGCATTCATCAGCACAAATGCTCTACCACATTCAGTTCGTCATGCAGAGATAAAGGCACTGAACATCTGCATTTCTCACTTTGCTAGCCGATCTGGGTTAAGCAATGGCCATGTACCTGGCCACCTCCAGGTGCGCAGTGAAGCCATTGTCGGCGAGCAGGCGGATGAGGTCGCGCGGCCCAGTGGTGTTGGGGTCGTACTGCACCTGTAGGCAGCGGGGCAGGCGCGGCGTCGACCGCCTGGCTCTGTTTGCAAAGCAAGCTGGCCACGCCTTTTGCTTATTTTCGCTGCAAGCCATTGTGAGGACTCAGCCGCAGGGAAGTCAGCAGGATCTGGCAGGACATCGGCATAACACATCAATTGGCAGACTCGCCTCTGCGCTGCCCTTGGCGATATCGATGGTCACGTGCAGCACGCCGTGCTGCTGCTGGACAGCCTCCTCCACCGCGGTCGCCTCTGCGGCCTTGCCGGCCCAGCCCTCCAGCGACAGCACCAGGCCGCGGCTGTCCGCCAGGCCAATCACGTTCGCCTCAAAGCCGGTGTCCTCTATTGCGTCCACCAGCTGGGCCTGCGGGGGTATGGTGCACAACGGCCTTGTCAGAGCAGAGAAAAACAAGTGCCTGCGACATCGCGGAACGTTGAAGGGTGATGCAGTGTGCACAGGAGCGCCGCACTCAAGCCTGCTGCATGCCTACTGCTTCACAGAATAACAACGTCGCAAGCCCGTGTGACCGCCGGCGTCAGCCACTCTCACGTGTGTGACCAGGCTGGGGTCGATGCGGACGTTGGCCTTGCGCAGGATGAGGGAGATGGAGGAGTGCAGCACGCCGGGCAGCTCGCCCAGGCTGGCCTCCACCGCCGTCGAGCACGCCGAGCAGTGCATGCCCAGCACCTCCAGCTGCACTACCTGCGGTGTGGTGGCGGCAAAGCGTTTGGCGACGAACCGACATGCCAAAACCCGGGCAGCAGCTGAGATACTGCCGCTCATGTCGCACCGGTGCATGCATCAAGCTGGCGCCATGGCGCGCCGCGCCTGGCGGGCGCATGAGTTGCACACCAGGAGGTGTTCAAATGTAGGCGGGCCTCACCTCGGAGCTGTCGGCCTGCTGGACTGTCTGGCTAGGCTCAGCGGAGCCGGCAGCCCCCAGCTCTGCCGCCTCGAGGCCATCCTCACTGGCATGGACAGCCTGGTACGCTGTGCTGTCGGTCTTCAACCAGCTGTCAGCCATGTTGGAACCTTTGTCGTCTGCAAGAGAGTAGTGTCGGCATAATTACATAATCACCGCTGTGGGAAGGTCTATGCGACAGCGTCTGCGTCGGGATGCGCGGCGGATTGTACCGCTGAAGCAGAGCAGGGGAGGGCCTCAACAGCACGAGACCAAAGCCACTGGTTGTAAGGAAGTGCTATCTAGAGTGTGGAGCGAATCGAGGTTGAATTGTCGAGCTGCAGCTTCACAACAGGGTGCCAGTATTACTACGCCCGCGTATCGCTGGCGCAAGCTGGTCCCAGGATGGTTGAAGTGCGCCTGAAGGTTCAATGAGGAAGCCTCTTCGGAGTGTCGCAATTTGGACGTCCTGCAGAATCGATGTGCGGAGCTGTGTCAACTCAGGAGGCGACTTCCGCAACACGTTAGCAAGATCGCAAACTCCGCAACACGTGCCGTAGCGTCACATCACGCAATCGCCCCGCTCCAACCTGTTGACCCTGACCGTGGTTGTTGACCCCAGCACAATCAGACACTCTCAGCCAAGACTATTGGGAGTGGTGTCTGTTCAGACGCCGTAACAGGCGGCTAGGAAACTGCCGCCGCCTTCAACCCCTCATGAGGAGGGGAAGCTTGCAGCGGCCGCGACGGCGCGCTCCTTGAGCTGCGCGGCGCGGGCCTTCTTGGCCGACTTGGCCTGCACCACCGAGTTGTACAGCTTGCGCTTCTTGCGCGTCAGCATGATGTCCGCCATGACCGCCTCCTCCGCCGCTGCGGCATCCGACTGCTGGGCGGCCGCCGTGGGCGGCGCCGGCGTCGCCGCGCCTGCCGGCTCCTCGTCGATGCCCTCGCCCTGCTCCGCCTGAGTGGAAGGTATAGGCTGGTATCAGGCGTCGCATTGCCGAGCGGGTGACAGATGCTGGATCATGTCAGGAGGGCTACGACAACCCCAGCCAGCTCGCAGTCATCTCTTCACAAACAATGGGCAGGTCGATCTCCAGCTTCGCATGCAACCTTTACTTCAGAAAGCCCCGACGAAATGCTTGTACAAGTGCTTGTAGAAGCACTTTTAATCACCTGCAGCTCAGCGCGCAGCTCCGCATGGTACTGCGCCTCCGAGGCGGTCAGGCGCGCGGCCTCGTCGGGCTGCGCCGCCTCCTGCTCCTCGCCGCCGCCCGCCGCCTCCTCCAGGAACTGCTGGTCCGCGGCGCCCGCGGCCCGCTCCCGCGCCGCCTTGGCCGCGTCCTGCATGACCAGCGACAGCGTCAGGGATGCACTGATCATGTGGTAGGCGGCATTCAAAAGGTTGCGAGAATGGGCAGGTCAGCAGATGTGACTTCAAAGGCATCCAAACAACCTGCACAGCTTCAGGGGTCGCGCATTCACGGCAAAGAATAGTCAAACAGGCAGTGTTTGACCGCACCTGCAGGCGGCGCAGCTCCAGGGCATAGTCGGGGATGTGCTCCTCGTCGTCTGCGCCGTCCTCCGTGACAAAGGGCGACAGGTGCGGCGGCAGCACCGCTCCCGGAACGTACTTTGCTGCGTCCGCCAGCACCTGCGCAGTGATGATATCAGGTTTCGTCAACCTGAGTGACACGGCATCTTTGCAGTCGTCCAGAGCGCTTAGCTAGTCACGGGCGCCACAGCTGCTGCTTGCCAAGCTGGCAAGTCAGTGCACGCAGGCAGGGCTGACGGGGTCATCGCATGGGCGTACAGGGGAATGACAGAAGCACTGGCAACGAGGGCGTACACACCCGGAAGTTGGCGCTGTCGAAGACCCACTGCGGCTGCACGTACTGCCGCGACAGGAAGCGGTGCCCCTGCGTGGGCCGGTCCACGACCTGCCAGCATACGGGCACGGCGTCAGTACTTCGGGTCTCCAGACAGCAGATACGTCGGCCTCGAAAGTACTCGAGTGCTTTCCACGGCGGTTGAGCCAGGTGTCGAGCAGGTGGGAAATGAAAACGGTGTGCCCTTTGGCTGGGGTGGGCTGGCCTACCTGGTGTGTGATGGACTCGTCGGCCTCGTCCAGAGGAGACCCCTCGCCCGCCCAGGCTGCCGTGCCGCCGAATGACCGGATGACCAGCAGCAGCGGCTCTTGCGGCACCTCACGCCTGCGGTGCAACAACATGCCGGCATTATCACATGCTTTCACTTTTCTATACACCATGATTTCTGACTCACGCCAATGTCAGAAATGCTTGCACGCCCAATGCTTGCAAGCAGCCATGAGCAACAATGGATGCCAACTGCAGGGTTGGACGACCTCCACCAAGGCCCAGAAAGCCTCACCCGAGGAAGAAGACCAGGCCGCTGAACAGGCTGGCGCAGATGGCGGCGTCGTCGTCGTGCGGCACGCCCACCGCGCCGCCTGCAGCCGTCGCCGGCGGCTCGCCCGCGTCCTGCTGCGCGGCTGCTGACGACGGGCCCGGCTGCGCTGCGTCTGCTGCCGCTAGCCTGGAGGCTGCCACCGCATGCCGCTCCGGCAGTGCCTCTGTCACTGCCTCCTCTGCATCCGACGCCTGTTTACCAGCACCACTCGCTTCGGCCAGACGCAGAGAGAAAATCTAGGAGCGTCAATCCGGCAGCAATCTATATGCATCTGACGGCATCACGCCGTGCACTTGCGCGCTGAAACACAGCAAAATGCAGAGACGTCAGCGTTGACGCAAAGCGTCCTGCATCCTGCTGCCTTTTGCAGGGGCCTCTTGAACAATCTCGAGACTGGAGAGCCCCGCGTGTGGGGGGGGGGGGGGGGCACATCGG
>JAABUM010000453.1_pt1 | contig 72327 bp, 54 predicted proteins | sample 5559161 | NCBI WGS metagenome assembly JAABUM01 (sample SAMN10711868, study PRJNA513369) | rock metagenome | isolation source: Antarctica rocks | place: Antarctica: Victoria Land, Siegfried Peak nord
CTGTTCCTGAACGGTGCGACCTACAACGGCCAGAGCGTGGGCGGCAGCACGGCAACCCTGCTCTCGAACGGCACGGCATCGTTCAGCCTGACGGCAGCCGACCAGGCCGCGCCTGTGACGTCCCCCGCTACTCCGACGCCCGCACCTGCGCCGGCTCCTGCCCCGTCTCTGCTTCCAGTCGTGGCGCCGAGTTCAGGAGTATACGCATTTGAGGGTCCCAAGTGGGCCAGCCCCACCATCACCTGGAGCTTCGCCACCAGCACCTACGGACGGGACGCCGCCACTCCGTTCAGCAATCCAATCGCATCCGCATACCAGAACACTGTCCAGCAGGCCGTGCAACGCTGGGCAGCAGTATCCGGCCTGAACCTCGTGCAGCAGGCCGACAGTGCGGACCCAAGCAAGGCTGCCGACATCCGCATTGGCTTTGCGGACCTGAACACGCCCACGTCGTACACCATGGGCTACACCAACTATCACTATACCAGCGCCAGTAGCGGGGGCACGACGTTCTCCCCGGACACCATCATCCGGCTGGAAGACCCGAGCAAAGACGCGCTTTACGCCGGCTCGGGAGGCATTCTGACCTACCAGGGCTTCTCCACCACGCTCCATCAAACCATCTTGCACGAGTTCGGCCACGCCCTAGGACTGGACCACTCAACCGACCCTAACACGGTGATGTATGCAACGCTGGGTCCAGCAAACACGGACCTGAACGCAAGCGACATTGCAGGCATCCAAGCACTGTACGGCACAGCTTCCACATCGGCTGCCACGCCGCTCCCGACCACTGTGCCGGTTCCCGCGCCAACACCCATACCTGTCCCTACGCCAGTGCTAGCGCCTGCGGGCAGCCTTGTCGTGCTGTTGAGCGAGGACGCCTACAACGGCGACGCGCAGTTCAACGTGAGCGTAGACGGAGCGCAGCTTGGCGCGGCGCAGGCCGTCACGGCGAGGCACGGGGCGGGAGCGTCGCAGGCGTTCAGCTTCGCCGGTGACTTCGCCCCTGGGGCGCACCAGGTCTCGATCAGCTTCCTGAACGACCTGTGGAACCCGGCCACCGGCGAGGACCGCAGCCTGTACGTCCAGGGCATCACGCTGAACGGGGCGGCAGCGCCGGTTGCGGAAACGCCCCTGTACTCCGCCGGGCGTAAAGACTTCACCGTGACGGCGCCCACAGCCGCCACGACGCCCACGCTCGTGCCCATGCCGACCGACGGGCTTGTCGTCCGGCTGAGCGAGGACGCCTATCAGGGCGACGCGCAGTTCACCGTGAGCGTGGACGGAACCCAGCTTGGCGCGGCGCAGGCCGTTACGGCGCGGCACGGGGCCGGAGCATCGCAGGCGTTCAGCTTCGCCGGCAGCTTGGCGCCCGGGGCGCACCAGGTCTCGATCAGCTTCCTGAACGACCTGTGGAACCCCGGCGTGGGCGACCGCAACCTGTATATCGACGGCATTACCGTAAACGGAACAGCGACGCCGGGTGCGACGGCGGCCCTGTATTCTGCCGGGCACAGCGACTTCACCGTTACCGCGCCTGCCGTCACGACACCTACGCCCACGCCAGTCCTGGTGCCTGCGCCCACGCCCGTGCTCACGCCGATCACGCCGGACACGCTAGTGCTGCGCTTGTCCGAGGACGCCTATAACGGCGACGCGCAGTTCACCGCCAGCGTGGACGGCCGCGCGCTGGGTCCGGCACAGTCGGTCACGGCACTGCACGGGGCAGGGGCGTCGCAGGCGTTCACGTTTGCGGGCAGCTTCGGGCCGGGCGCGCACGACCTTGCGGTGACGTTCGTGAACGACCTCTGGAACCCGGCGACAGGTGCCGACCGCAACCTGTACGTGCAGGGCGTCACTCTGAACGGCGCAGCGTCGGTCAGCCCGGGTGGATTCGTATCCGGCGACACCCACCAGCTGCTGCACCTGATGATCGGAACCGCCAGCGCGGCGTAGAGATGTGTCGTTGGTCCATCAGCGTCTAACCAAGTGCCACCGCCGCACCGCAGCAACGCCTAATATCCATCACGCAGCCGGCCACGCTTTGTAGCCGCTTCTGGCTTGTTGCTTCGACCTGTAACGAGAGAAGGCGGCACCAACAGGTACCGCCTTCTTCAGTCTTGGTCAGGGGTGAACGGCCCTACCTCATGCGGCGGCGAACCAGGCCAAGACCGAGCAGCCCAGTGCCCAGCAGCATCATGGAAACCGGCTCTGGCACCGACGTGCCGCCGCCGCCGCCGCCGCCGGCAGTTACGATGCCCGACACGCGCGGCTGCTGGAGCTGATTGAAGCCACCCGGGGCAGAGACGGAGATGGATGACAGCAACGTGCCCATGTCGGTCGTGATGGTCAGGAAGTTGTTGCCGTTCCCAAGCGTGTAGCTGAACGGAGAGCTGCCGCCGCCGGTCGTGAACGCGGTAACGGTAGCGGTCCCGCCGCCGCCTTGCGGCTGCCCGCCGATCTGCGGGTTGAAGATGAAGTCGCCGAACGTGCTGTTAGGCACGCTGAAGGTGAAGTTGGTCAGGAGCGTTGCGCTGTTGGTGGGCTGGAGGAACGCTTGGCCGACGCCGCCCGTGGACAGGCTCTGCGTAGAGGTGAACAGGACCGGCGTGTTGGTCTGATTGGTAGCGCCAGTGATCGAGGTCCCCGACTGCGAGGACCCGAACAGGATGTTCTGCTCGCTGCCCTGTTGCGGGTTGTTGCCGAGCGTGAAGATGACCCCGGCGTGAGCTGTTCCGCTCAGGCCCAGCGCCACGACGGTGGCGAGGGCAGTGGCTGTTCCGAGTAGGGTGCGCTTCATGTCAATGTCTCCCGATGTTATAAGACGTCAGGAAATGTGCAAGTCGTATGCCAAATGTTAGGTTGTTGTTAACTATGGCAAAAAATAGAGACTTAGCAGGGTGCTTTGTGCCCAGTAAAATTTTCCGACACTCAGGGGCAGAGCATGGAACTTGGAAAGCATCTCATGACTCAACTGTTGGTTGAAAGGTGATATGCAATAACGTCTTTTAGATTGTATTCAACTTTCAATGCACTCAATACAAGAGAGTTTTGCTCTGAAGCAAAACTACAAGTTGCATCCAGGATCAAAGGTCAAGGTTATTATGTTTGTCTTTGAATGGGAGTTCCGAGATTTTGTTCATAGGAGTGTAAGACTCCACGACGTATGGCAGTGCGAGGAACGATCCGCTTCACGCGCGTGTCTCCGTGCGTCAAGACGGTGTAGGTGGCATGCACCTCCGGCCCCACGCCCACCTAGGTCGCTTTGCGCCCGTCCACGCGGCGCGTCATGCAAAACGGAAGCGTCCCGCCCATGGTCAGGAAGCGTCAGCCCAGCCTGCCCCTCCCCCTAAACTATCTGGCTACGGCCTACCGCATTCTTATGCTGCACCGCAGCAGCGCCAAATCGCCATTATGGGAAAATAGGCGCAGTCCCGGCATACTTCCCGGGCAGTCCCGGCACCCCAGCCAGTGCCAGGCAGGCGCGGGAACTTGGCCGGAGGCAGTATTCGAGGGTGTCCAGGGGCCGCTGGCAAGCCGCGAGAACTTGCCAGACTCGTTGCAAAACAGTCGCAGAATGCGTGTCGCGGCTTAAGGCTGTAAGCAAAGCGACTACATCCCCGCATCCCCTCTATCGAGTTTCCGCGCAAAAGCGGACAGGCCGCTTCCCACCACGAGCCGTCATTTTCCTATTAAATAGGCCCCAGCAGGAAGCCGCTACTTTGCAGGTCACAGCAGCGATGTTGGGTCAGCCCCTAGTTGAGCCGTGCCCCGGCTTGGTCCGTCCCGACCAGGAAAGCCTGCTCGCCCACCACCCCGTTGCCCTGGGCAGCCGCCCGCCGGACGCCGCCCGGCCCGCCTGCCGCAGCCCGCAATAGCGCCGCCACGAACGACCGGCCCCATCCCAGCGCGGACGTGCCGCGCAACACGTCCCAACTCGCCTGCCAGCGGGTCTGCCGTTCGGCCAGGCTCATGTTCAGCGCCGTGTCCAGGGCGTCCGCCATCTCGTCCGCGTCATGCGGGTTGACGATCAACGCTGATCCAAGCTGCCGCGCCGCGCCGGCGAAGCGGGACAGCACCAGCACGCCGGGGTCCTGCGGGTCCTGGGCGGCGACGAACTCCTTGGCGACCAGGTTCATGCCATCACGTAGCGGCGTCACCAGCCCGACCCGCGCCTCCCGCATGTAGCCGGCCATCGTGCTGCGGGCGCCCGCACGCGCCACCAGGCGCAGCGGCGTCCAGTCCGCCTCGCTATAGGCGCTGTTGATGCTGCCGGCGGACTGCTCGACGGACGAGCGCAGGTCCTGGTAGGCCACCACGTCCTTGCGTGACTCCGCGGCGATCTGCAGCAGCGTCGTGCGCCGGTGCCACTCCGGCCGGGTCTCCAGCAGGCGGCGGTAGCCGGCCAGGCGCTGCATCAGGCCCTTGGTCGGGTCCATGCGGTCCACGCCAAGGATCAGGCGCTGGCCGGACAGGCTGCGCCGCAGCCGCTCGGTCGGGGCAGCGAGCCAGGCATCCTCGGCGATGGCGGAGAATTCCTGCGCCTCGATCTCCACCGGGAACGCACCCAGCCGCACCTGCCGCCGGCCGACCTGCAACCGCCCGGCGTCCAGCCGCCCCGCGTCGCCATGCCTTGCCGCGGCCTCGGCGAAGTTCTCCACGTCGTTCTGGGTCTGGAAGCCGATCAGGTCGCAGGCCAGCAGGTTCCGCACCAGCGCCTCGGCCTCCGGCACACTGGCCAGGATGTCGGGGGAGGGGAACGGGATGTGCAGGAAAAAGCCGATAGGCGCCAGCACGCCGCGCGCACGCAGCAGGGCCGGCATCGCCATCAGGTGGTAGTCGTGTATCCAGATGAGGTCGTCGGCGCGCAGCAACGGCCGCAGGGCCTCGACGAACCGCTCGTTCACGGCGCGATACGCCTGCGCGTTGCGCCGGTCGAAGGTCATCAGCTCGGGCATCGAGTGAAGCAGCGGCCACAACGTGCTGTTCGAGAACTCGTTGTAGTAGCGCTCGTGTTCGTCAGCCGAAAGGTCCAGCGTCGCATACTGCACCCGGCCGGCGTCCATCAGCTTCGCAGCGTGGCCCGGCGCATCCTCAATGCGCCCGCTCCAGCCGAACCAGACGCCGCCGCGGCGCTCCATCAGCGCTTCCAGGGCGACGGCCAGGCCACCGGCCTGCGCGCCGGCGGCGGACGGCGCGGGAACCCTGTTGCTGACGACGACGAGCCGATTCATCGCAGAGCCAACAATACTACCGGCAAGCGGCCCAGCAGCTCTGCCAGCGGCATCCGGTCCTTACCCATGAAATCCTCCGTCTGCGCCAGAACGTCGCCCAGCTTCCGGTCTGCAAGGCTACGTGGCAGCACGATGCAGGTTTCGTTCCAATGTTCAGGCTGAACTAACGGCTCAACCATGCTGGACTCCACAGAAATTGGCAACCGCGTGACCGCGACGATGGCCGCCCGTCCCTCGTGCACACGGGCGAATGCCAGGACCGCGGCGGCATGGGGACCCTCCGCCTGCAACGGCACGTAGGCGCCCTCGGTGAACAGCACCGGCGCTTCCGCCCGGAGGGCGAGCGTGCGGGCGATGACCGCCTGCTTGACCCGGCCATCGCGCCAGGACCGCATCAGGTCCGCCGGCGCCAGGTCCGCATCGAGCGAGGCCCCGCGCGCCGCGAAGTCCACGGGACGCCGGTTGTCCGGGTCCACCAGGCTGAAGTCCCAGTATTCCGTGCCCTGGTAGAGGTCGGGGACTCCGGGGCAGGTCAGGCGCAACAGGGTCTGCGACAGGCTGTTGACCACTCCGGCAGGAGCAAGGCGCGTGGCGAACGCGGCCAGTTCGCCCGCCATGTCGGTGCTCCGCTCGGGATCGAGCAGCCCGGCCAGGAAGGTGCGGCAGGCACCCTCGTACTCCATGTCGGGCGCAGCCCAGCCAGTATGGCGCTTGGCCTCGCGCAACGCCTTCTCCAGCCATCCCGCCACCCGATCCTCCAGCGCCTTCACGCCGGGGCGGTCCTGCGGCAGGAGGCCGGGCGGCCAGGCGGCAACCAGGGTCTGATAGAGCATCACCTCGTCCGCCGGGTCCGGCGCCGGGCCGTCCAGGTCGCGGCGCAGGGAGGCGTTGAGCCGCATCCAGCGGGCCAGCGCCGCCTCCCATTCGCCGGGCAGCTCGCTCAGCACCGCCAGGCGCACCCGTGCGTCCTCCCCGCGTTTGTGGTCGTGGGTCGCAGTGGCGAGGAGCGCGTTCGGGAAGCGCTTCTGCCGCTCCTTCATGGTGGCGTGAAAGGCTGCGGGCGTGATGCACCATTGGGAAGGCTCGGTCCCGACCTCGTTGCGGGACAGCAGGCGGCCGTAGCGGTAGAAGGTCGTGTCCTCGACCGACTTCGCAGCCGTCGGCGCCGACAACTGCTGGAAGCGCACCATCGCCCGCTGCCATTCCTGCCGCCGCGTGCCGGCCGGCACGGCGCGCAGCCCGGCGCCCGACAGCCAGCCGCCCACCAGCTCCAGCAACGGCCGGTCGGCGGAGCGCACGCTGCGCCGCGCCCCGGCCATCGCCCAATCCATCACCCGCTGATCCACCGGCGAGATGCCGGGCGCACCGGCGTAGATGCGGTAGGTGTGGAAATGCACCAGCACCTCCACCAGGGTCGCCCGGATGGCGCTCAGGGTGTAGTCGCGCGTGGCCAGGCTGCGCCGGGCGATGCGGTGGACGGCGTTGGCGGTGGCGAACAGCTCGCTGCTGAGGCTCTCCGACAGTATCTTGCGCCGGGCCGGCTTCGACTCCTCCTCGAAATCGGCGGCACGGCCGGTCAGGGCGGTCCACAGCGCGGTCAGCGGCGCCTCGCCGGCCGGGTCATGCAGGACCGCCGACACGTCGTTCATGAAGTCGTAGCCAGTGGTCCCGTCCGTCAGCCAGTCCGCGGCCAGGCGCTCGTGCGGGGCGAGTATCTTCTCGATCCACAGGATCGGCGGCATGGCGCGCAGCATCTCCGGGCGCAGCTTGGCCGCAGTCTCCAGCCGGCGGCGCAGCTTGCGGCAGTATTCGCGCGGGTAGGCCAGGCCGTCCACGTGATCAATCCGCACGCCGTCAATCAGCCCCTCCTCATACAGGCGGAACACCGTGCGGTGCGTCGCCTCGAACACCTCCGGCACCTCCACGCGCACGCCGGCCAGGCCGTTCACGTCGAAGAAACGGCGCCAGTTGATCTCGTCCGTCGCGGCCCGCCACCAGGCCAGGCGGTAGTTCTGCCGGTCCAGCAAGCGGTGCAGGCGCTCCTTGCCCTCGGGCAGCTTGGTCGAGTAGGCGCGCAGGCACTCGGCAAGCGCAGCGCGGTAGGTCGGTTGCAGCAGCTCGTGCCGGGCCGCTTCGGCCTCGCGGCGCACGGCCTCGCCGCTGCCGGCGCCCAGCTCGGCAAAGGCGCGGGCCGGCGTCTCCAGCGGGCCGCCGGTGGTCAGCAGGACCGAGGCGTAGTCGCGCGGGCTGATCGGGAAGCGGTGGTCGTGGTAGCCGACGAACAGCCGGCCGTCGGCCTCGTCGAACCGCAGCACAAGCTCGCCGCTGTCCAGGCACTCGCCATAGGACGTGCCCAGGAACGGCGCCAGCAACCGGCCGCGCAACGTCGCGTCGGGCGGGTCCCAGTCAATGTCGAAATACTCGGCGTAGGGGCTGCCGCGGCCCCATTCCAGCACGTCCAGCCACCAGGCGTTGTCGTTGCCGCCGACGCCCATGTGGTTGGGCACGATGTCCAGGATCAGGCCCATGCCATGCCCGCGCAAGGTGGCCACCAAGCGGCGCAGCGCGTCCTCCCCGCCAAGCTCCGGGTTGATCTCGTTGTGGTCCACGATGTCATAGCCGTGGGTGGACCCGGCCCGCGCCTTGAGCAGCGGGGAGGCATACATGTGGCTGATGCCCAGCTTGTCGAAGTACGGCACCAGCGCCGCCGCCTGATCCATCGTGAAGTCGCGGTGGAACTGCAGGCGCGCGGTTGCGGACAGGGCTTTCATGCTGTGGTCCTAGCTTGGTTCAGGCCGTCCAGCCTTGCCGCGACATCAGCAGGTTCCAGAAGGTCCTTCGCCGTGCCCGGCAGGCGGCGGCGCCAGTTGGGATGCTGGTCTAGGGTGCCCGGCAGGTTTGGCTGCTCCTGCAATCCCAGGGCGTCCTCAATCGGCAGGATCACGAAGTCGCAGGCGGAGCCGCCGACATGCCGGGCCGCCGCGTCCGCGACGGGGTGCGCGTTCCAATCGGCCGGGGCATCGCCCTGGGCCGCCTCGCTATCCCGCATCGCGTCCCATAGCAGGCCGCGGTCCCGCGTGCGTGCGTCCTGCTCCTTAACGGCGTTGGCGTCGTCGCCCAGCAGATCCAGCCTACCGCGCCACTCCAGGTCCCGGCCCTGCCACCATCCCGCGACGGTCGCCAGGTCGTGCGTGCTGGTCATCGCCGCGGCGCCTGCGGACCAGGTACGCGGCGAGGTGAAGCGGTCCTGCTTGTCCCGCTCGAACCACAGGACGCGCATCCCAAGAATGCCAGCGTCTTGCAGCCGTTCCTGAAAGCCATCCGGGATAGTGCCGAGGTCCTCGCCCAGCACCACGGCCTGGTGGCGGCTGCTCTCCAATGCGATCAGGCGCAGCAGGTCCGTGGTCGGGAAGGCGACGTAGGCGCCATCGGCGGCCGATGCGCCGTCCGGCACCACCCATAGCCGGGCGAGGCCCAGCGCGTGGTCTATCCGCACGCCCCCCGCATGGCGCATCGCGCTCCGCAGCAGTTCGAGGTAGGCACCGAAGCCGTTCTGCACCAAGCCGCGTGGATTGAACGCCGCCAGGCCCCAGTTCTGGCCGCTGATGCTGAGCAGGTCCGGCGGTGCCCCGATGGACAGGCCGAGCAGGGTCTCGGCCTGGCGGCTCCAGCAATGGCTGCCGCCGGAGTCCGCGCCAACGGCCAGGTCGGCAATCAGCCCGATGGGCATTCCGGCGTCGCGGGCCGCCCGCTGCGCGTCGCCCAGGCTGCGGTCGGCCATGAACTGCATGAAGGCGTGCAGCCGGACCGCCTCGGCATGGTCTTGCGCGAAGGCGGCTACGGCGGGGTTGGCCGGGTTGCGATACTGCTCCGGCCAGGTGCGCCAGTGCCACTTGCCGGGATCGGCGCCGAACAGGTGGGCGTGCAGCGCCTCGAAGCGCGCATGGGTTTCCAGGGCGTCGCCTTCGCGGGTGCGGTAGGCGGCAAGCTGGTCCAGCGTAGCTGCATCGGCGGCCTCGAACAGGGCGCGCAGGGCGGCGAGACGGGCGCGTCCGGCGGACGGCCAGTCCACCAGGTCGCCCCTGGCGGTGCCGGGTATGTCCAGGCGGGTGTGCAGCACGTTCAAGCCGATGCGGCTGGATGGCGAGTAGGGGCCGAAGCGGTCGGGGTCGGCGGAGAACTGGGCATGTATGGGACTGATCGCGATGGCCGCCGCGCCGCGCCGCGCCGCCGGGCCTACCAGGTCCTGCAAGGCGCCGAAGTCGCCAAGACCGCCATCCCCCGCCCGGCGCAGCGCATAGAGCTGCACCGCCAACGCCCATAGCCGCCGGCCCGGCGCGGCGTCCTGCACGGTGAAGCAGCGCGGCGGCGCAACGGCGACCGTCACCTGCTGCCCATCGGCCATCAGGCGGTGGTAGCCCGGCGTTGCCAGCACCGGCAGCTCCGCCCCGCCTTCGGCCGCTGCTAGCATCCCATTCTGGACCGAGCCGTCCTCGAGATGCAGCTCATACCGGCCCGGCCGTGCCGCAATGCGCGTGGCCTGCCCGGCCTGCGCCGTCACCATCGGCGGCAACGACGCCGCCGCCCGGCGCAGCTCCGCCAAGCTGTCCCGCACCGACGCACCCGTCCCCGCAGGCAGGCCCAGAGCGCCCAGGACAGTCTGCAACGTGTCGGGCGAAACGTCATGCCAGGCGCCGTGAACGTCCCGCCAGCGCGGGGCGACGCCGGCCGCCTCCGCCAGCCCTGCCAGGCCGGTGCCGCTCATGCCGCCTCGATATGCGCGACGAAGCTGCCCGGCGGCAGCGTCGCGCCGGCAGCCTCCGCCGGCACGGCCACGAGCGGCACGCAATCCGGCAACCCCGCCTTTACCGGCACGTCGCCCAAGTTCAGCCCGAACACCAGCCGGCGGCCATCGCCCAGCCGCCAGGCCGCGCGCACGGCGCCGGTGCCCAGCACCTCCACACCCTCGCTGCGGCACCCCGGCAGGCCCGGAACGATGCTCTTATGGCGCAAGTCCAACAGCGCGCTCACGAACTCCTCCATGCCGCCAGGGCCACAATCGGGAACGGAGGCGTCGAAGGTGCCGGGGGCGTTCGGATCGGGGATCGCAGCGCGGCGCGTCTCGTCCTGGAAGGCGGCGAAGTGCTTGAACTCCGCTCGCCGCCCCTCGCGCACCAGCTTGGCCAGGTCGTCGTTGTGGCTGGTGAAGAACAGGAACGGATTGGTCGCGCCGTGCTCCTCCCCCATGAACAGCATCGGGATGAACGGGGACAGCAGCAGCAGCGCCGTCGCCGCGCGCAGCTTGCCGGGATCGGCCAAGGTCGTCAGACGCTCGCCCATGGCGCGGTTGCCGATCTGGTCGTGGTTCTGCAGGCAGACCACGAAGCCGGTCGTCGGCAGATGCCCGCTCGGCTCGCCGCGCGGACGGCCGAGATGCGGGGACTGCTGGCCCTGATAGGCGAAGCCGTCCCGCAGGCACGCCGCCAGCAGCGCCGTCGCGTCCTGGAAGTCCTCGTAGTAGCCTTCCTGCTCCCCGGTCAGCAGCACATGGAGGCAGTGGTGGAAGTCGTCCGCCCATTGCGCGTCGAAGCCCGGTGCCGCCGGGCCGTTGCGCAGCAGGGCGGAGCGGTTGTTCTCATGCTCCAGCACCAGATGCACGTGCCGCCCCGGCTCCACCCCGGCGCGTATGCTGGCGGCCAGGTCGTGCAGGAAGCCCTCTTCCGAGATGGCATGGACGGCGTCGAAGCGCAGTCCGTCGAAGCGATACTCCCGCAGCCAATACAGCGCGTTCTGCCGGAAATAGTCGCAGACCTCCGGCCGGGTGAAGTCTATCGCGGCGCCCCAGGGGGTGTGGATGTCCTCCCGGAAGAACGGCTTGGCGTAGGCGTGCAGATAGGCCCCATCCGGGCCGAAGTGGTTATAGACCACGTCCAGCATGACCATCAGGCCCAGCCCATGCGCCGCGTCCACCAGCGCCTTCAACTCGTCCGGCGTGCCATAGGCGGTGTCGGGCGCATAGGGCAGCACGCCGTCATAGCCCCAGTTCCGCCCGCCGGGGAAATCGGCGACGGGCATGATCTCGATGGCCGTGATGCCCAGCGCCTTCAGGTCCGGCAGCCGTTGCCGGATGCCGGAGAAGCCGCCCATGGACCCGGCGTGCAACTCGTAAACCACGGCCTCGTGCCAAGGCCGTCCCCGCCACTCCGTGTTCTTCCACTCGTACGCCAGCGGGTCCACGACGACGCTGGGATCGTGCACGTCCGGCGCCTGCTGGCGAGAGGCCGGGTCGGGCACGGCCAGGCCGTCGGGCATCCGGTAGCGGTAGCGCGTCCCAGCCGGCGCCGGGCAGGCCAGGCCGTGCCAGCCGCCGCCCTCGGCGCGCATCGGCACGGGGTCGTAGGCGTCCCGCTCCAGCGTGACCTGCGAGACGGAGGGCGCCCACAGGCGGAACAAGGTCGTGCCGTCGGCCTGCAGCTCCGCGCCGAACGGCAGGTGGTGCGCGTAATGGGTCATGGACGCTCCAAACAGGCGGCGTCAGCCTGCGCGCAAGATCACCGTTGCCAGGGGCGGCAGCGTTAAGTTGAGGGAAACAGGGAAGCCATGCGCCGGTTCCCCGTCCGCGACGGTCGTTCCGCCGTTGCCGACGCCGGACCCGCCATAGGCGGCAGCATCCGTGTTCAGCACCTCCGACCACGACCCGCCCACCGGCACGCCGACGCGGTAACCGTGGCGCGGCACCGGCGTGAAGTTGCACACCACCAGCACCGGCGCCGCGCCGTCCTTGGCCAGGCGCAGATAGGCGAACACCGAGTTGCCGGCATCGTCCACCACGACCCAGCGGAAGCCGGACGGGTCGCAGTCGCCCACATGCAGCGCGGGGATGCCGCGATAGGCCGCGTTCAGGTCGCGCACCAGGCTTTGCACGCCATGATGCTCGGGCACGTCCAGCAGGTCCCAGTCCAGGCCGGTGTCGTGGTTCCATTCCCGGTCCTGCGCGAACTCGCAACCCATGAACAGCAGCTTCTTGCCGGGATAGGTCCACATCAGGCCGAAGTAGGCGCGCAGGTTGGCGAACTTCTGCCAGCGGTCGCCCGGCATCTTCCGGATCAGCGAGCCTTTGCCATAGACGACCTCATCGTGCGACAGCGGCAAGGTGAACCGCTCGCTGAACGCATAGACCAGGCCGAAGGTGACTTCGGCGTGGTGGTAACGGCGGTTGACCGGCTCCTCGTGCATGTAGTGCAGGGTGTCGTGCATCCAGCCCATGTTCCACTTGTAGTCGAAGCCCAGCCCGCCCTCGTCGGCGGTGCGGGTGACGCCGGGCCAGGCTGTGCTTTCCTCGGCGATCAGCACGGCGCCGGGGCAGCGCTGCGCGACGGCGCGGCTCAGCTCCTGCAGGAAGGCGACGGACTCCAGGTTCTCCCGCCCGCCGAACCTGTTGGGCACCCACTCCCCGGCGTTGCGGCTGTAGTCGCGATATAGCATGGACGCCACGGCATCCACGCGCAGCCCGTCCACATGGTAGTGCTCCAGCCAGAACAAGGCGCTGGCGATCAGGAAGCCGCGGACCTCGTTGCGGCCGAGGTTGAAGATGTAGGTGTTCCAGTCCTGGTGGAACCCTTCGCGCGGGTCGCCGTGCTCATACAGCGGCGTGCCGTCGAAGCGGGCCAGCCCGTGCGCGTCGGTCGGGAAGTGCGCCGGCACCCAGTCCAGCAGCACGCCAACGCCCATGGCATGGCAGCGGTCCACGAAGCGCGCGAAGCCCTCCGGCGAGCCGAGCGGGGCGCTGGGCGCGAACTGGCCAAGCGGCTGGTAGCCCCAGGAGCCGCCGAACGGATGCTCCATAATTGGCAGCAGCTCCAGGTGGGTGAAGCCCATGCCGGCGCAATAGGGCGCCAGCTTGTCCGCCAGTGCCTCCCATCCCGCCATCCCAGCCTGCGACGCCGGCAGCCAGGACGCGGCATGGACCTCATAGGCCGACACCGGCGCATCCGGCGCCTGCGCCGCGGCCCGGCGGGCCATCCAGGCCGAGTCGGTCCAGCGCCATCCCGCTGCGCTGACGACGATGGAGCCGGTCGCGGGCGCGACCTCCGCCTGCCATGCGACGGGATCGGCCTTCTGCGGCAGCGGCCCGCCGTCCGGCCCAAGGATGTCATACTTGTAGGTGGCCCCGGCCTCGACGCCGGGGATGAACAGGTCCCACACTCCGACGCCGTGATGGCGGCGCATGGGATGGCGGCGCCCGTCCCAGAAGTTGAAGCCGCCGACGACCGACACCCGATTGGCATTGGGTGCCCACACGGCGAAGCGCACGCCGGCCACGCCGTCCATCACGGCGGGATGCGCGCCAAGGACATGGCCCAGGTCGCGGTGGCGTCCCTCTCCGAGCAAGTAGAGGTCCAGGTCGCCCAGCGTCGGCGGGAAGGCGTAGGCGTCCTCTTGCTCCCAGGTGCCGCCGCTTCCCGTGACGTGCAGGCGGTAGGCGCCATCGCCTGGCGCCGCCCCAGCCCAGAAGCCATCGGGGTGCAGCCGCTGCAACGGTCCCAGGGCCTGCCCGGCGCGGTCCAGCACCGTGACGGACTCCGCCCCCGGCAGGAACGCCCGGACCACCCGGCCCAGGCCCGCGCCATGTGGCCCCAGCACCGCGAAGGGATCGCCGTGCCGGCCATGCACGACGGCCTCAATGGTGCTGGTGTGGAGCGTGGCGGTCATGCCGGCTGCTCCAGCTCAACCAGGCGAGAGGCGATGGCGTGCAGCCCGGTCAGGGGAATGCCGATCCAGGATGGACGGTTGGCGGCCTCGTACTTGATCTCGTAGGCCGCCTTTTCCAACAGGAACAGGTCGAGCAGCGCCGCCTCTGCCTCCTGCGGCACCCAGCGCGGCTCCGCCGCTTCCAGCACGGCGCGGTAGGCTTCCAGGAACGCCGCGCTCGCCTTGCCGCGGAACTCCTGCAGGATTGCCTGCCGGCGCTCGGTCGCCTGCTCGGACGTTGCCACCCGGCCCGGCGCCGCCGCAGCCGCCGCGTAGTCGAACGAGCGCAGCAGCCCCGCCACGTCGCGCATCGGGCAGGACTTGGCCCGGCGCTGCTCCATCGTCCGCGCCGGCTCCCCCTCGAAATCTATGATGAAAGCGTCGCCCTGGACGACCAGCACCTGGCCCAGGTGGAAGTCGCCATGCACCCGGGTAAGCAAAGCGCCCGCACCCTGCCGGGCCAGTCGCCGCGCCGCATCGCGCAGCGCATCGGCGTGGCCCAGGACCTCTTGCGCCTGCGCCGCCGTGGCCTCGTCCGGCCACTCCTTTATGCCGGCCAACATGCCGAGGGCGATGTCAACCTGCTCGATGGCACCCGCGGCCCACCCTTCCAGCGCCGCGGCGTCCGCCGGCTCCGGCGCGAAGTCCGGCTTGTCGGTCGGCTGCGACAGCACGGCATGAAGCTCGCCCAGCCGAGTGCCGATGGCGCGGGCGAAAACCTCGTAGGCCGAGAACGTGTCGGCGTCCTCCTGACCCGTCAGCGCCGCCGCCTCCACGCCGGCCGCCAGGAAATCGAGCGTGTAGCCCCAGCCGTCGCCCTGGTTGCGGACGAAGCCCTGCGCCAGCGCGACCGTGTGCGGCGTGCCGTCCGCGGCCACGCGCACGACCTCGCCGAACAGCGGCGCGGTGTTGGCGAAGCCGCGCTCTGTCAGGTAGCCGGTCATCTCCGCCTCCGGATGCACCCCGGCCAGCACGCGGCGGACCAGCTTCAGCACCAGGGCGTCGCCGACGATCAGGGACGAGTTGGACTGCTCGGCGGAGAGGCGCCTGATGTCGGCGCCCTCAGGCAGGGCCAGGCCGATCAGATTGGCGCCGGGCTGGAAGCGCAGCTCGCCCTCGTCCAGCTTCACGACGGCGTTGTTCCGCAACGCGCCGATCAGGCCATAGGCCATCGCGTCCACCGCAAAGGCGTCGGTCAGGTAGCCCACGCGAGGCCCGCGGCGCACCCGGCTCAACGCAAGCTGCTGCGGCAGGGCGCCAACGGCCTCGTCCTCCCACGCAATGCCGAATGGCAGGACGTAGCGTTCGGTGCGGTCCGGCAAGGTTGCCTCGACCTCGGCGAACATCACCGCGCCGCCGGTGGTGGGCAGCGCGGCGGCGTAGGCCAGGCGCACCTTCTGCAAGCGTTCGGTCTTCGAGGCGTACCAGCGGCGCAGCGGCAGGTAGGCCGGCAACGCCTCGCGCTCCAGCACGTCGCGGCCCTGCTGGCCCAGGGCGTCGGCCAGGCCCGCGCGCATCACCAGCGTCGCATACTCGGGCAGCGACTCGGGCGGCGCCGAATGCCAGGACGGCAGTTGCGCGTCCGCCGCCAGCAGGAACCAGAAGAAGCCGTAGGCCGGCAGGGTCAGCAGGTAGGTGAGCTGCCCTACCGGCGGGAACACCGAGCCGCCGACGATGTCCACCGGCACCCGTCCGGCATAGGCCGACAGGTCCAGCTCCACCGCCTGCGCCGTGCGGGACACGTTGCTGACGCACAGTATGGTCTCGGCCCTGCCGTCCTCGTTGGTGTGCTCGCGCAGGAACGCCAGTATCTTGCGGTTGCCGGGATACAGGAAGCGCTGCGTGCCGCGTCCGAACGCCTGGTGCCGGCGGCGGACGGCCAGCATCCGACGGGTCCAGTTGAGCAGGGAGTGCGGGTCGGCCGCCTGCGCCTCGACGTTCACCGCCTGGAAGCCGTAGTTGGCGTCCATGATCGGCGGCAGCACCATCTGCGCCGGGTCGGCGCGGGAGAAGCCGCCGTTGCGGTCCATGGACCACTGCATCGGCGTCCGTACGCCGTCGCGGTCGCCCAGGAAGATGTTGTCGCCCATGCCGATCTCGTCGCCGTAGTAGATGACAGGCGTGCCCGGCATGGACAGCAGCAGGCCGTTCATCAGCTCGATCCGCCGCCGGTCCCGCTCCAGCAGCGGCGCCAGGCGGCGGCGTATGCCGAGGTTGATGCGGGCGCGGCGGTCGGCGGCGTAGGTGTTCCACAGGTAGTCGCGCTCGCCGGACGTGACCATCTCCAGGGTCAGCTCGTCGTGGTTGCGGAGGAACACCGCCCATTGGCAGTTCGCCGGTATCTCCGGCGTCTGCCGCATGATGTCGGTGATCGGGAAGCGGTCCTCGCGCGCGATGGCCATGTACATGCGCGGCATCAGCGGGAAATGGAACGACATGTGGCACTCGTCGCCGGTGCCGAAGTACTGCTGCGCGTCCTCCGGCCACTGGTTGGCCTCGGCCAGCAACATCTTGCCCGGGGCGTGGCGGTCCAGCTCGGCGCGGATCAGCCTCAGGATGTCGTGGGTCTCCTGCAGGTTCTCGTTGTTGGTGCCCTCGCGCTCCACGAGGTAGGGCACGGCGTCCAGGCGCAGGCCGTCTATGCCCAGGTCCAGCCAGAACCGCATGATGGCCAGCACGTCCTGCAGCACGGCCGGGTTGTCGAAGTTCAGGTCCGGCTGGTGCGAGTAGAAGCGGTGCCAGTAGTAGGCGTTGGCAACGGAGTCCCAGGTCCAGTTGCTGGTCTCGGCATCTAGGAAGATAATCCGCGTGCCGGCATACTTCTCATCCGTGTCGGACCAAACGTAGCGCTCCCGCTCCGGGCTGCCCGGGGGAGCGCGGCGCGCGGCCTGGAACCAGGCGTGCTGGTCAGAGGTGTGGTTGATGACCAGCTCGGTGATGACGCGCAGGTTGCGGGCGTGCGCGGCCTCGATAAACCCGCGCACGTCGTCCATGGTGCCGTAGTCGGAGTGGACTGCGGTGTATTCGGCGATGTCGTAGCCGTCGTCGCGCCGGGGCGACGGATAGAACGGCAGCATCCAGATCGCGGTGACGCCAAGTTCCGAGATGTAGTCCAGCTTCTGCATCAGGCCCTGGAAGTCGCCCACGCCATCGTTGTTGGCGTCGAAGAACGATTTCAGGTGTATCTGGTAGATCACCGCGTCCTTGTACCAGAGCGGGTCCTCGGTGCGCGGCAGGGCGGTTGCAGGCTGGGCGGTTCCGGGCAGGGCGGCTGCAGGCTGGGCGGCAGCCAGGTCGGCGGGGCTATCGTTCATGGCATCCTATCGGGCATCACGCTATTTGGCATCATGGGGCGTTGCGAAGGCGCCAGACGGCATACGGGCGGTCGGGGGACAGGGCAATGCGCTGAATGCGGTCGGCCCAGCGCACGGGCTGGTCCGTCAGCAGGTCCACGGCGTCGGTGCCGGGCATGGTCAGGTCGGCATACTGCGTCGTCGTGGCATCCATGCTGATCGCCACCAGCACGACGTTGCCGCGGCCCGGTGTCGCCTTCTCGAAGAACAGCACCTGGTCGCCGCTGGCCGGCAGGAAGGTGACGCCGAGATGGGTGTGCAGCGCCGGATTGCGGCGGCGCATGGCGTTGAGCTGCGTGATCTCGGCGACGATGTTGCCCGGCCGGTCCCAGTCCCAAGCGCGGAGCTGGTACTTCTCGCTGTCGAGATACTCCTCCTTGCCCGGCACCGGCGTACCCTCGCACAGCTCGAAGCCGTTATAGACGCCCCACAGCCCGGACAAGGTGGCGGCCAGCGCGGCGCGGACCAGGTAGGCCCCGCGGCTGGCGCCCTGAAGATAGACCGGGTTGATGTCGGGCGTGTTGACGAAGAAGTGCGGCCGGAAGAAGTCGCGCGACACCCCCTCCGTCAGCTCGGTCAGGTAATCCTGGAACTCCGCCTTGGTCTCGCGCCAGGTGAAGTAGGTGTAGGACTGGGAGAAGCCGGACTTCGCCAAGCGGTACATCACCTTCGGGCGGGTGAACGCCTCGGCGAGGAACACCGCGTCCGGATACTGCGCCTGGACCTCGGCGATCATCCACTCCCAGAACGGCATCGGCTTGGTGTGCGGGTTGTCTACCCGGAACAGGCGCACGCCTTGGCCGGCCCAGTAAAGCACGACGTTGCACAGCTCGACCCACAGCCCCGGCACGGCATCGTCCGCGTAGAAGTCCACGTTGACGATGTCTTCATACTTCTTCGGCGGGTTCTCGGCGTAGCGTATGGTGCCGTCCGGCCGCCAGGTGAACCAGTCCTTGTGCTGCTTCAGCCAAGGGTGGTCCGGCGAGCACTGGATGGCGAAGTCCATCGCCAGCTCCAGCCCATGCTCCATGCAGGCGGCGCGCAGGTGCTGGAAATCCTCCATCGTGCCCAGCTCCGGGTGCAGGGCGTCGTGCCCGCCGTCGCTGGAGCCGATGGCGTAGGGACTGCCGGGATCGTCCGCCGCGGGCGTCAGGGTGTTGTTGCGGCCTTTGCGGTTCACCCGGCCGATGGGGTGGAACGGCGGGAAGTACAGCACGTCGAAGCCCATTGCCGCGACGCGCGGCAGGTGCCGCTCCACGTCGCGGAAGGTGCCGTGCCGCGCCGGGTCGTCGCCCAGGGAGCGGGGGAACACCTCGTACCAGCTTGCGAAACCGGCTGCCGTGCGCTCCGCCTGCACGGGGACCGGGCCGAAGCTGGTCGCGAACGGCCGGTCGTCCGCCGTTGCCATCAAGGCAGCCAGGGCCGGGGATAGCAGCAGGTTGCGCTGGGCGTCAGGGCCTGCCTTGGCAAGGCTGGCCACCGCCGCCGCCAGGTCCGCCTTTGCAGGGGTGCTGCGTGCCGCCGCATGGGCGACCAGCGCCGCACCTTCGCGCAGCTCTAGCGTGATAGGAACGCCTGCCTTGTGCTTCTTGAACAGCTCGTCGGCATAGGTCGTATAGGCGTCGCGCCAGGCGTGAACCTCGTAACGGTGCATCCCGAGGCGCTCCAACGGGAAGGACGCGGTCCAACGGTCGTTGTTGATGAGCGCCATCGGCGTTTCCTGCCAGGCGCCGCCAGGTGCCTGCCAGCGCAGGACGACGGCCAGCTTGTCATGGCCGTCGCCGATGATGTCCGCCTCCACCGACACCAGCGTGCCGACGGTGCGGCGCGCCGGGAACCGGCCGCCGTCCACGCAGGGCGCCGGCGCCTCGATGGCCAGGCGCGGCGCCCGCGCGGCGTCCGCGGCCGAGCTGGCGCTGATGGGATGGGCCGCAGGAACCGGAACGGCAGCGGCCTGGAACAGCCGGGCCTCACGGGGCCGAAGCTCGACCACCCCGCCGACGCCCAGCGCCGCGCCGTCCTTCGGCAGCACGGGATGGAACGGCCCGAATACGGCGCCGGCCTCCGGCAGCAGGTGCGACAGGTGGCCGACAGCGGGCTGCGAGGACGAGTTCAGGAGCAGCAAGGTGCCCTGCGTGGCGCCGCGAGGGTCCGGCGTGTCGGTCCGCAGCAGGGCGAGGACCGTGCTGCCGGGCGCTGTCAGCGGCCGGGCCTGCCCGGCGCCGAAGCCGGGGCTGGCGCGCAGCCGGTTCAAGGACGCTGCATCCATGTCCCGCACGGTTCCTGGCGCCGGGGAGCCGGCGGGGACCGGCGCCATCCATCCCTCTGCCAGCGAGGCAGCTATAACGGCATGGGATGCGCTGTGCGATGCCGCTGGGACATCAACTGGGGCGATGACTGGGGCGATGCGGCGCAGCAGGTCCAACTCCTGCCACAGCCATTCGCCCGCGCCGTCCCAAAACGGCAGCGAGGACGCAACCAAGTCCACGACGCCGTGCGGAAGCGCACGCAGCACGTCCCACGCGACGCCGTGCGTCCAGGCGAACAGGATCGAGCCGGGGCAGCGCAGCCTGATCTGACCCAGCAGCTCCGGCAGCGCTGCGCCCGGCAGGCCGGCGAGGCCCGTGAGCCGTGCCCCTGCCGCGCCAGCTTCCCTTGCCGCCAGGATGCGGCTTGCGGCCCAATCGGCGAAGGCGTCGGCCTCCTCGGCACCAGCAAGGGCGGCAACTGCCTGGTCCGCAGCCGCTGGGGGCTGGCGAGGATCGAGGCTCAGGGCAGGGAGGACGTTGAACAGCGCCGCCGCGTCCCCGACCTGGTCCACGGGCGCCCGGTCCAGCGCGATGTCCACCAAGAGTGCGATACCAGCCTTCCGGGCCTCGGCAGCGGATGCCTGCAGGGCGTCAGGCGTGCCGGACGCGACAAGCACCATGTTGAACCCAGCCGCAGCCGCCTGGTGCAAGAGGCCCGGCGCCGGTGCAGAGGCCGTCAGGTCGGCAATGGAGGGACGGCTGGGAACCACCGCGTTGCCAGAAGGCAAGTTGCCAGAGGGCACGCTGCCAAGGGAGTCCAGGGTCATGCTACGGTCCAACGATGCCTCCGCCGCTGGCCGGCCGCGCCGCGCGTCGCCTGTCCAAGCGCCCTGCGGAAAGCTAAGTTGCGCAGTGCAGCATGATTAAGTCCGGCCGGGCCGGTATGCCTGAAAGCTGGTTGCACGAGGCGTTCCCCAAATGTCGCGGACCCGCGCCCGTGCGCCGCATCCTCTAAAGCCCGGCTTTTCGAAAGCCTGCATTCTCGCGCAGCGATGTGCGCCCGGCATGTACGTCGGAAAGGCGGGCCTATTCCAGCCGCACGCCCCCGGTCACGGCCTGGTAGGTCGCTATGGCGAGCGTCAGCGGCTCGAACGGCTTGGTGATGACGAACGCAGGTTCCAGGTCCTCGCCGGTCAGCAGCCGCTCGGGATAGGCGGTGACGAAGATCACCGGGGCGTAGTGGTGCCTCATGATGCGCGACACCGCGGAGGTGCCGTCGCCGCCGATGCCGAGGTTGATGTCGGCGAGGATCAGGCCGGGCTTGTGGCGCTCGGCAAGCTCGACCGCCTCGGCCTCCGTGGTGGCCAGGCCCACGACGCGGTGGCCGCAGTTCAGCACCAGCTCCTCGATGTCCATGGCGATGATCGGCTCGTCCTCGATGATGAGCACGTCGGTCGCCGCGCCGGCCCGCAGGTGGTCGCGCGCCTCGGCGACGTGGGCCGCGGCGTCGGCCGGCGGCAGCTCCAGCACGCTCGCGGCGGCCTCCAACGGCAGCTCCTCCAGGGAGGTCAGCAGCAGCAGCTTGCGTTGCAGGGCGGACAGGCCGCCGGCCGGCGCAGGCAGCGCAAGCGTCGTCAGGCCGTCGTAGCGCCGGGTGATGGCGCGATAGAGGGCGATCCGCGAGTCTCCGCCGGCACCCTCATCCGCTTGCAGGTCGCGCAGGCTGTCTGCGACCATGGCGTCGCCCCGAGGCTGGCTGCCGGTCAGGGCGCGGGCGTAGCGGCGGGCATAGGGCAGCGCGCGGATGAGGTCTTCGCGGCGCAGGCTGGTCATGCGGCTTCCTTTTCTTGCACAGAGGCGTATCTGGCCCAGATGCGTCCCGGCTTGCAGGGCGCACCTGGCCTGGCGACCCGCACCATGAAAGGCGCCGGGATGCCATGCCCGGCTGCCCGCGGCAACGACGCCCTACCACGGGGGGGACGTTAGGGGAACACGGACCATGGGCGATGCCGACCTGCGGCGCGAGATCACGATCTTGTTGCCCGACCTGCGCGGTTTTGCCCGGTTCCTGGTGCGCGACCGCACGATGGCGGACGACGTGGTGCAGGACACCCTGGTCCGCGCCTTGGCGGCGCTGCACCAGTTCGAGCCGGGGACCAACCTGAAGGCGTGGCTGTTCACGATCCTGCGGAACCAGTTCTATGAGCAGGCACGCCGCCGCAAGCGGGAGATGGCCGCCATGGACGCCAGTTTCGCCGGAGACGAGGGGGCGGGCGTTCCGCAACTCGTGCGCGCCGAGCTGCATGAGCTGCAAACGCTGATCTGGCGCCTGCCGCCCTTACTGCGTGAGGCGCTGATTCTGGTGGGCGCGCAGGAGCTGACCCATGACGAAGCCGCCGCGATCTGCCGGGTGCCGGTCGGGACGATGAAGGCCCGCCTATCCCGCGCCCGTGCCGCGCTGGCCAAGCTGGCGGAGCAGGACATGGCGGTTTCGTAGCCTGGACGGTTTCATAGCCTGGACGGTCTCACAGCCTGGGCGGTCTCGCAGCCCGGCCCGCTCGCGATGTCGTGAAGGCGGCGATGCAACGCCCGGCGCTCCCCGTCATTGGCCTGGTATGACGATACGGGACGGCACGATGAACACCACCTTCCATGACCAGGTCATCCGCATCCTTCCGAAGCTGCGAATCCAGGCACTGGCGCTGACGCGCAACCGGTCCGCGGCCGAGGACTTGGTGCAGGACGCCGTGTGCAACGCGCTGTCGGCCAGCAACAGCTTTATCCCGGGCACCAATTTTGCAGCCTGGATGCACCGCATCCTCCGCAACCGCTTCATCTCCAACCTCCGCAAGCGCCGGGACACGACCGACATTGATGACGTGCCGCAGTCCGCGTTCGCGTCCGAGGCTCCGCATGAGGACCGCCTTGCGCTCAAGGAACTCGGCAAGGCCATGACGCGACTGCCGTCGGACCAGCGGGAGGCGTTGGTGATGGTCGTCGTCCACGGCATGAGCTATGAGGCCCTGGCCGAAGCGACTGGCTGTGCCGTCGGCACGGCCAAGAGCCGCGTGTTCCGCGCTCGCCGGCAATTGGAAGCGTGGCTGCTCGGCGAGGAGAAGCCGGTGCCGCGCGCCTCGGCCCGCGTCGCACGGCTGATCGAGGCCGGCGTAAGCAAGGATGTCGCAACTCAGGCTTCTGCGTAGAAGCCGGACCAAGCCAAGGATGGTTCCCGTGCTGCCCGGGCCGCGTTGCCGGGCGGCGCGGGATCAGCCGAACCAACCCCACAATTCGATACGATGACCACACGCAAGCCGAGGGTTCCCGCACCAGCGGTCAAGCTGAAATTGCCGGCTGACAAGGCGTTTGACGTTTGGCTGCAACGCGGCCTGCACAATATTTTTGATGATGTCGCAAGGGAACCCGTGCCCGACGATCTCCTCAAGTTGATTCAGGAGCACCGCGAGAAGTAAGGCGGCTGCACGAGGCAGGTTGTAAATGATGCCGGGAACCGATCAGTTGCACCTGCGGTCTGGTTGTTTGGCTCGCAGGCTACGCCGATCCCTAGCTGCAAGGGTCATCGCGCTTTATCTCGTGGCGATGTTTCCCAGTCTGGTCCTGCTCGGATCGGGCAGGCCGGTATCATCGGAGCGTGCATCGCTTTGTGTGGCGCTTGCACTTGCGGTCGTCGCAACCGGCACATCGCTGTCCCTCAACCCTCACCTGTGGCGCCTGGGTCGGGCAGTGGACGCATGGCGGGCCGGCGCACCTTTCGACGTCCGTCCATTCCGCCGCTCGCACCGCGACCTTCGTCGGCTGGCGGTGTCGTTCAAGCGCGCAACGCTGGCGCTAGACCGGCGTGGGACGCAGCTGCAAACCGCCATCGCCGAGCAGGACCTGCTGATGCAGGAGATACACCACCGGGTTAAGAACAACCTGCAGATTGTCGCCAGCCTGCTGAACTTGCAGGCTAGCCGCATCCGCCAGCCCGAGGCGCGGGCGGAGTTCCAGTCGGCCCGCGACCGGGTGCGCGCCTTGGCGACCCTGCACCGGCACCTCTATGCCCACGGCGAGGTCCACACCATCAACATGCGGGAGTTCCTGGTCGAGCTGTGCGGCCAGTTGTTCCAGGCGATGGGGGAAAGTCCCGGCAAGCGGCTTCAATTGCACATAGATGCGTCTGAGTTGAAGATGTCGAGCGACCAGGCGGTGCCGCTGTCGCTGATCGTGACGGAGGCGGTCAGCAACGCCGTAAAGTACGCCTTCCCGGCGGGACGCCAAGGCAACGTCTGGGTGCGCCTGAGTTCCGATGCCGAAACGGCGGAACTGGACGTGCGCGACGACGGCGTGGGCATCCCGGCAGGCCGGGTCGAGACGGAGGCGGGGACGCGGGACGGCATCGGGCTGCAACTGATACGCGGCTTCTCCCGACAGCTCGGCGCGACCCTGGACGTGCGCGAGGGGGAGGGGACGCAATACCTTGTGCGTATGCCGCTCCGCCAGGAGCGCATCGGCAGCCCGGTGCTGCGCGCGGCACCTGCAAGGCCGGTGGGCTGACGGCAGCCTTGCGGAACCCGGCTGCACGCGGCACATCTCCGGCAGCAGCCGGAGCGCCGCATGTCAGCCGATCCCTTGTCACACATCCAGCACTGGCGCCGGCATCTCCATGCCAATCCGGAGCTGTCGCTGCACGAGGCCGGGACCGCCGGCTTCGTGTGCCGGACGTTGCAGGAGCTGGGCATCCCCTTCGTCGCCGGGATCGGCGGGCATGGCGTGGTCGGGACCATCGCCCGGGGCGGCAACCGCAACGTGGGCCTGCGCGCCGACATGGACGCGCTGCCGCTGACCGAGGCAACGGGCCTGCCCTGGGCCTCCCGGACGCCCGGCGTCATGCACGCGTGCGGGCATGACGGGCACACCGCCAGCCTGCTCGGCGCGGCGGCGCTGCTCGCGGCGGACCCGGACTGGACGGGAACGGTGCAGTTGGTGTTCCAGCCGGCGGAGGAGGGCTATGGCGGCGCCCGCGCCATGCTCGCCGACGGGCTGCTGGAACGGTTCCCGATGGAGCGCATCTTCGGCTACCACAACTGGCCGGGCCTGCGGGTAGGCACCGTTGCCTTGCACACAGGGCCGGTGATGGCGGCGGGGCACCGGTTCCGCCTGGTGATACAAGGCCATGCCGGCCATGCAGCCATGCCGCACGCAACGCGCGACCCGGTGCTGGCCGCGGCGCACCTCATCGTGGCGCTGCAGTCGGTCGTGTCCCGGACGGTGGACCCGGTTGAGGCGGCCGTCGTCTCGGTCTGCACTATGGAGGCGGGCGTCGCCAGCAACCAGATACCCGGCACGGCGACCCTGACCGGCACCTTCCGCAACCACAGCGCGGAGGTCGGCGACCTCGTGGCCGCAACCATCCGGCGGGTCGCAGCCGGCGTGGCCGCGACCTTCGGCGTCGAGGTTGAGGTGACGGTCAACACCGGCGTCTGCGCCACCATCAACACGGCCGCGGAGGCCGACATGGCCGCCGCGGCTGCCGCAGGCATGGACGCGGCGGTGCGCCGGGACCTTGCGCCCAGCATGGCGAGCGAGGATTTCGGCTGGTACTTGCAGCAGCGGCCCGGCGCGTTCGCCTGGATCGGCAACGGACCCGCCGAGGGCGGGCGCGAGCTGCACAATCCCGCCTATGACTTCAACGACGACATCCTACCGGTTGCGGCGAGGTGGCTGGCGGCTGCAGCACGCCGGGCGCTCGCAGCGGCCTGATGGCGCGGCAGCAGCAGCCCGGGCATGCCTGGCTGGCGGCGCAGTCGGCGGCGGGCCGGCGTGCGGCGCGGCCGGTCATAGCGCTCGGCCTGACCGGGACCGCGGCGGGCATCGGCCAAGCCTGGTGCCTTGCCGTGCTGGTAGCGCATTTACTGGGGGAGACGGTTGACGCCGTAGTACCTTGGGCGGCCGGGTTCGCGGCGCTGGCGGTGCTGCGCGCGGGACTGGGCATGCTGGCTGACGACGCAGCCTTTTCAGCAGGTGCAACGGCCCGGCGCCGGTTGCGGTCTGGGCTGTTCGTCGGCCTGCTTGCCGCCGGGCCGGCGGTGCTGCGGGGCCGGCGGCCCGGCGCGCTGGCGGTCCTCGCCGTGGACCGGATCGAGGCCCTGGACGGGCTGTTCGCCCGCTGGCTGCCCGCGGCGAGCCTTGCAGTGTCCGGCCCGGCGCTGGTGCTGGTTGCGGCGGCCGTTGCCGACCCTTGGGCGGCGGCGATCCTGCTGGGGGCCGGGCTGCTGGTGCCGGTCGGCATGGCCCTGGCCGGACTAGGGGCCGCAGCCGCGTCCCAGCGCCAATTCGTGGCCATGGACCGGCTGCAGGCGCGGTTCCTGGACCGGATGCGCGGCATTGCCACCATCGTGCTTGCCGGCTGCGCGGTGGACGAGGCGGCGCACCTGCAAGGCGACGCGGCAGAGCTGTCCCGGCGGACGCTGCGGGTGCTGCGCGTGGCGTTCCTGTCCTCCGCCGTGCTGGATCTTGCCGCTGCCGCCGCACTGGTGCTGCTGGCGGGACGCTATGCCGCGGCCTGGCAGGGCGGGGAGGTGCGCCCCGTGACTGCCGTGTTCGTGCTGGTGCTGGTGGCCGAGTTCTTTGCGCCGCTACGGGTGTTCGCGGCGGTATACCAGGATAGGTTGCAGGCTGGCACTGCCGCGGCGCACTTGGCAGCGCTGCCGGCAGCGCCCTTGGACGCCGGACCGCTGCCACTGACGCGCACGGTGGCCGCCACCGGCGTCGCGGTCGCGTTCGAGGACGTATCCTTCGCCTGGGACTCGGCGCGCGGTCCCGTGCTGGACGGCCTGTCGTTCCGCGTGCCGGCCGGGGAGACCGTGGTGCTGGTCGGGCCGTCCGGTGCCGGCAAGTCCACGGTGCTGGAACTGCTGCTGGGCTTCGTGCGGCCCGACGCCGGGCGCATCACCATCAACGGCGCCGACGCCGCCAGCATCGTGCCGGCGGCGCTGTCCCGCATGACCGCCTGGATCGGGCAGAGTCCGGTCATCTTCGCCGGCACCATCCGGGATAACATCCGCTTCGGCCGGGAGGACGCGACGGACGCCGAGGTCGAAGCCGCCGCCCGCGCCGCCCGCATCGCGCAGTTCGCCGACTCGTTGCCGCAAGGGCTGGACACCCCGGTCGGGGAGGGCGGATACGGCCTGTCCGGCGGGCAGGCGCAGCGGGTCGCCATCGCCCGCGCCTTCGTCCGCAACGCGCCGCTGCTGCTGCTCGACGAACCCACCGCGCACCTCGACCCCGCGACCGAGGCGGACGTGCTGGACAGCCTGGGCCGCCTGGCGCTGGGGCGGACCGTGATCCTGGCCAGCCATTCCGCCGCGGCCCAAGCCTTCGGCGGGCGCCGGCTGGTACTGGCGGACGGGCAGGCACGGCCGGTCCGCGGCGCGGCGTGACGGCGCTGCTGCGCATCGTGGCGCTGTGGCGCGGGCGGCGCGGGATGCTGCTGTTCGGCCTGGCTGCCGCCGTGCTGTCGGCCGCGCTGGGATTGGCGCTGCCGGTGGCGGCTGCGGGGCTGGCGTTCGGGGTGCCGGCGGCGGGTGCGGCGCTGCTGCTGCCGGCGGGGCTGCGCTGGCTGGGCGCATCCCGCGTCGCGGCCCGTTACGCCGAGCGGCTGATCACCCACGCCGCCACCTTCCGCGCGCTTGCGGCCCTCCGTGTCTGGCTGTTCCGCGGCTTGGCCGTGCGGTCCGCGGGCGGCCTCGGGCTACTGCGGTCCGGGGATGCGCTGTCCCGCGTCGTCGCCGATGTCGAGGCGCTGGACGGGCTGTATCTCCGAGTCCTGGTGCCCGGCGTGGTGGCGGCGCTGGCCTTGCCGGTCCTGGCCTGGGTGCTGTTGCCGGCGGGGGTGCCAGCGCTCCTTGCCGTCCTTGGCCTGTTCATCGCAGCCGGGCTGCTGCTGCCCCTGGTTGCCGCCGCGGCATCCTACCGCGCCGGTGGACGCCTGGCCGTGGCAGGCGCCGGGCTGCGCTCCGCGGCGCTGGACGCCTTGGACGGCCTGCGGGAGGTGCGCGCCTACGGAGCCGAGGGCCGGATGCTGGCGGCGGTGCAGGCGCGGGAGGCAGCGCTGTTCCAGGCGCAGCGTTCCGTCGCGCGCACGGCGTCGCTGGCGCAGGCCGGCGCCGCCCTGTGCGGGTCCGCGGCGCTGCTGGCGGTGCTGCTGCTGGCTCCCGCAGGCGCCACGGCGGTCGTTGCGGTGTTTATGGTCCTTGCTGGTTTTGAGCTTGTGGCGGGCCTGCCGCGGGCCGGCGCCCTGGCCGGCTACGCCGCTGCCGCGGCAGCCCGGATGCTCGGGGTTGCCGACGCGCCGCCGCCCGTGCCGGAGCCGGTAGCGCCAGCCGCGCTGCCGCCCGGCACCGCCATCCGGTTCGAGGCGGTGGCCTTCCGCTGGCAGCACGACCGCCCCTCCGTACTGGATGGCGTGACGCTCGACATCCCTGCCGGCAGCCGGGTTGCGGTGCTGGGGCCGTCCGGGTCAGGCAAGTCCACCCTGGCGTCGCTGCTGCTGAAGGTCGTGGCGCCGCAGTCCGGCCGCATCCTGCTGGGCGGCGTGGATCTGCAGGCGCTGCCGGCGGACCTGGCCCGGTCCCGCATGACCCTGCTGAGCCAGGCCACCCACCTGTTCAGCGACACCGTGCGCGCCAACCTGCTGCTCGGCCGGCCCGGCGCGTCGGACGAGCAGCTCTGGGCGGCGCTGGATCAGGCGCAGGCGGCCGATGCCGTCCGTGCCCTGCCCGGCGGTCTGGACGCCTGGATCGGCCAGGGCGGCGCCCAGGTGTCCGGCGGGCAGGGGCGGCGCATCGCCCTGGCCCGCGCCTTGCTGTCTACCGCGCCGGTGCTGATCCTGGACGAGCCGGCCACCGGACTCGACGCCGAGACCGAGCGGGCGTTCCTCACGACGCTGAACGACGTGGCGCCGGGCCGCACCGTGATCCTGATCGTCCACCGGCTGATAGGGGTCGAGCGGCTGGACCGCATCTACCGCCTGTCCGCCGGCCGTGCCGTCGCCGCGGCGGCCTGACGCCGGCGGCGTTATGTTTTGGTAGCGTCGCCTCGGCCGTCATTGCGGACGGCGCGGCGGCGCGGCATAGGTAGGTTGCTGAACAGGCACGCCAGTTCTTGCTTCCCCCGGTTTTTGCTTCCCCTGGGACCCTCACGCCGCAAGCGGCTTGCGGTGACGGCACACCACCGAGGTTCAGGGCCGACGGCCGCTGATATGGAAAGGTGACGCATTGACGCGATGACGGTGGCAGGCACAACTAGGGTTATCGAGCCATTCCACGAAGGAAGATCCATGCCGCCATCCCTGATGCACACGTCCCTGAGTCGTTTCTGCGCCGCTGCCGCCCTTGGGACGGCGCTCGCGGGCGCGGCCTGCGCCCCCATGGCGGCGGACACGCCGGGGCCGAGCTTCCTGGTGTTCTACACCCCGTTCTCCGCCAACCTCGACAGCCAGGCGTCGCGGCTTGTGATGGAAGCTGCCAAGGCGGCGACGGCCGAGCCTTCGCGTCGGGTGTTCGTGCTTGGCTACGCCGACCAGGCCGGTTCGCCCGAATCCAACCGCACCCTGACCAAGCTGCGGGCCGAGGTCGTGCGCGACACCCTGGTGGCCGATGGCATTCCGGCGTCCCGCATCACCTTGCGGCCCAAGGGCGCCCAGGGCGGCGATCCCGGCGTCGAAAGCCGGCGGGTCGAGATTGAGCTGCGCTGACCCGAAGCTGACCGGCTGCGATGCCTGACGACGGGCATCGCCGCGCAGTGCTGCCCTACGACGCGGGCGCCAGCCACCTGGGCACGCCGGCCGAGGTGCTGCGCCGGGTGTTCGGCTTCCCGGCGTTCCGCGGCTTGCAGGAAGCCGCCATCGAGCGGGTCATGCAGGGCGGCGACGCCCTGGTGCTGATGCCGACCGGCGGCGGCAAGAGCCTGTGCTTCCAGGTGCCGGCCCTGTGCCGTCCCGGCACGGCCATCGTCGTGTCGCCGCTGATCGCGCTGATGGACGACCAGGTGGCCGCGTTGCGCCAGCTCGGCATTGCTGCTGGTGCCCTGCACTCGGAGGTGGACCCTGACGAGGCGCAGGAGATCAGCCGCGACCTGGACGCCGGGCGGCTGGACTTGCTGTATGTCTCGCCCGAGCGGCTGCTGATGCCGGGCACCCTGGCGCGGCTGACCCGGCGCGACATCTCGCTGATCGCCATTGACGAGGCACATTGCGTGTCCGCCTGGGGGCATGAGTTCCGGCCGGAGTATCGCGGCCTAGCCCGGCTGGGCCACAGCTTCCCCGGCGTGCCGCGCATCGCGCTGACCGCCACCGCCGACCCGCGCACCCGCGGCGACATCCTGCAGGCCCTGGGCATGGAGGATGCGGAGGTTTTCACCGCCAGCTTCCACCGCGCGAACCTGTACCTCGCCGCCCAGGCCAAGGCGGGAGAGGCGCAGGAGCTCCTGGCGTTCATTGGCCGCCACAAAGGCCAGGCCGGCATCGTCTATTGCGGCAGCCGCGCCAAGACGGAGCGCACGGCGGCCCGGCTGAAGAAGGACGGGCTGCCGGCGCTGCCGTTCCACGCCGGGCTGTCGGCGATGGAGAAGCGCGTGGCGCTGGCGCGGTTCCGCAGCGGGGAGCCGGTGGTGATGGTCGCCACCATCGCCTTTGGGATGGGCATTGACCGGCCGGACGTGCGCTTCGTCGTGCATCTGGACATGCCGGACAGCCCGGAAGCCTACTACCAGCAGATCGGACGCGCCGGGCGCGACGGCGACCGGGCCGACACCCTGCTGCTGTATGGCGGAGAGGATATTGCGCGCGCCCGGCACTGGCTGTCGCAGTCCAGTGCGCCGGAGGCGCAGCAGCGCGTGATGCGCGAGCGGCTGGAGAGCATGATCTCCCTGACGGAGACCACGGACTGCCGCACCGGCACGCTGCTGGCCTGCTTCGGCGAGGAGCTGGGGCGGCCGTGCGGGCACTGCGACAACTGCCTGTCCCCGGTGGCGCTGTTCGACGGAACGGTGGCGGCGCAGAAGGTGCTGTCGGCGATCTACCGGACGGGCCAAAGGTTCGGGGCGCTGCATATCGTGTCGGTACTGCGCGGGCAGGCGAACCCGATGATCACCAAGTACGGCCATGACGCGCTGCCGACCTATGGCATCGGCGCCGACCGGTCGCCGGGGTTCTGGCGCGGCGTGATCCGCCAGTTGATCGTCCGCGGGGCGTTGCGGACCGATAGCGGGGAGTATGCCTCCCTGTCCCTGGTGACCGAACATGCGCGGCCCATCCTGCGCAACGAGGCCACGGTGATGCTGCGGGAGGAGGGAGAGGCGTCCACCCTGCCGGCGCGCACGAGGGCCAGGCGGGAGCGTGCTCCGGCGGGTGCCCCGGCTGTTGCCGGGGACGACCCGCTGTTCGACGCCCTGCGGGCCTGGCGATCAGGCGAGGCCAAGACGCAGGCGGTGCCGCCCTACGTCATCTTCCATGACAGCGTGCTGCGCGAGATCGCGGCGGCCCGGCCCGGCGGCTTGGACGACCTTGGCGAGATCAAAGGCGTCGGCGGCTCGAAGCTGTCCCGGTACGGAGCGGCGGTGCTGGACATCGTGCGCCAGCAAGCCTGACGCGCCGCTTCCCCCTCTCCCTTCGGGAGAGGGTCGGGGTGAGGGGGTCTTGGCTGCGGAGCGGGGCACATCGGTCCCGGAAGCGAGCGGTCCTGCTTCGGCAAGGGTTGCGCCTCGAGACCCCCTTACCCCAACCCTCTCCCGGAGGGAGAGGGAGCAGCAGCAAGTTCTGGCTGCTTGGCGGCTTCCAGCGTCCCCGGCTCTCCTGGCCGCCTGCGGAACACCCGGGCCTCGTCGTGGAACGCCGCAACCGCCGGGCGGTGCGCGATGGAGACGATGGTCGTGCCGGTCAGTTGCCGACGCAGGATCGCATACAGCTCCGCCTCCGCCTCCGGGTCCAGGCTGGCCGTGGCCTCGTCCATGAACAGCCAATCCGGGCGCAGCAGCAGCGCGCGGGCGATGGCCAGGCGCTGCTGCTCGCCGCCGGACAGGCGTTGCGGCCAGGGTTCGTCGGCGTCCAGTTGCCCTGCCAGGCCGGACAGGCCGACATCGAACAGAGCCTGCACGATAGCCGCGTCGGGGAAGCTGTCCTGCGGCGCCGGGTAGCAGATTGCATGGCGCAGCGTGCCGAGCGGGATGTAGGGCCGCTGCGGCAGCGACAGAGACGTGCCTGCCGGGCGCCGCACCGTGCCGCTGCCGAACGGCCAGATGCCCGCCAGCGCACGGAACAGCGTGGACTTCCCCGTGCCCGACCGCCCGGTGATGACCGCCGAGCGCCCGGCGGTGAAACCGATGCTGGCGTGGTCCAGCAGCGGCGTCCCATCCGGCAGCCGCAGGGTCACGCCGTCCAGCGCCAGGTCCGCCCCGGTGCCGTGCGACGTTGCCAACCCGGACACCGCCGCCGCCTGCGCCGCGCGCACTGCGTCCTGGAACCCGGTCAGCCGCGCCACCGTCGCCCGCCAGCCCGCCAGCGACTGATACTGCTCGATGAACCAGGACAGCGACATCTGCACCCGCGCGAAAGCGCCCGCGGTCTGCGTCAGCCCACCCAGCAGGATTTCCCCGCTGAAGTAGCGCGGCGACGCCACGACGAACGGGAAGATGGCGGCGACCTGTTCATAGCCGGCGATCAGGCTGTTCTGCGCCTTCTGCCGCTTGCTAAGGGCGATCCAGTTCTCGTAGATCGCAGCGAAGCGCCCGGTCAGGCTGGCGCGCTCCTCCGCTTCCCCGCCGAGCAGCGCGACCCCCTCGGTGTTCTCCCGCAGGCGCACCAGGGAGAAGCGGAAATCGGCCTCCGCCTTCTGCTGCCCGAACTCAAGCCGCGCCAGCGGACGGCCGATCAGGTGGGTGAGGTAGCTGCCGATCATCGCATACAGGATCACCACCCAAAGCAGGTAGCCGGGGACGGGCACCCCGAACACCGTCAGCACGCCGGACAAGCCGAACAGGATGACGGCGAAATTGAACAGGCTGAAGACGTTGGACATCAGGCCCAGGCCGAGCGTGAGGGTGTCCTCCACGAACTTGCGCGTGTCGTCGGCGATGCGCTGGTCCGGGTTGTCGGCGCTGCCGGTTTGCAGGCTCTCGCCTTGCGGGCGGGCTGTTTGCAGGCTCATCGTGTAGTAGGCGCGGTGCGTCAGGTAGTCCGCCGTCATGCGGGCGACCATCCAGCGGCGCCAGCGTATCTGCAGGATCTGGTTGAGGTAGGTCTTGTAGATGGACACCGGGATGAACACGGCGACGATCAGCAGGAAGCCCGGCATGAACCCGGCCTCTCCGCTCCGGTAGGTCAGCAGCAGCTCCAGGAAGGCCGTCCAATCCTTGCTGCCCAGGCTGTCGAAGAACGCGCGGTTCCAATAGTTCAGCACCACCGTCAGGCCGACCTGCAACAGGCTCAGGGCGATGCTGGCGCCGAGCAGCAGCCACGCCACGCGCCACTCCTCCGAACGGAAGAACGGCGACGCCAGGCGCCAAGCGTCGCGCAGAACCAGCCCGAGGGCGCGCATCAGGCAGCATCCGCTGGTGCGTCGTGCCAGGGAGTTGGCAGGGCTTGCGCGGCGGGGGCCTGCCGCAGGCGTATGACGCCCTTCACCCCGTTCGGATCAACCGGCTGGCCCTTCCGCAGGATTTCGACCTGCCCGGCCAGCGCAAGCCGGCTCGCGGCCCGGCGCACCGCCGTCAGCAGCGTCTGCCAGTCCGGCCGCAGCGCGCGGGCGACCTCGCTCGGGCAGATGGACTTGCCCGGACCGCGGGCGGCGGTCAGCGCCAGGATCAGCGCCTCGATCTCGGCAGGTGTGGCGGGAGGAGGTGCCAAAGGCGGGGACGCGGCGATGACGGTCATGGACAGGACGCTGGCGCAGCGCGTGCCGGGCCGCAAGGCGCATTGACGGGGCGCCGGTCAAAATGCGGTGCGCTGGACGGCGGCGGGCGGCGGCGCTACGGAGGACGCATCCCCAGCGGAGGCACCCGGCATGATTGACGTCTGGACCTGGCCCACCCCGAACGGCCACAAGGTCCACATTGCGCTGGAGGAGCTTGGCCTGCCCTACCGCGTGATCCCCGTGGACATCGGAGCTGGCGACCAGTTCAAGCCCGAGTTCCTGGCCATCACGCCCAACCACCGCATCCCCGCCATCGTGGACCCCGATGGACCCGGCGGCCAACCGCTGACGCTGTTCGAGTCCGGCGCGATCCTGATCTACTTGGCCGAGAAGACCGGGCGGCTGATGCCGGCGGACCCGCAGGGCCGGCTGACCTGCCTGCAATGGCTGATGTTCCAGATGGGCGGTGTCGGGCCGATGTTCGGCCAGTACAACCACTTCGCCGTCTATGCGCCGGAGAAGCTATCCTATGCCATCGAGCGCTACTCGAACGAAGTCCGCAGGCTGCACCGCGTTCTGGACAAGCGGCTGCAGGAGTCCGAGTTCCTGGCCGGACCCGACTACGGCATCGCGGACATCGCGACCTTTCCCTGGATACGCAACCCGGACCGGCGGGGGATCAACCTGGCCGACTATCCGGCGGTGCAGCGCTGGCACGACGCCATCGCTACGCGCCCCGCAGTGCAGCGTGGCGTGGAGGTGCTGTCGGACAACCAACGCAGGGCGCCAATCACCGACGCCGAACGCGAGGTGATGTTCGGAAAGACGCAGTTCGCGGCACGCTGAGGCGCCGCCGCGGCTTACTTGATCTTGGCTTCCTTGAACGCGACGTGCTTGCGGACAACCGGGTCGTACTTCTTTAGCTCAAGCTTGCCGGTCGTCGTGCGGGCGTTCTTCTTGGTGACGTAGAAGTATCCAGTGTCTGCAGTGGAGACCAACCGGATCTGGACGGTGTTGTTCTTAGCCATGACAAGATTCCCAATGCTTCGCACCCCGGGGTGCGGCGAAGGGCGGGAACATGCTCACGGCGCGCGCCGCGGTCAAGCCCGGCGTTCGCGGTTCCGTTCCGGGCACGAGGAACGCTCATCCCAACTGTCCTTTCGTTCTGACACTTCCATCCATCGTTGCAGCCCGCGCCTACGGTGCTGAAATCCAGAGGCGGCAGGCATGGCCCCGGACCCTGCGCCGCCCCTGGCGGCGACGGCTGGCGGCGGGAGCAAACAGCAGTCGGCGTCATCGGCCAGCCTGCGCGCCGGCAGGCAGCAGGCGTGCGGCGGCGTAGGCGGCCGGATGCTCCAGCAGGTAGCGTGCGGCCAGCAAGTCGTTGTCGCGCGGCTCGCCTGCCGGGCAGGCCAGGCGCTGCTCTATGATGGCGGCGGGTGCCACCGGGACCCGGGCGGCGCGATGCCGGTCCAGGGCCGCCTGCAACTGCTGCACCCCGCGCCCCAAGCCGGAAAGCTGCTGCGACACGCTGTCCTGCCCAAGGCTGGTGCAGACCTGCGGCAGCACGCCCAAGCCCTGGATCGGCCAGCCGCGCGGCGCCAGCACACGGCTCCAAGTCACGAATAGCTCGCCGCCGTCCGGCAGGGTGGCGATGGTCTGCACGAGTCCCTTGCCGAGCGTCGAGCTGCCGACGACCACGGCCCGGCCGCCATCGGCCAGCGCCGCCGTCAGGATTTCGGCCGCGCTCGCGGTCCGCCCGTCCACGGCGACCACCAGCGGCACCCCGCCCGTCACGTCGCCGCCCGTCGCCGCCCAGCGGTGCGAGGCGTTGGGGTTCCGCCCCTCCGTCACCGTGATCAGCCCGGCGTCCAGCAGCAGGTCAGCCGACGCTACGGCCTGGCGCAGCAAGCCGCCGCGGTTGCCGCGCAGATCCAGCACCAAGCCGCGCGGCCGGCGTGCCGGGGACCTGGACGCGCCGAACGCCAGGTCCAGCTCGCGGGCCAGCCGCCGGCCGGTGTCGGCGCTGAAGCTGGTGATCCGGATGACCAGCACGTCCCCGCTGCGCTGGGCATAGACCGTCTCGGGCGGGGTGACGGCTCGCTCGACCTCCACGGTCCGGGCACGCCCGTCGCGCCCGCGCACCGTCACGGACACCATCGTGCCCTCCATCCCCGCCAGCCAGCCCATCACCGCTTCGGGCGACGCGCCCGCGGCCGGGCGGCCGTCCACGGCGACGATCCGGTCGCCGACGACGATGCCGGCCTCCCCGGCAGGCCCGTCCGCGTTGACGTTGCCGGCGACCAGCGCGCCGCCGCGCCGAACGACGGTCAGGCCGGCGCCAGCCTCCCCGGACCGGCGCGCACGGTCCACGTCCGCGGCGTCCGGCGGGACATAGCGCGAATAGGGATCAAGATGGTTGAACACCTCGTCGAAGAAGCCGCCGATCAACCCCTGGGTCCCTGCTTCCCGGAGTGCCGGGGATACGTCCCAGGCGGCGGCGAACACGTCTGCCGCAGCGGCGGCCCAAGCCTCGGGGGTCGGCAGGGGAGGCGCACCGCGTTGGAACTGCGCCTTGCCGCCAAGGTCCAGCACCAGCGCGCCGTCCCGGAGCTGGACCGTCAGCGCCGTGTCCAGCGCGGTCACGCCATGCATACCCCACAACGTCAACTGCGGGATCGTCACCGCCTCGATGGTGCGCGGCGCGATGAAGGCCAGGGCGGACGAGAACACCGACGCCGCAAGCGCCGTGTTGAAGCCCTGGTCCTCCGGCCGCGTCTGCGCCCGGGCCGGCGCAGCCAGCAGCAGAAAGGCCAGCAGCAGCCTCATCGCCTGCGTGCGCGCTGCCCCCCGGCGCCACGCTGGTCGTGTGCCGGACGGCCCGGCCCGGCGTCCGCCGCCGGACGCGCCGGGGACACCATGCCGAACAGCAGCCCGCCGGTAAGGGGCGTCGCCTCCTGCAGCCGCACCTCGACGTCCTGCGCCAGATGATAGGACATGCGGGTGCGGCGCCCGTGCAGGGACTGCGAGCCTTCCTCGAACAGCCAGTAGTCGTCCGGCAGCGCCGACATCGGCACCAGGCCGCTGGCGCCGGACTCCGCCAGCGTCACGAATAGGCCGAACCGCTGCACGCCGCTGATGCGGGCGGCAAAAACGGTGCCGACCTTGTCCGCCATGTAGGCGGCGAGGTAGCGGTCAATCGCCTCGCGCTCGGCCAGCGCTGCCCGGCGCTCGGTCGCGCTGATGTGCTCGGCGGTGTCGGGCAGGCGTCCCACCTCCTCCGGCGACAGCCCGCCCAGGCCGAGCTTGAGGCCGGTGATGAGCGCGCGATGCACGAGCAGGTCGGAGTAGCGGCGGATCGGGCTGGTAAAGTGGGCGTAGCGCGGCAGGGCCAGGCCGAAATGGCCGATGTTGTCGGGGTTGTAGGCGGCCTGGCTCTGGCTGCGCAGGATGACCTCGTTGACCAGCGGCGCCTGCTCGGTGCCGGCGACCTTCTGCAGCACGCGGTCGAGGTCGCGCGGGTGCAGGTCGTTGCCGGGCACCAGGCTGATGCCAAGGCCGTGCAGGAAGGTCCGCAGGGTCTCCAGCTTCTCCTCGGACGGCGGGGCGTGGACGCGATACATGCAGGGCTGGCGCAGCCGCTCCAGCTCCTCGGCGGCGGCCACGTTGGCCAGCACCATGAACTCCTCGATCAGCTTGTGGCTATCCAGGCGCGGGCGCGGCGCGATGGAGACAACCTTGCCCTCCTCCAGCACGACCTTGCGCTCCGGCAGATCGAGGTCAAGCGTGCCGCGGGCCTGGCGCGCGGACAGCAGGACGCGGAAGGCGGCATACAGCGGCGGGATGACGCCGGGTAGGCCCAGCCCGTCGCCGGCGTCGTGCGCGTCCTGCACCTGCGTGTAGGTCAGCCGCGCCGCGCTCCGCATCAGGCCGCGGCCGAAGCGGTGCCCGGTCTTCCGCCCGGCGGCGTCCACGCGCATCTCCACGAACAGGCAGCCGCGCTCCTCGTCGGGGCGCAGGCTGCACCAGCCGTTGGACAGCTTCTCCGGCAGCATCGGCACCACGCGATCCGGGAAGTACACGCTGTTGCCGCGGGTCCAGGCCGATGCGTCCAACGGCGCACCGGGCCGGACGTAGTGCGCCACGTCCGCAATCGCCACGATCAGGCGGAAGCCGGCGCCGTCCTGCTCGGCGAACACCGCGTCGTCGAAGTCGCGGGCATCCTCGCCGTCTATGGTGACGAGCGGCGTTTCGCGCAGGTCCTCGCGCTTGCCCAGCGGGACCGCGCGGGCGCGGGCGGCGTCGGCCAGGGCCTCTTCCGAAAACTCCTGCGGGATGCCGTGCGCGTGTATGCAGATCAGGCTGACGGCGCGGGCGTCGCCCATGCGGCCCAGCCGCTCCACGATGCGGGCGGGCTTCAGGCCCAGGCCGGCATGGGGCAGGGGTTCGGCAACCACGATCTCGTCCGTCTCGGCGCCGCTGTCCTCGCCGGGCGGGATGCGCCACTCCGCCTTGGCCCGGCGGTCGGTCGGCACCAGCCGGCCCGGCGCGCGGAACACGCCCAGGATGCGGCCCGGCTCCTCTGACAGGCGCTTGAGCGTGCGGCCTTCCCACTTGCCGTTGCCGATGGGGCTGATGCGCGCCAGCACCTTTTCGCCGGGCGCCAGGGCGGGCTGGCCGCGGCGTTCCGGCATCATCAGCACCATCGGCGGCGGGCCGTCCCCGGTCCAGTCCACCGGGCGGGCGATGGCGTCGCCGTCCGGATCGGTGCCGGTGACGCGCACCACGGTGGCGTCCGTCATGCGGCCGGGCGGGGTGAAGCGGCGGTGTCCAGCCGGTGCGATGGCACCCTCCTTGGCAAGGTCTTGCAACAAAGCGCGCAACTCCCCGCGCAGTTCGGGGCCGACACCGAATTCCCTTGAAATTTCGCGCTTTCCGACCCGGCCCTTGGCAGACTGGATGAAGCGCCGCACGGCGTCGCGGCTGGGCAGGCCGGGGGCAGGGGTGCGGGCCACCCTAGCCGGCCGGCGCCTTGGCAGGCTTCGCGGCGGCACGTTTCGGGGCTGCCTTGGCAGCGGCCTTCTTCGGCGCGGCTTTCTTGGCGGCAGGCTTCTTGGCCGCAGCCTTCTTCGCCGACGTCTTCTTGGCCGCAGGCTTCTTCACCGCTGCCTTCGCTGCCGCAGCCCCCGTCCCGGACGCCTCGGCAGCAGCGCCGTTCGCAGCCTTCTTGGCGGGCGCCTTCTTCGCTTTCTGGCCGGGCTTGACGGGAACCTTGCCCTTTTCGTCCAGCAGCGCGGCCATCTCCTCCAGCGTCACACCGTCCAGCGCTGCGTCCCGGGGCAGGTTGGCGATGCGCCGGCCGTGCTGGGCGATCAGGCCGAAACGGCTCTTGCGGACCGTCACCGGCTCGCCGTCCCCGGGATGCGGCCCGAGCTGGCGCACGCTGGCCAGCTTCTTGGCCAGCACGTCCACCGCGCGGTTCAGGCCCACGACCAGCACGTCGTCGTCCGCGTCCAGCGACCCATAGATGCTGCCCATCCGCACGAAGGGGCCAAAGGGTCCCAGCCCGGCCTCGATGACCTCCTTGAGCTCGGGATGCACGCCGACGATGCGCGGCAGCGACAGCAGGCCCAGCGCCTGTTCGAGCGTCATCCCCTCGCTTTCCAGGCCCTTGGGCAGGGAAGCGCGGCGGGGCTTGAACTTCTTGTTGTCCGGATCGGCCTCGCCCCGCTGCACATACAGGCCATAGGGGCCGCGGCGCACGGTAACGGCCTCACCGGTCCTGGGATCATGGCCCAGCTCGCGCTTGCCCTCCTTGAGCGCCTCCCCGTCATCCTCTCCGGCGTCTATCGCCAGGCGGCGGGTATATTTGCAGTCCGGGTAGCTGGAACAGCCGATGAAGCTGCCGTACTTGCCGCTGAGCCTCAGCCCCAGCCGGCCCTGGTGGCAGGCCGGGCACAGCCGGGGGTCGGCGCCGTCCTCGCGGGCCGGGAAGAAGTGCTCGCCCAGGTCCTGGTCCAGCGCGTCAATCACATCGCTGATCTTGAGGTCCCGCGTCTGCTCGACCGCCCGGGAGAAGTGGTCCCAGAACGCCTGCATCACGGCCCGCCAATCCGCCCGGCTGCCGGAGATGTCGTCGAGCTGCTCCTCCAGCGACGCCGTGAAGTTGCTGTCCACGTAGCGTTCGAAGAAGCTGGTCAGGAACGCCGTCACTAGCCGGCCGCGGTCCTCCGGTATGAAGCGCTTGTTCTCCATGCGCACGTAGTTGCGGTCCCGCAGCACCGTCAGGATGCTGGCGTAGGTGGAGGGGCGGCCGATGCCCAGCTCCTCCATGCGCTTCACCAGGCTCGCTTCCGAGTAGCGCGGCGGCGGCTGGGTGAAGTGCTGGTCGGCCTGGACGCTGCCCAGGGCCAGCGGGTCCTGCTCCTTCATGGGCGGCAGCATCCGGCTCTCGTCGGGAGCGCTGGCCTCCGGCGCGTCGTCCACGTCCTCCCGATACAGCTTGAGGAAGCCGTCGAAGGCGACGATGGAGCCGTTGGCGCGCAGCCCGGTGCGGGCGCCGGCGATGTCCACCGCAACCTGATCCAGCTCCGCGGACTGCATCTGCGACGCCACCGCGCGCTTCCAGACCAGCTCGTACAGCTTCTGCTGCTCGGGGCTGAGCCGGTGGGCGACGCTGTCCGGCGTGCGTCCGACATCTGTGGGACGGATCGCCTCGTGCGCCTCCTGGGCGTTCTTGGCCTTGCTGCTGTACTCCCGCGCAGCCGAGGGCACGTAGTCACGGCCATAGGCGTCGCCGACGTGCTCGCGGATCGCCATCATGGCCTCCTGTGCCATCTGCACGCCGTCGGTCCGCATGTAGGTGATGAGGCCCGTCGTCTCCCCGTCCAGCTCCACGCCCTCGTAGAGCTGCTGGGCGCAGCGCATGATGGCCTGGGCGCCCATGCCGAGCTTGCGGCTGCCCTCCTGCTGCAAGGTGCTGGTGGTGAACGGCGCCGGGGGGTGCCGCTTGACCCGCCTGCGCTCGACGGTGGCGACGCCGAACTGGCCGGCTTCGACGGCGGCCTTGGCCTGGTTGCCCGTCACGGCGTCGTTGAGGTCGAACTGGTCCAGCCGCTTGCCGTCCAAGTGGGTCAGCCGGGCAACGAAGGGCGCCCCTGCGGGGGTGCGGAGATGCGCCTCGACCGTCCAGTACTCGCGCGGCTTGAACACTTCGATCTCGGCTTCCCGCTCGCACACCATGCGCAGCGCCACGGACTGCACGCGCCCGGCGCTGCGGCTGCCGGGCAGCTTGCGCCACAGCACCGGGGAGAGGGTGAAACCCACGAGGTAGTCCAGTGCGCGCCGGGCCAGGTAGGCCTCGATCAGCGGCTGGTCCAGCTCGCGCGGATGGGCGATGGCATACTGGACCGCGGACTTGGTGATCTCGTTGAACGTGATGCGGTGGACCTCGACGCCGCGCAGCGCCCGGCGCTCCTCCAGCATGGCGCGGACGTGCCAGCTTATAGCCTCGCCCTCACGGTCCGGGTCGGTCGCCAGGTATAGCGTGTCCGCGCCCTTGAGTGCCTTAGCGATGGCCGTGACCTGGCGGTTGCCGCGCTCGTCGGCGGCCCAGTCCATCGCGAAGCCCTCTTCCGGCCGCACGCTGCCGTCCTTGGGCGGCAGGTCGCGAACATGGCCGAAGCTGGCGAGCACGGTATAGCCGTCACCAAGATATTTGTTGATAGTTTTAGCTTTTGCAGGAGATTCGACGACGACAACGTCAGTCATGGGGTCCTTCACAGGGCGCGCACAAAGCCGCACCCTTCAACCGATCAGGGAAGCTTGGCGATCAGGGAAACTTGGTTTCCTGGCAACATTTGGACGCGGTGGTTCAGTTCCAAGGCCATCAATGCCCCCTGCACCGCATGGACCGACAACTGGCAGCGCCGAACGAGGTCGTCAACCGGCGTCGGCGACGCGCTGAGCAGCGCCGCGACCCGGGCGACCACGGCCGCCATGTCCACTGGGGCGTCATACTCCGGCCCGTCCTCCGCGAATCCGAGCGGCAGGGGCGGCGGCGGCGTGACCTGCTGCGGCAGGTTGCCCATCACGTCCGCGGCGCTCTCGGTCAGGGTCGCGCCCTCCCGCAGCAGGTTGTTCGAGCCGCGGCAGCGCGGGTCCAGCGGCGAGCCGGGCACGGCGAACACCGCCCGGCCCTCGTCCAGCGCGATCTGCGCCGTGATGAGGCTGCCGGAGCGCGGCGCGGCCTCGATCACCACGACGCCGAGCGACAGCCCGGCGATCACCCGGTTGCGCCGCGGGAAGTGCCGGGCCTGCGGCGCGGTGCCCAGCGGCGCCTCCGCCACGATGGCGCCGCCCTCCGCCACGCGGCGCTGCAGGTCCGCGTTCTCGGGCGGGTAAGCCACGTCCACCCCGCCCGCGACGGCGGCGATGGTGCGGCCGGTCCGTAGCGCGCCCTCGTGCGCCGCCGCGTCTATGCCGCGCGCCATGCCGGACACCACGACCAGCCCGGCCAGCGCCAGGTCGGCTGCCAGCAGCTCTGCCATGCGCTGGCCGTTGACGGAGGCATTGCGGGCGCCGACCAGCGCCACGGCGCGGTCCAACAATAGGGCGGCGTTGCCGATGACGGACAGCAGCGGCGGCGCAGGGTCGAAGCCGGCCAGCGCCGCCGGGTAGTCGGGGCCGTCGAGGAACACCATGCGCCCCTTGAGCTTGGCGAGCTGGTCCATCTCGCGCTTGGCGGCGGCGATGGGCGGCGTTGGCGGCGGCGCCTTGCCGCCGCCGGCGCGGGCCAGGCCGGGCAGGGCGTCAATGGCCTCCGCCGCGGTGGCGAAGCGGCGCAGCAGCCGGCGGTAGGTGACGGGGCCGACGCCGTCCGTGCGCGCCAGGCGCAGGCGGTCCAGGGCCTCGGCTGGGGTCATCTGCCCTGGCCGATGCGCGGCTCCGTGCCGTCCAGCAGGCGGCGGATGTTGCCGGCATGACGGACCAGCACGATCAGCGACACCGCGCCGACCGCAAGGGCAGGAGCCGTTCCCAGCCAGAGCAGCATCAGCACCGGCGCGAGCGCAAAGGCGGCCAGCGACCCGGCGGACGACCGGCGCGTCAGCCGCGCCGACGCCAGCCAGACGGCGCAGGCACCGATCCCGACCGGCCAGGCCGTGCCCAGGATCATGCCCAGCCCGGTCGCCACGCCCTTGCCGCCATTGCCGCGCATCCAGACCGATGTGCAATGCCCCGCCACCGCGGCCACGCCAGCGACCAGGCCCGCCGCCGGGCCGGCAAGGTAGGCGCCGGCCAGCACCGCCAGCGCGCCCTTGCCGCCGTCCAGCAGCAGCGTCGCCGCCGCCACGTCCTTGCGCCCGGTACGCAGCACGTTGGTCGCACCGATGTTTCCGGACCCGATGCCGCGTATGTCGCCCAGCCCAGCCATGCGGCTGAGCAGATAGCCGAATGGGATCGAGCCTAGAAGGTAGCCGCCAAGCAGGGCGGGCAAGGCGGCCTGCCAGGTCATGAACGCGGCCATGCGCCGCCTTCTGTCCGTTGCAGCCCATTGTCGTTGCGAGCCGCTAGAGACGCGGCGATCCAGGAGCCGGCGGAACCTGCGTTCGTGCGTGCGGCCCCTGGATTGCCGCGTTGCCCCGTTTCCCGCAACGACATGCGGCGGCCCGGCCCGGACTGGCGGACGGCGGCGGCGATCATCCGAACACCCGGCGTCCGGCCTTCCAGGTTCCGACCACCCGCCCCTCCAGCGCCCGTCCGTCGAACGGCGTGTTCGGCGCCTTGCCCGGCAGCAGCCCGGCCTCGACCTTCCATATGCGCTCCAAGTCGAACAGGCACAGGTCAGCCGGCGCACCGCGGGCCAGCCGTCCGGCCGCCGCGCCGAGCAGCCGCGCCGGGCGGGCCGTCATCAAGTCCAGCGCCTGCATCAAAGGCAGCCCGTTGCCATGCACCTGCGCCAGGGTCACGCCCAGCAGGGTCGCCAGCCCCGCCCCGCCCGGCGTCGCCAGCGCGAACGGCAGCCGCTTGTCGTCGGCGTCGCGCGGCTGGTGGTCGGAGGCCACGGCGTCCACCGTGCCGTCGGCCAGCGCCGCGCAGACCGCCATCCGGTCGCTCTCCGGCCGCAGCGGCGGGGACAGCTTGGCATAGGTGCGGTAATCGCCGATGGCCGTCTCGTTCAGGTCGAAGTAGGGCGGCGCGGTGTCGCAGGTGATCGGCAGGCCCGCGTGCTTGGCCCGGCGTATCAGCTCCAGCGCCTCCGCAGTCGAGACGTGGGCGAGGTGCAGCGCGCCGCCCGTCAACTCCGCCAGGCGTATGTCACGGGCGACCAGGATGGCCTCGGCGGCGGCAGGGATGCCGGGCAGGCCCAACCGGGTGGCCTGCGCGCCCTCCGTTGCAGCGCCGCCGCGGGCGAGGGCCGGGTCCTCGGGATGCTGTATGACCAGGGCGCCGAAGCCGCGGGCATAGGACAGGGCCATACGCATCATGCGGGCGTCGCCCACGGCGCGTTGCCCGTCGGTGAAGGCGACGGCGCCGGCCTCGCGCAGCAGGCCGATCTCCGCCATCTCCTCGCCGCGGCAGCCACGGGTTACGGCGCCGTAGGGCAGGATGGTCAGGCTGCCGGTCTCCTCGCCGCGGGCACGCAGCAGGCGGACCAGCGCCGGGTCGTCTATGGCGGGGAGGCTGTCGGGCAGGGCGGCCAGGGTCGTGATGCCGCTGCTGGCCGCGGCGCGGGCGGCGGAGGCTATGGTCTCGCGATACTCGTAGCCCGGCTCGCCCAGGGCGGCGCGCATGTCCACCAGGCCGGGGCACAGTATGGCGCCGTCGCACTCGACGACCTCGGCGCCGTCCGGGCGGCCCAGGGCGGGGCCGAAGTCCAGGATGGCACCGTCCCGCGCGAGCAGGTCGCCGTGCTGGTCCAGGCCGCTCGCCGGGTCCATCAGCCGCGCGCCGGCCAGCAACAGGTCACGCATTGCGGCGGTCCCCGCGCGACAGCACGTCCAGCACGGCCATACGGACGGCGACGCCCATCTCCACCTGCTCGCCGATGACGCTGTGCAGGGGGTCGTCGGCGACGGCGCTGTCTATCTCGACGCCGCGGTTCATCGGGCCGGGGTGCATCACCAGCACGTCCGGCTTGGCGCGGGCCAGGCGGGCGGCGTCCAGGCCGAAGAAGCGGAAATATTCGCGGGCGCTCGGCACCAGGCCCAGCGTCATGCGCTCCTTTTGCAGGCGCAGCATCATCACGACATCAACACCTTGCAGCCCGGCGTCCATGTCGTGGAACACCTCGACGCCCAGGGCGGCGGCCTCCGCCGGGATCAGGGTCGGCGGCCCGATGACGCGGACACGGCCGCCCATCGTCGTCAGCAGATGTATGTTGGACCGCGCCACCCGGCTGTGCAGCACGTCGCCGCAGATGGCCACGACCAGCCCCTCCAGGGTGCCGCGGCGGCGGCGCAGCGTGAGCGCGTCCAGCAGCGCCTGCGTCGGATGCTCGTGCGTGCCGTCGCCGGCGTTGATAACGGCGCTGCTGACCTTCTGCGCTAGCAGGTTCGGCGCCCCGGACTGGTCGTGCCGCACCACCAGCAGGTCGCAGCGCATCGCGTTCAGGGTGGATGCCGTGTCGAGCAGCGTCTCGCCCTTGTTCACGCTGCTGGTGCTGACGGACATGTTGATCACGTCCGCGCCCAGCCGCTTGCCGGCCAGCTCGAAGCTGGTGCGGGTGCGGGTGCTGTCCTCGTAGAACAGGTTTATCAGGGTGCGCCCGCGCAGCAGGTCGCGCTGCGTCTTGCCGGAGCGGTTGAGCAGCACGTAGCTCTCGGCCAAATCCAGCAATCCCGCGATTTCAGGCGGATACAGCCCTTCGATCTTGAGCAGGTGGCGATGGGGGTAGCGCATCACGCGGCGGCTTGGGCGATGCGGGCGAGCGACTCTTCGCGCCCCAGTGCGGCCAGGGTCAGGTCAATGGGCGGGCTGGTGGTGCTGCCGGTCAGCGCGGCGCGCAGGGGCTGGGCGACTTGGCCCAGCTTGCGGCCGGACGCCTCGGCATGGGCGCGCAGCGCGGCGTCCAGCGCCGGGGCGGTGAAGTCGGTGGCGGCTAGGGCGGCAGCCAGCGGCGGCAAGGACGCCTTCGCCTCGGGCGTCAGTTGGGCCAACGCCTTCGGCTCGAACGCCAGCGGGATCGGACGGACCAGGAACGCCGCACTGTCAGCAAGTTCCACCAAAGTTTTTGCTCGCTCTTTCAAGCCTGGCATCAGGGCGCGCAGGCGTGCGGTAGCCGCATCGTCCACCGGCAGGCCGGACGCGGCCAGGCGGGCCGCGACATCCCGGGCCAGCCGGTCGTCGTCGGCCCGGCGCAACCAGATGCCGTTCAGGTTCAGCAGCTTGGCCGGGTCCAGGCGAGCGGCGGACTTGCCGACCCCATCCAGGTCGAACAGGCGGACGGCTTCCTCCCGGTCCAGCACCTCCGCGTCGCCGTGGCCCCAGCCCAGGCGGAGCAGCAGGTTGCCCATCGCCTCCGGCAACATGCCGGCTTGCTGGAAGTCGAGCACGCTGCTGGCGCCGTGCCGCTTGGACAGCTTGGCGCCGTCCACGCCATGGATCAGCGGCAGGTGGGCGAAGCGCGGCGGGTCCCAGCCCATCGCCTGATAGACCTGGACCTGCCGGAACGTGTTGGTCAGGTGGTCGTCGCCGCGGATGACATGGGTAATGCCCATGTCATGGTCGTCCACAACGACCGCGTGCAGGTAAGTCGGGGTGCCGTCGCTGCGCAGGATGATCATGTCGTCCAGCTCGCCGTTCGCGACGCGCACGGTGCCTTGCACCAGGTCGTCCACCACGGTCTCGCCGTCCTGCGGCGCACGCAGGCGGATAGCGGGGTTGACCCCGGGCGGCGCCTCCGCCGGGTCGCGGTCGCGCCAGCGCCCGTCGTAGCGGGGCGGGCGGCCCTCGGCCATCGCGTGCTCCCGCATTTCCCGCAGCTCGTCCGCGCTGGTGTAGCAGCGGTAGGCCCGGCCGGCGGCCAGCATGGCATGGGCGACCTCGGCATGGCGGGCCTGGCGCGCGGACTGGAACACCGGCGGCTCGTCCGGCTGGATGTCGAGCCAGGCCAGCGCATCCAGGATGACTTGGGTGTTGGCAGCCGTGCCGCGCTCCTTGTCCGTGTCCTCGATCCGCAGCAGGAACTGGCCGCCGTGATGGCGACTGAACAGCAGGTTGAACAGCGCCGTGCGGGCGCCGCCGATGTGCAACTGCCCGGTCGGGCTGGGGGCGAAGCGGGTGCGTACGGTCGTGTCGTTCTGCATTCGGCTGCATAACACGCCCGGCGGTGGCGTGAAGGGGCGGCAGGGTCTAAGCAGGCGTGTGCAGCCTGAAGCTGGGACGGTGTCCGGCAGAACTAGGCTGCTCAAGCCTGCTTAGGCCACATTCGTACGTGAACCTCTGGAGGCTTGCTTAGCGTCCCGCTCAGGAGGCGCCGTGCAATACGCCATCACTGCCGCTGGAGCGGCCCTGCTGCAGGTCCGGCTGCCGCGGCTGGCCGTGCTATGGGGCGCCTGGGTGGAGGCGGAACGTGGCCGTTTCGTTCCTTGGCTTGCCGTGGCGGCGATAACCGGCGTCGGCCTCTACTTCGCCCAGCTTGCGGAGCCGCCGGTGTGGGCGGGGGTTGCGGCGGTGCTGGCGTCCTTGCTGGCCTGCATTCTGGGATAGCGCCATCAGGTGTCCCGCGCGGTGGCGCTGATGGTCCTGGCTGCCGCTGCCGGGTTCCTGTCCGCCCAGGCGCAGACCCGGCGTGCCCTGCCCATCCAAGCGATCCCAACCAAGGCCGCCATCCTGACCGGCACCGTCCGTTCGGTGGACATCCTGCCGGAGGGGCGGCGCGTCACCCTGTCCGCTGTCCGGCTGGACCCGGCGCAGCCGCCGCTGGCCAGGTCCGTGCGCGTCCGCCTGCGCCGGGGCGACGCGACGGAGATGGCCGCCGGGGACCGCGTGCAGATACGCAGCCTGCTGCGCACGCCGGCGCCGCCCGCCTATCCCGGCGGATGGGACTTGCAGCGCGATGCGTTCTTCTCCGGCCTGGGCGCCTCCGGATACGCCTTAAATCCCGCGGTCACGCTGGAACGGGCGGAGCCGGCCGGTGCCGGCGCGGTGCTGCAGGGGCTGCGGGACGGCATCGCCCGCCGCGTCCTGGAGGGCTTGCCCGGGCCGCAGGGCGCGGTCGGCAGCACGCTACTGACCGGGACGACGCTGGCGATTCCGCAATCGGACCGGGAGGCGTTCCGCGACTCCGGCCTGGCGCACCTGCTGGCGGTGGCGGGGCTGCACATCGGGATCGTGATGGGCCTGTTCATGGGCACGACCCGCCTGGGCCTGGCCGCCATCGAGCACACCGCGCTGCACTGGCCCACCAAGGCCATCGCCGGGGCAACGGCGCTGGCGGCGGGCGCGGCCTACCTGCTGCTGACCGGGGCGCACGTCCCGATCATGCGGAGCTTTGCCATGGCGTGCCTGGTGACGCTCGGCATCGTGATGGGCCGCCGGGCGCTGTCGCTGCGCGGGCTGACGCTGGCCGCTGCCGCCATCATCGTGATCGCGCCGAACGAGGTCGTGGGCGTCAGCTTCCAGATGAGCTTCGCTGCCGTGCTGGCGCTGATCTCCGGCTACGAGGCCATGCGGCCCCTGCTGGCCCGGCTGCACGGCGACAGCATGAGGCTGCGCGTGCTGTCCCACGCCGCCGCGCTGACGCTCACGAGCCTGCTGGCCGGAACGGCGTCGGCGCCGTATGGCGCCTACCACTTCGGGCACGTCCAGCTCTACTTCATCCTGGCCAACCTCGTGGCGGTGCCGCTGTGCGCGTTCTGGGTCATGCCGGCCGGGCTGATCGCGCTGGCGCTGATGCCGCTCGGGCTGGAGCGGCTGGCGCTGGTGCCGATGGGCTGGGGGATCGAGGCGATCCTGTGGATCGGGCGCACCGTGTCGTCCTGGCCGGCGGCGACCCTGCCGGTGCCTTCGATGCCGGGCTGGGGGCTGGTGGTGTTCAGCGCCGGGCTAGCCTGGCTGGGCCTGTGGCGGTCCCGGGCGCGGCTGCTGGGAGTGCCGGTGATGATTGCGGGGTTGCTGTCGCCGCTGGCCACCGCGCCGCCCGACCTGCTGATGTCCAGCGACGCCCGGCTGATCGCGTTCCGCGATGGCGGCTACTGGGTGCAGGCGCGGTCAGGCGCGTCCAAGTTCGTGCAAGGCGCCTGGCGGGACCACCTGGCTTCAGGCCCCTTGCTGCCGATGCAGGAGGGTATTCCCACATCTTGTGCGGCAACATCCTGTAGACTGGAGCCTGCCGGCCTGCTGCTGCTGCGTGATGCCGCCCGCGCAACGGACTGTGCCGGGGTGCGCCTGCTGGTCTCGGCCGAGCCGGCGCGCGGAGAGTGCCCGGCAGGCGTGCCCTATCTGGACCGGTTCAGCGTCTGGCGGGACGGCGCCCAAGCCGTGTGGCTAACGGCTAATGGCCCGCGCATCCTGTCCGACCGTGCCAACCGCGGCACCCGGCCCTGGGTGCCGCCGCTGCCAACGCCCCGGCGCAGCGTGCCGAACCTGCCGATGGCGGCCACAGAAGAATTGCCGCCTGCTGCGAATGAGTAGGGCCACGGCGTTTCAGAACCCTGGTTCGGCCTGCGTCCGGTTGCGGACGCAGGCCGCGTCAGAACTTCCGCAGCAGAGCCACGAGGCGACCTTGGACCTTCACCCGATCCGCCGGGAAGATGCGTATCTCGTGCCGCTTGTTCGCCGGCTCCAGCGCGATGGAGTTGCCGCGGCGGCGCAGGCGCTTCAACGTCACCTCGGCGTCGTCAATCAGGGCGACGATGATCTGCCCGTTATCGGCCGACTCGCCCTTGCGTATCACGACGGTGTCGCCGTCTAGAATGCCGGCTTCCACCATGGAGTCACCCGCAACCTCAAGGGCATAGTGCTCGCCGCTGCCAAGCAGCGCGACCGGGACCTCGATATGGGCACCGGCGTCGCGCAACGCCTCAATGGGCAAGCCCGCAGCGATCCGGCCATACAGCGGCAACTGCACGGCAGCCGCCTCGTTCGCGGCCCGCACGCCGGACAGGCGGCCGGAGAAGTCGCCGCGGATCACGTTGGGCGAGAACGCAGGCGCCTCGGCCTCCTCCGCCACGTCGGGCAGCAGCTCGATCTCGCGCCCGACCTCGTTGGGCAGGCGCACCACCTCCAGCGCACGGGCGCGATGATGGCGGCGGCGCAGGAAGCCGCGCTCCTCCAACGCCGAGATCAGCCGGTGTATGCCGGACTTCGACCGAAGCTGCAGCGCCTCCTTCATCTCCTCGAAGCTGGGGGAGAAGCCGGTCGCCTTAAGGTGCTTATCTATGAACGTCAGCAGCTCGTGCTGTTTGCGGGTCAACATGGCAGGGGGTCTCTCGCGTGTACGGCTAAGGGCAGCCGGCGAATCAGGGCGGCTGGAACAAACCGGCAACCGCATTTGTTCTAGGTTAGTTCGCGCCCGGGCGTCAACCAGTTTGCTGGATCACAGGTCCCCAGATCACAGGCCCAACGTGTCCAAGCGCAGCACGGGGACGTGCGAACCCGCTCGCAGTGCCGGGGCGTTCGGCGGTCGGATGACAAGGCCTTGCGCCTCGGCCAGCAGCCGCGACATCGAGGAGTCCTGCACAGGGAACGGGGTGACGCGGTCCACGCCATCCGTCCCGGGTGCGATGGCGGCGCGCAGGTAGTCCTCCCGGTGATCGTTGGCCGCGGCATCGGCGCCAAGCGGCATCTGCACGGACGGCAAGGCCGCGCCAGGCAGCCCGGACAGCTTTGCGAGCGCCGGCCAGAGGAACAAGACCGCGCACACCAGGGCCGACACCGGGTTGCCCGGCAGGCCCAGCACCGGCAGGCCGTGCAGGGTGCCGGACAGCAGCGGCTTGCCGGGCCGCATGGCGATGCGCCAGAAGTCCAGCGTGAACCCGTGCTGCGCCAGGCCGGCCTGCACCAGGTCGTAGTCGCCGACACTGGCGCCCCCGGTTGTCACCAGCATGTCGAGGCCCGCCACGCCCTGCACCGCCTGGGCGACGGCGCCTGCGGTGTCCCGCGCTATCGGCAGCACCATCGGCTCGCCGCCGCCGGCCCGGACCAGCGCCACCAGGGCATGGACGTTCGAACTGACGATGCCGCCGGGTCCGAGCGGATCGCCGGGCAGGGCGATCTCGTCGCCGGTCGCCAGCAGCGCGATGCGCGGGCGACGGTGGACGGAGACCCAAGGGTGGTTGCCAGCCGCCGCCAGCCCGACCGCCCGCGCGCCCAGCCGCGTGCCGGCCGGAACCAGATGCGTTCCCTGGGCGAAGTCGCCGCCCTTGCGGCGGATGTGGCGGCCGGGCCGGGCGGCGGCGAGTAGGGTGATCCCGGCGTTGTCCCCGGCACCGTCCCCAGCATCGTCCACGGTTACGTCCTCCTGCACCACGACGCAGTCCGCGCCGTCCGGGACGGCGCTGCCGGTGTAGAGCCGGACCGCCTCGCCTGCGCCGATCCGGCCCATGAAGGGGTGTCCCGCCGGGGCACGGCCCGCTACGCGCAGCCATGCTCCCACCGCGCCTTCCTCTGCGCGCAGGGCATAGCCGTCCATGGCCGACACGTCTGTTGGAGGCTGGGTCAGGCGGGCCTGCAGCGGCATGGCCGTTACGCGCCCCCAGGCTTCGGACAGGGCCACGACCTCGGTAGCGGTGGGGCGCAGGCCGGCGATGACGCGGGCGCGCGCCTCGGCCACCGACAGCACCGGGTCAGTCCTGCCGGAACGCGCCGGACGCGCCGCCGTCCTTGTGAACGACCCGCAGGCCGTCAATCCGCATCCCGCGGTCCACGGCCTTGCACATGTCATAGACCGTCAGCGCCGCGACCGAGGCGGCCGTTAGCGCCTCCATCTCCACCCCGGTCCGGCCGTTGGTGCGGACGGTGGCGGCGATGTCTATGCCGCCCTTGTCAGGCGAGGGCTGCAAATCCACCGTGACGGCAGAGATCGGCAGCGGGTGGCACAGCGGGATCAGGTCAGCCGTGCGCTTGGATGCCATGATGCCGGCCAGGCGCGCGACGCCCAGCACATCGCCCTTCTTGGCCTGGCCGGACAGGATCAGCGCCAGGGTGGCGGGCTGCATCGCGACGCGGACGCAGGCCGTCGCCGTGCGCTCCGTCTCGGGCTTCTTGGAAACGTCCACCATCACCGCCCGGCCCTCCGGGTCGAAGTGGGTCAGCGCCGTCATGCCGCAGTGCCCAGCAGCGCCCGGGTAGCAGCACCCACGTCGGGCTGCCGCAACAGGCTCTCGCCTACCAGGAAGCAGTTCGCCCCGGCATCGGCCAGCCGCAGCACGTCCGCATGGGTGCGTATGCCGCTCTCGGCAATTAGGAAGCGGTCGGACGGCACATGCGGCGCAAGCTCCTCCGTCACGTCCAGGCTGGTCCGCAACGTTTTGAGATCGCGGTTGTTAATGCCGATCAACTGCGTCTCAAGGCCCAGGGCACGGTCCAGCTCGCGGCGGTTATGCACCTCAGCCAGCACGTCCATATCCAATGCCCGCGCAAGCTTTTCCATCTCGCGCGCCCGCGCATCGGTCAGCGCCGCGAGGATAAGCAGGACGCAATCGGCGCCCATGGCCCGGCTCTCGTAGATTTGCCAAGGGTCCAGCATGAAATCCTTGCGCAGGGCCGGCAGCGCGACGGCGGCGCGTGCCGCCCGCAGGTGTTCGGCCTCGCCCTGAAAATATGGCTTGTCCGTCAGCACCGAAAGGCAGGTTGCCCCGGCAGACGCATAGGTGCGCGCCAGGTCCACCGCGTTGAAGTCCTCGCGGATCACGCCTGCGGACGGGGAGGCGCGCTTGATCTCGGCGATCAGGCCGTAGCGGCCGGTGCCGACAGCGTGCTTCAGCGCATGGCCGAAGCCGCGGGTTGGATGGCGCTTCGCATCGTGACGGCTGGCCGGAGTCGGGAACGATAGGCCCGCCTTGCGCCGATGCACCTCGGCCAGGGTGTCGGCGCAAATCTGCGCCAGGGCGTCGGGAAGGGCGATATCCATGATGAACTCCAAGCAGTCCTAACCAGTTGCCCGGCGTAGCTTATCCAGTGCCGCACGTGCCTGGCCGCCGTCAACCGACGCACCGGCCAGCGAAGCCCCGTGCCGAAGGTCGGAGGCACGGCCGGCGACCACCAGCCCGGCGGCGGCATTCAGCAACACAGTGTCCCGATATGCGCTGGCCTGGCCGTCAAGCAAGGCGAGCAGCGCCGCGGCATTGGTCGCCGGGTCGCCGCCGCGTATGGCCCCGATGGGCGAGCGGGACAGCCCGGCCATCTCCGGCACGACCTCGAAGCTGCGCAGGGCGCCGTCGAGCAGCTCGATGACCTGGCTCTCACCGGCGACCGTCAGCTCGTCCAGGCCCTGGCCATGAACCAGCCAGGCGTGCTGCGTGCCAAGCTGATGCAGCGTCTCCGCCATGGGCGCCAACCATTTGGGATCATATACCCCGGTCAGTTGCCGCCGCACTTGCGCCGGGTTGGCGAGCGGGCCGAGCAGGTTGAAGATCGTGCGCGTTCCCAGCTCTACCCGCGGACCCGCAGCGTGGCGCAACGCGGCGTGATGCCGGGGCGCGAACAGGAAGGCACAGCCCGCTTCCTCCAGCACCTGCGGCAGCCGGTCCAGGGGAACATCCACGTTGACGCCCAGCGCCGTCAGCACGTCAGCCCCGCCCGTCAGCGAGGACAGGTTGCGGTTGCCGTGCTTCGCGACCGGCACGCCGCAGCCGGCCAGGACGAAGGTGACGGCGGTGGACACGTTCAGCGTGCCGCCGCCGTCGCCGCCGGTGCCGCATACGTCCACCGCGCCGGGCGGGGCGGCGACCGTCGCCATGCGGGCGCGCATCGCCCGGACGGCGCCGGTCAGCTCCGCGACGGTCTCCCCGCGCACGCGCATCGCCATCAGCAGCCCGGCGATCTGCGCCGGCGTCGCCTCGCCGGACATGATGACGCCGAACGCCGCCTCGGCGTCGTCAGCCGTCAGCGTGGCGCCTTCGGCCACACGCGCCAGGACGGGCTTCAGGCTGGACAAGCTACGCCGCGCGGGCCGGTGCGTTGGCGCCGCGGGCGATGGCGAGGAAGTTGGCCAGGATGTCATGGCCGTGCTGGGACGCGATGCTCTCGGGATGGAACTGCACGCCGAACACCGGCATCGTCCGGTGGCGCAGGCCCATGATGGTGCCGTCCCCGGTCCAGGCCGTCGCCGCCAGGGTGTCCGGCAGGGTCGCAGCGTCCACGATCAGGCTGTGGTAGCGCGTGGCCTGGAACGGGCTGGGCAGCCCGGCGAACACGTCGCTGCCATCATGCCGCACCGGGCTGACCTTGCCGTGCATCGGCGCTGCGGCGCGCACCACGTCGCCGCCGAACACCTGGCCGATGGCTTGATGGCCGAGGCAGACGCCCAGCAACGGGACGCGTCCGGCGGCGGCGCGTATCAGGCCGCAGCAGATGCCGGCCTCTGTCGGGGTGCAGGGACCGGGGGACAGCACGATGGCGTCCGGCCCGCTGTCCATCGCCTGCTGAACCGTCCAGGCGTCGTTGCGGACCACCCGGCACTCGGCGCCTAGGTCGCCAAGGAAATGAACGAGGTTGAAGGTGAAGCTGTCGTAGTTGTCTATGAGCAGGATCATGTCAGGGGTCCGGGGTCAGGAGGCCGGGGTCTAGGAGTCGGGGGGATCAGGCTTTCAAGGCGGCGAAGCGCACGGCCTCTTCGGCGGCGCGGAACAGGGCGCGGGACTTCTGCTGGGTCTCTTCCCACTCGCCCTCGGCGGTGCTGTCGGCGACGACGCCGCCGCCGGCCTGGACGTGCATGGTGCCGTCCTTCACCACGGCGGTGCGAAGGCCGATGCAGGTGTCCATGGTGCCGTTGGCGGCGAAGTAGCCGATGCAGCCGGCATAGATGCCGCGGCGGGTCGGCTCCAGCTCCTCGATGATCTCCATGGCGCGTATCTTCGGGGCGCCGGTCAGCGTGCCCGCCGGGAACCCGGCGACCAGGGCGTCCAGCGCGTCCAGGCCGGGGCGCAGCCGGCCCTCCACGGTGGACGAGATGTGCATGACGTGGCTGAACCGCTCGACGGCGAAGCTCTCCGTCACGCGGACGCTGCCCAGTTCCGCGACCCGGCCCACGTCGTTGCGGCCGAGGTCGAGCAGCATCAGGTGCTCCGCCCGCTCCTTGGGATCGCCCAGCAGGTCGGCCTCCAGCGCCCGGTCCTCCTCCGGCGTCGCGCCGCGCGGGCGGGTGCCGGCCAGGGGGCGCAGCGTCACGGTCCCGTCGCGCAGCCGCACCAGTACTTCCGGGCTGCTGCCGACGACCGCGAAGCCGCCGAAGTCCAGGAAGAACAGGAACGGCGCCGGGTTGATGCGGCGCAGCGCGCGATACAGCGCGAAGGGCGGCAGGGCGAACGGCACGCTGAACCGCTGGCTCGGCACGACCTGGAAGGCGTCGCCGGCGAAGATATACTCCTTCATGCGGTCCACGATGGCCATGAACTCGGCCTTGGTCAGGTTGGACTGCGGTTCCGGCTGCGGCGGCAGCGCCACGGGCGGGGCGGCATGGGGCAGGGGGCGCAGCAGCGCCGCGTCGGCCTGGGCCAGCGCGGCCTGGGCCTGGTTCCAGGCGGCCTGGGCGGACATGCCGGGCTGCGGGTAGATCGGGGCGGCCAGGGTCAGCTCGTCCCGCACATTGTCGAACACCGCGAACACTGTGGGGCGGATCAGGATGGCCTCCGGCAGGCCGTTGGCGTCCGCGTTCTTGTCCGGCAGCCGCTCCATCAGCCGCACCATGTCATAGCCGAGGTAGCCGACCAGGCCCCCCAGCATCGGCGGCAGGTGGTCCGGCAGGTCGAGCTGCGCCTCCTGGATCAGGGCGCGCAGGCTGTCCAGCGCCGGGCGCTCGTCCCGCACGAAGGCATGGGGGGCGGAGCGGGCGTGGCGGTTGACCTCCGCCTGCCCGCCGCGGCAGCGCCACACCAGGTCGGGGTCCATGCCGATGATCGAGTAGCGGCTGCGGGCCGACCCGCCCTCGATGCTTTCGAGCAGGAAGGAGTTGGGGCGGCCATGCGCCAGCTTGAGGAAGGCGCCGACCGGCGTTTCCAGGTCGGCGACGCCTGTGGTCCAGACCAGGGTGCCGCGGCCGGCTTCATAGGTTGCGCGGAACAGGGCCTCGGTGGGGGGGATCGCGTTCATGGTGCCGTCGGGTTGGGGAGTTACGAAGGAGGCTGGACGATGCTGTCCAGCACCCGCTGGTTGACCGTGGGACGTAGCCGGGCGCGCAGGGCCGATGCGTAGGTATTCTGCAAATCCTGGCCCATCGCGTCCGAAAGCCCCTTCCGGGTCTGCCCGGCGCCGAGCGGATCGGCCGATGCCTCGGGCACGGAGACCTCGCCCGGCGCCACGACCAGGAACGCATCGGGGGTTTCCGCCATTGTGGCCTCCCGGGGCTTGAGCGTGAAGGCCGCCTCCGCCAGTTTCGGCGCGACGCCGGGCGGCGGTGCGCCGCGGGACAGCGGCGGGGTATGCTGCACCCGCAGCCCGGCCACCGTGGCGGCATCGTCCAGGCTACCGGCCTGCGCGGCGGCGAGCAGGCCGGCGGCGGCGGTCTCCTGCGACTTGCGCCGGGCTGCGTGCAGCCAGTCCTCGCGCACGGTGGCCTCGACCTCCGCGAAGGGTTTGGGCGCAGCGGCGGTCGCGTCCTCGACAAGCACGGCGAAGTGGCTGCCGTCAGGCCCTTCGGTGAGGCGCGGAGGCTCGTTCTTCTGCAGGGCGAAGGCTGCCGTCAGGATGGCCTGGCGCAGCGCCGGGGTTCCGGGGATCGGGGCAGGCTCGCCCTCCGGCGTGTTGCCGCGGGCGTCCAGGCTGCCGGCGATGGCGGCTGCGCCCAGCTCCGCCGGTATCTCGTCGAGCGTCGGGCTGGCGGCGACGGCGTCCTCCAACTGGTTGACGCGCTCATATACGCCGTCCGCCGCACGCTCCCGCGCGATCTTGGCCCGTATGCCGCCAGCCGCGTCGGCCAGGGTCGTGCTGTTTCCCGGGGAGAGCTTGAACACCTGGAACACCTGCCACCCCAGCGGCGAGCCGATGGGGCCGACCACCGCGTCGGGCGCCGCTGCGAACACCGCCGCGGCCAGCTCCGGCGACGGGATCTCGGCCTGTCCCGCGTCGTCCAGGGCGATGGTGGAGGCGCCGGGTTCGGCCTGCCTCTTGATCTCGTCCCACGCCGCGCCGCCGGTCCAGGCCGCGGCCAGGGCACGCGCCTTCGCCTCGTCGGAGGCGACGACGATGCGGACCGAGCGCTTCTCCTGCGTCACGAACTCGGCCTGGTGCTGGTCGTAATAGGCTTGCACGTCGGCGTCCGGCACGTCCGTCGCGCGGGCGATGGTGTCCGCCGACAGCACGACGGCCTTGATCCGGCGGAACTCGGCGGCGCTGTAGGCCGGCAGGTTGTTGTCGTACTGGCGTTGCAGGTCGTCAGCCGTGGGCGGCGGCGGCTCCGGCGCGAGGAGGAACGGCAGCTCGACGTAGTTCACGACGCGCGTCTCGCGCTGGAAGGCGAAGAACGCCCCGGTCAGGGCGTCCGGGGCCGCGACGCCGGACGTGACGGCGTCCATCAATTGGCTCTGCGCCAGGTTGGCGCGCACCTGCTCCAGGAAGCGCCCCTCGGTCAGGTTGTTCTCGCGCATCAGGCCGTTGAAGCGTGCGCGGTCGAAGGTGCCGTTGGCGCCCTTGAAGGCGGGAATGTCGAACACGGCGCGGCGCACCTCGTCCGGCGGGACCGCTATGCCAAGCTGCGACGCCTGCTCGTCCACTGCGGCCTCGGCCACCATGCGCTCCAGGGTTTGCCCGGCGACGCCGCGGCTGATCGCGGGCGTCGGCTGGACCCGGCCGCCCAACATGCGCGACACCTGCGCCAGGGCGCGGCGATACTGCTCCTGGAACTCGCCCGCCTCAATCCGGCGGCTGCCGACCTGCGCGACGGAGTTGTCCGTGGCGAAGTCCTGCACGACGCCGGACACGCCCCATAGCCCGAACGAGGCGATCAGTACGATGAAGAACGCCCGGGCGGCCCAGGTGCCCAGGAAGCGGCGAAACATGGCGAGCATCGAGGTCACGTCCCAATCAGCGGCGGCACCATAGGCATGGCGCCCGGCATACGCCAGCGGCGCGCGCCCGTTTGCACCGGCGCTTGCAGGGGGCGCTTGCGGGGGACGTTTGCAGAGGGGCGTTTGCACGGGCGCCGCCCCGGCTGTAAGGGCGCGGCAGAAGATCGGGACCACAGGATGCAGCCATTGATCGCCGGCAACTGGAAGATGAACGGATTGCGGGCGGAAGCCGCGGCGCTGGCCGCGGCGCTGCGGGACGGCGTGCCCGGGTGCGACCTGCTGGTCTGCCCGCCGGCGACGGTGCTGGCCCAGGTTGCCGGCCTGCTGGCGGGCGGCCCCGTCGCGGTCGGCGGCCAGGACTGCCATGATGCCCCGAACGGCGCCCATACCGGTGACGTGTCCGCCGCCATGCTGCTCGATGCCGGGGCGTCCTGGGTGATCCTCGGCCACTCGGAGCGGCGCCAGGCGCATGGGGAGTCGGATGCGGCCGTCCGGCGCAAGGCCGCCGCCGCCGCCGCCGCCGGCCTGGTGCCCATCGTGTGCGTCGGGGAGACCGAGGACCAGCGGGAGGCCGGCCAGGCGCGCACCGTCGTCGGCGCGCAGCTTGCCGGCAGCCTGCCGCCGGGCTTTGCCGGCGTCGTGGCCTATGAGCCGGTCTGGGCCATCGGCACCGGCCGGGTCCCGACCGCGGGCGACGTGGCCGCCATGCACGCGCACATACGCCGGCAGCTCGTGGCGGTGCTGGGCGAGGGCGGGGCGGGGCTTCGCATCCTGTATGGCGGCTCGGTCAAGCCGGGCAACGCCGCGGGGCTGCTCGGGCTGCCGGATGTCGGCGGCGCGCTGGTGGGCGGGGCCAGCCTGGCGGCGGAGGACTTCCTGGGCATCGCCCGCGCAGCAGGCCAGGCTGCCGGGTCCCAAGCTTCAGACGCCCAAGCTTCAGACGCCCAGGCTTCAGACGCCCAAGCTCCAGAGGCATAGCTTCCCAGGGGGCCGCGGTGCGGGTATGACGCGCCTGACGCTAGGAACGCACCGCTATGGCCACCGCACTGCTCATCATCCACCTGTTCGTGACGCTCGCCCTGATCGGCGTCGTGCTGATCCAGCGCAGCGAGGGCGGGGGGCTGGGCATCGGCACCTCGCAGGGCATGGGCGGGTTCATGTCGGGGCGGGGGACGACCAACCTGCTGACGCGCACGACCGCCATCCTGGGCGCGACGTTCTTCGCACTGTCGCTGACGCTCGCGCTGCTGAACCGCGGCGCGGTGGGCAGCGGGCGCCCATCGCTGCTGGACACGCCGCCGCCGGCCGGCGCGGCTGCGACGCCTACCCCGGGAGGCAGTCCGGCGGCCGACCCGGCACCGGCCCTGCCGCGGACGCCTGCGGTGCCGACCAACTAGTGCCAGTCCAACTCGTACCAGTCCAACTCGTGCCAATGCTGTAATGCCGGCTACTGTAGTGCCGGTGCCGCGCCGGGCTGCAATGCGGCAGCCGGGCTGTTGCCGGCGGGGCCATCCGGTGTATCACGACCGCCCATGACGCGGTTTGTATTCATCACCGGCGGCGTGGTCTCCTCTCTCGGCAAGGGCATCGCGTCCGCAGCGCTCGGCACGCTGCTGCAGGCGCGCGGCTACAGCGTGCGGCTGCGGAAGCTGGACCCGTATCTCAACGTGGACCCGGGGACCATGAGTCCCTATCAGCACGGCGAAGTGTTCGTCACCGACGACGGCGCCGAGACCGACCTGGACCTGGGCCACTACGAGCGCTTCACCGGCGTCCACGCGACGCAGTCGGACAACGCGACCACAGGGCGCATCTATTCCGAGGTGATCGCCAAGGAGCGGCGCGGCGACTACCTCGGCGCCACCGTCCAGGTGATCCCGCACATCACCGACGCCATCAAGGAGGCCATCACCCGCGACACCGACGGCCTAGATTTCGCGCTGATCGAGATCGGCGGCACCGTCGGCGACATCGAGAGCCTGCCGTTCCTGGAGGCCATACGCCAGCTCAGCAACGAGCTTGGCCCGGCGCAGACGATGTTCGTCCACCTGACCCTGGTGCCCTACATCTCCTCCGCGGGCGAGCTGAAGACCAAGCCGACGCAGCACTCGGTCAAGGAGCTGCTGAACGTCGGCATCCAGCCACAGATGCTGCTGTGCCGCTGCGACCGGCAGATCCCCGACAGCGAGCGGCGCAAGATCGCCAGCTTCTGCAACGTCCGTCCGCAGGCCGTGATCGGCGCGCTGGACGTGGACACCATCTACGCCGTGCCGATCAGCTACCACCAGGAGGGTATGGACCGCGAGGTGCTGCGCCACTTCGGCCTGCCGTTCGACGAGGAGCCGGACCTGCGGCCCTGGCAGCGCATCGTGGACCTGGTGCGCGCCCCGGAGGGCGAGGTGCGTATCGCCGTGGTGGGCAAATATACCAACCTGCTCGACAGCTACAAAAGCCTGGCCGAGGCGCTGACCCACGGCGGGCTGCAGAACCGGGTGCGGGTCCGTCTCGACTGGGTGGACAGCCAGATCTTCGAGCAGCCGGACGCCGTCGCCCGGCTGGAGGGCGTGCATGGCATCCTGGTTCCCGGCGGTTTCGGGGAGCGCGGTACGGAGGGCAAGATCGCCGCCGTCCGCTTCGCGCGGGAACGCCGGGTGCCGTTCCTCGGCATCTGCTTCGGGATGCAGATGGCGGTCATCGAGTGCGCGCGGAACCAGGTCGGCCTGCCCGATGCCTCAAGCACCGAGTTCGGCCCGTGCGGAAACCCCGTGGTGGGCCTGCTGACGGAGTGGGCGCGCGGCAACGAGATGGAGCGTCGGGAGGCCGGCGGCAACCTGGGCGGCACCATGCGCCTGGGCGCCTACCCGGCGGAGCTTGAGCCGGACTCGCTCGTCAGCAGGGTGTATGGCGCCACGCACATCCAGGAGCGGCACAGGCATCGCTGGGAGGTCAACGTGCATTACCGCCAGGAGATCGAGGCGCAGGGGCTGCGCTTTTCCGGCATGTCGCCGGACGGCATCCTGCCGGAGATCGTGGAGAGGCCGGACCATCCGTGGTTCATCGGCGTGCAGTATCACCCGGAGCTGAAGTCGAAGCCGCTGGCGCCGCACCCGCTGTTCTCGGGCTTCATACGCGCCGCCGTGCAGCAGTCCCGCCTTGTCTGATTCCCGGCCTTCTGATCCCTCGGTTCCTGATTCCATGGCAGCGGAGATGCGGACCGTCCGGGTCCGGGACGTGGAGATCGGCAACGACCGGCCCTTTGTGCTGATCGCCGGGCCGTGCCAGATCGAGTCGGAAAGCCACGCCTTCGAGATGGCGGACGCGCTGAGCGGCATCGCCCGGGCCGCCGGCGTGCCGCTGATCTACAAGTCCAGCTACGACAAGGCGAACCGCACCAGCGGCGGCGCGGCCCGCGGCGTCGGCATCATACGCGGCCTGAGCATCTTGGCCGCCGTGCGCGAGCGGTTCCGCATCCCCGTGCTGACCGACGTTCACGCCCCGGACCAGTGCGAGCCGGCGGCCGAAGCGGTGGACATCCTGCAAATCCCGGCCTTCCTGTGCCGCCAGACCGACCTGCTGCTGGCCGCAGGCGAGACCGGCCGCGCGATCAACGTGAAGAAGGGCCAGTTCCTGGCGCCCTGGGACATGGCCAACGTCGCCGCCAAGATCGCCGACACCGGCAACGAGAGCATCCTGCTGACCGAGCGCGGCGTCAGCTTCGGCTACAACACGCTGGTGACCGATTTCCGCGGCCTGCCGGTGATGGCGCGCACGGGCTACCCGGTGGTGTTCGACGCCACGCACTCCGTGCAGCAGCCGGGCGGGCAGGGCGGGTCGTCGGGCGGGCAGCGGGAGTTCGCGCCGGTGCTGGCCCGCGCGGCGCTGGCAGTGGGCATCGCGGCGCTGTTCATCGAGACCCATGCCGACCCGGACAGCGCGCCCAGCGACGGGCCGAACATGATCCTGCTGCGCGAGATGCCGGCGCTGATCGCCGGGCTGCGCGCCCTGGATGACTTCATGAAGCCGCGCCTGACCCCACCCACCAGCGGAGCTGACCCGGAATGAGCGCCATCGCCGACCTGATCGCCCGCGAGGTCCTGGACAGCCGGGGCAACCCGACGGTGGAGGTGGAGGCCGTGCTGGACAGCGGCGCGAGCGGCCACGCCATCGTCCCCAGCGGCGCCAGCACCGGCGCGCACGAGGCTGTGGAGCTGCGCGACGGCGACAAGTCCCGCTATGGCGGCAAGGGCGTGCTGACCGCCTGCGCCAACGTGGAGGGCGAGATCTTCGACGCCCTGGGCGGCATGGACCCGATGGGGCAGGTGAAGCTGGACGGGATCATGGTTGACCTCGACGGCACGCCCAACAAGGCGCGGCTGGGCGCGAACGCGATCCTGGCGGTGTCGCTGGCAGTCGCCAAGGCGGCGGCGGCCGAGCTGGGGCAGCCGCTGTATCGCTACGTCGGCGGCGTGTTCGCGCGGACGCTGCCGGTGCCGATGATGAACATCATCAACGGCGGGCAGCACGCGGACAACCCGATAGACATCCAGGAGTTCATGATCCAGCCCGTGGGCGCCGCGACGTTCGCGGACGCGGTACGGATGGGGTCGGAGATTTTCCACGGGCTAAGGCGGGCGCTGCACGACGCCGGGCATAACACCAACGTCGGGGACGAGGGCGGCTTCGCGCCGAACCTGCGTTCCGCGGACGAGGCGCTGGGGTTCATCGCCAAGGCGTGCGAGGCCGCGGGATACCGGCCCGGCGAGGACGTGACCTTCGCGCTCGACTGTGCCGCGACCGAGTTCTTCCGGGATGGGGTGTATGACATGGCGGGCGAGGGCAAGCGGCTCGACGCCGGGGAGATGGTGGCCTACCTGGCGGACCTGGCCGGGCGCTACCCGATCATGTCCATCGAGGACGGATGCAGCGAGGACGATTGGGACGGCTGGCGGCACCTGACGGAGGCGCTGGGCGGCAAGGTGCAGTTGGTGGGCGACGACCTGTTCGTGACCAACACCGAGCGGCTGCGGCGCGGGATCGAGGCGGGGACGGCCAACTCGATCCTGGTGAAGGTGAACCAGATCGGCACGCTCACCGAGACGCTGGACGCGATGGAGGTGGCGCAGCGCGCCGGCTACACCGCCGTGATGAGCCACCGCTCCGGCGAGACGGAGGACTCGACCATCGCCGACCTGGCCGTCGCCACCAACTGCGGGCAGATCAAGACCGGGAGCCTGGCGCGCAGCGACCGGACGGCGAAATATAACCGGCTCCTGCGCATCGAGGCCGAGCTTGGCCCGTCCGCCCGCTACGCCGGCCGCACGATCCTGCGGCAGTAGGGTCCTGCCCCTGCTCCCTCTCCTTTCGGGAGAGGGCCGGGGTAAGGGAGGCCACCAGAACGGACCTCCCCAAGCGCAGCCCGGTCCCGCTAGGCCCTTACATGGCTGGCGTTCGCGCTTGCGGCTTCCCTCACCCCGACCCTCTCCCGGAGAAGGAGAAGGGGCACTTTTCCACTGTGCTGCTTCCAGCAATCGGGTAACGTCGCCGTGAATTGCAGGATGTGGCGATGGGATTCTGGATCGGCTTGAAGCGTTGGCTGCGGGCGGGCGTGGCGCCGGGCGTGTTCCTGGCGCTGGTCGGCTATTTCTGCTGGAACGCCACGCAGGGCGACCGCGGGCTGCAAGCCTATGCCATGCGGCAGGAGCAACTGAAGTCCGTGCAGGCCGAACTGGCCCGCGTCGTCGCGGAGCGGGACACCTGGGAGCGCCGGGTCATGGGCCTGCGTACGCAGCGCCTGGACCCCGACACCCTGGACGAACGGGCGCGTGCGATGCTGAACGTCGCTAACCCCGCTGATGTCGTCATGCCGTATGGGGCGAACAAGCGCCTGTTCTGACCGCCGCGCCTGCCTGGGCGCATGGTCCGGGCCTATATTGCATTGCACAACAATGCGTTGCGGCCAGCGGGGTTGTCGTTGCCCAGCCGCGGCGCTAGGTGTCGTGCAGACGTATTTTGATGGATGGAGGCGGCGCGCATGGCCCAGGCAGCAGAACAGGGTGGCAGCGAGGGCCAGGCCGTGACGGACACCGTCGCCCCGCCCACCAACCAATCCATGAACCGCGACCAGCTCCTGCAAGCCTACTCCAGCATGTTGCTGATACGCCGTTTCGAGGAAAAGGCCGGGCAGCTTTACGGCATGGGACTGATCGGCGGCTTCTGCCACCTGTATATCGGCCAGGAGGCCGTGGTGGTCGGCATCCAGGCGGCGCTGGGCGAGGGCGACCAGGTGATCACCTCCTACCGCGACCACGGCCACATGCTGGCCACCGGCATGGAGCCGCGCGGCGTGATGGCGGAGCTGACCGGGCGCAGCGGCGGCTACTCCAAGGGCAAGGGCGGCTCCATGCACATGTTCAGCAAGGAGAAGCGGTTCTTCGGCGGGCATGGCATCGTCGGCGCGCAGGTGAGCCTTGGGACGGGGCTGGCGATGGCCAACTGGTATCGGGGCAACGACCGGGTCTCGGCGACCTATTTCGGCGACGGCGCGTCCAACCAGGGCCAGGTCTATGAGAGCTTCAACCTGGCGGCGCTGATGAAGCTGCCGTGCCTGTATGTGATCGAGAACAACAAGTACGGCATGGGCACCAGCCTGGAGCGGTCTTCGGCCTCGCACGACCTGTCCAAGAACGGGGCGCCTTGGGGCATTCCCGGTGCACAGGTGGACGGCATGGACGTGACCGCGGTGAAGGCCGCAGCGGAGACGGCGGTGGCGCATTGCCGGGCCGGGCACGGGCCGTTCGTGATGGAGGTGCAGACCTACCGCTATCGCGGCCACTCCATGTCCGACCCGGCAAAATACCGCACCCGCGACGAGGTGCAGAAAATGCGTACCGAGCGCGACCCCATCGAGGGCGCGAAGCACATGCTTGAGGCTTTGGGCGTAACAGAGGATCAGTTCAAGCAGATCGAGACCGGCATCAAGGCGCGCGTCCAGGAGGCGGCGGACTTCGCCCAGAGCAGCCCGGAGCCTGACGAGCGCGAACTGTGGACCGACATCCTTGTGGAGGGCTAGGCGTTGTCCACCCAGATACTGATGCCGGCGCTGTCGCCCACGATGACGGAGGGCAAGCTGGCCCGCTGGCTGAAGAAGGTCGGCGAGGATGTGCGCGCCGGGGATGTCATCGCGGAAATCGAGACCGACAAGGCGACCATGGAGGTCGAGGCGGTTGACGAGGGCAAGCTGTCGCAAATCCTCGTGGAAGAGGGCACGGACGGCGTTGCGGTCAACACGCCCATTGGCGTGCTGAGCGCGGACGGCGAGGCTGCGGCGCCGTCGCCCGCAGCGGCGCCTGCTGCCGCGCCGTCACCGGCGGCGGCTGCTCCCGCCGCGGTACCGGCACCGGCACCCGTCAAGCCCGCGTCCGAGAGCGAAAGCGTGGTTGCGGACAAGGCAACCGCGGCCCAGGCCGTGCCGACGACGGCCGCTGCCGCGCCGGAGCGCGATTGGGGGCCGACCAAGCCGACCACCGTGCGGGAGGCGCTGCGCGACGCCATGGCGGCGGAGCTTCGCGCGGACGACCGGGTGTTCCTGATTGGCGAGGAGGTCGCGCAGTACCAAGGCGCCTACAAGATCAGCCAAGGCTTGTTGGACGAGTTCGGGCCGCGCCGTATCATAGACATGCCCATCGCCGAGCACGGCTTCACCGGCATGGCCGTGGGCGCGGCGATGGACGGGCTGCGGCCCATCGTCGAGTTCATGACGTTCAACTTCGCCATGCAGGCGATAGACCAGATCATCAACTCGGCCGCCAAGACGCTGTATATGTCGGGCGGCCAGATGGGCTGCCCCATCGTGTTCCGCGGGCCGAACGGCGCCGCGTCCCGCGTGGGCGCGCAGCACAGCCAGGACTACGCCTCCTGGTACGCCCACTGCCCCGGCCTCAAGGTCGTGGCGCCCTGGTCCTCGGCCGACGCCAAGGGCCTGCTGCGCGCCGCCATACGCGACCCGAACCCGGTCGTGTTCCTTGAGAACGAAATCCTCTACGGCCAGACCTTCGAGTGCCCCACCGATGAGGAGTTCATGCTGCCCATCGGCAAGGCGAAGATCGAGCGGGAAGGCAAGCACGTCACCCTCGTCGCCTACAGCATCATGGTCGGCGTCGCGATGAAGGCGGCAGAGACGCTGGCGGAGCAGGGCATCGAGGCGGAGGTGGTGAACCTCCGCAGCCTGCGCCCGATGGACACGCAGACCATCGTGGACAGCGTGAAGAAGACCAGCCGGCTGGTGACGGTCGAGGAAGGCTGGCCCTATGCCGGCATCGGCGCCGAGATCGCGATGCAGATCATGGAGCACTGCTTCGACTGGCTGGATGCGCCGCCGGTGCGCGTGACCGGGCTGGACGTGCCGCTGCCCTATGCCGCGAACCTGGAGAAGCTGGCGCTGCCGCAGCCGGGCTGGGTGGTGGATGCCGTGAAGAAGATCGTCTAGGGGCGCCGACATGCCGACCAACATCCTGATGCCGGCCCTGTCGCCGACCATGACCGAGGGCACGCTGGCCCGCTGGCTCAAGAAGGAGGGCGAGCAGATACGCGCCGGCGACGTGATCGCCGAGATCGAGACGGACAAGGCCACCATGGAGGTGGAGGCCGTGGACGAGGGCGTGCTGAGCAAGATCCTTGTCGCGGACGGCACCGCAGGGGTGAAGGTGAACGACCCCATTGCTGTGCTGCAAGGCGAGGGGGAGGACGCCGCGGCCCCGGCCCCGGCCCCGGCCCCGGCCCCGGCCCCTGCCGCTCCTGCGCCCACCCCCGTTGCGCCAGCCGCTTCCGCACCTGCCGCTGCACCGCCTACGCCGGCACCGGCCATGCCAGCATCAGCCACGCCAGCACCGGCAGCAGCCGCATCGCCCGGCCCGGCACCTGCCGCCGTTGCTCCCGCCGCCAACGGGCATGATGCCGGGCACGGGGCTGACCGGGTGTTCGCCTCCCCGCTGGCCCGGCGCATGGCCAAGCAGGCCGGCATGGACCTGTCCGCCATGAAGGGCAGCGGCCCGAACGGCCGCATCATTCGTGCCGACATAGAGGCGAAGCAGGCCGGCTCTGCCGGCGCCCCCGCGGCCCATGCCGCGCCTCCGGCCCCCGTCATGCCCGCGGCCGAGCAGGTCGAGGCGCAGGCTGGCGGGCGCGAGACCGACGCCATCCAGGCCGTGCCGGTCCAGCAGGTCAAGCCCGCGGCGCCCGCCCCATCTGCCATCCCGGCATCCGCCAAAGCTGCGCCCGTCACCGCGCCGCACCAGCTCGTGCCCAACAGCGCCATGCGGAAGGTGATCGCCCGCCGCCTGCTGGAGAGCCACCAGCAGGTGCCGAACTTCTTCGTCACGATGGATATTGAGATTGACGCGCTGCTCAAGCTGCGCGCCGACCTGAACGCCCGTGCGCCGAAGGAGGGCAAGGGCGCGTTCAAGCTGTCCGTCAACGACCTGGTCATCAAGGCCGCCGCCGTCACGCTGCGCCGGGTGCCGAAGATGAACGCCAGCTACACCGACGACTCGATGGTGGTCTATGACGACGTGGACATCAGCATCGCCGTGTCCATGCCGGACGGGCTGATAACCCCCATCGTCCGCAAGGCCGACCAGAAGGGCCTGGCGGCGATCAGCGGCGAGATGAAGGACCTGGGCGCCCGCGCCAAGGCCGGCAAGCTGAAGCCGGAGGAGTTCCAGGGCGGCACCTTCTCGATCAGCAACCTCGGCATGTTCGGCGTCAAGCACTTCACGGCCATCATCAACCCGCCGCAGGCCGCGATCCTGGCGGTGGGCGCCGGGGAGCCGCGGCCCGTGGTCAGGAACGGCGCGCTGGCCATCGCCAACGTCATGACCTGCACCCTGTCCGTGGACCACCGCGTCGCCGACGGCGCGCTGGGGGCGGAGTGGATGCAGGTGTTCAAGGGCATCATCGAGGACCCGCTCAGCCTGATGCTGTAGGCCGGTCCCGGAGCAACGACCTATGGAAACCAAGTTCGACCTGATCGTCCTCGGCGGCGGACCCGGCGGCTACGTCGCCGCCATACGCGCGGCGCAGCTCGGCATGACAGCCGCCGTGGTGGAGCGGGAGCACCTCGGCGGCATCTGCCTCAACTGGGGCTGCATCCCGACCAAGACGCTGCTGCGCTCATCCGAGATCAACCACCTGTTGCACAACCTCGGCGAGTTCGGCTTCACGGTGGACAACGTGCAGTTCGACTTGGGCAAGATCGTCAAGCGGTCGCGCGGGGTGGCGAAGCAGCTTGCGTCCGGCGTCGGGCATCTGATGAAGAAGAACAAGATCGCCGTGTTCGAGGGGCAGGGGCGCCTGGCCGGCAAGAACACCCTGGCGGTGACGAAGGACGGCAAGGAGGTCGCCACCCTGACCGCCCCGCACATCATCCTGGCGCCCGGCGCTCGCGCCCGGCAACTGCCGGGGCTGGAGGGCGACGGCAAGCTGGTCTGGACCTACCGTGAGGCGATGGTGCCGCCGGCCATGCCGAAGTCGCTGCTGGTGATCGGCTCCGGCGCCATCGGCATCGAGTTCGCCAGCTTCTACCGCAACATGGGCGCGGAGGTGACGGTGGTGGAGCTGCTCGACCGCATCCTGCCGGCGGAAGACGAGGAGATCAGCGCCTTCGCGCGGAAGGCGTTCGAAAAGCAAGGCATCAAGATACTGACAGAGGCGAAGGTCACGAAGGCCGCCAAGAACGCGGACAGCGTGACGGCGACCATCGAGTCCGGGGGCGAGGCCGGCGGCAAGAGCACCGAGATGACGGTGGACCGGGTGATCTCCGCGGTGGGGATCGTCGGCAACGTCGAGGACATCGGGCTTGAGGGCACCGGCGTGAAGGTCGAGCGCAGCCACATCGTCATTGACGAGTACTGCCGCACCGGCGAACCCGGCGTCTATGCCATCGGCGACGTGACCGGGGCGCCCTGGCTGGCACACAAGGCCAGCCATGAGGGCGTGATCTGCGTCGAGGCCATTGCCCGGCAGAACGATGTGCAGCCTCTGCACGTCGGCAACATTCCCGGCTGCACCTATAGCCGTCCGCAGATCGCGTCGGTGGGCATGACGGAGGCCAAGGCGAGGGAGGCCGGGCACGAGGTCCGCGTCGGCCGCTTCCCGTTCATCGGCAACGGCAAGGCCATCGCGATGGGCGAGCCGGAGGGCATGGTAAAGACGGTGTTCGACGCCAAGACCGGCGAGTTGCTGGGCGCGCACATGATCGGCGCCGAGGTGACGGAGATGATCCAGGGCTACGCCATCGCCCGCACCCTGGAGACGACGGAGGTGGAGCTGATGCACACCGTCTTCCCGCACCCGACCGTCAGCGAGACGATGCACGAGTCGGTCCTCAGCGCCTACGGCCGAGCGATCCATTTCTAAGCCTTCCTTCACTGCTCCCTCTCCCTCCGGGAGAGGGTCGGGGTGAGGGAAGCCGCAAGCGCTGCCCTGTCCCGCACGAGAGCAGCGCCGCCCACGGCAAGGACCGCGCGTGCCGCTTCCCTCACCCCGGCCCTCTCCCGGAGGGAGAGGGAGCAGGAAGCGCCCTACTTGCTTGACGGAACTGCGCTGCCCCATCATCTGAGGCATCCGGGAGCGGCCCCCTCCCGCCGGAGGCATCCATGACCACGCGCGTCCTGATAGACCACCGCCTCGGCGCCCCCCGCCACCCCGAAAAGGCGAACCGCCCCGACAACCCGATCCAGCGCAAGCCGGACTGGATAAGGGTGCGCGCGCCCAACCATCCCGTCTATCACGAGACGCGCGCCCTGATGCGCGAGAACCGGCTGGTGACGGTGTGCGAGGAGGCGGCCTGCCCCAACATCGGCGAGTGCTGGTCGCAGCGCCATGCCACCATGATGATCATGGGCGACACCTGCACCCGCGCGTGCAGCTTCTGCAACGTCCGCACCGGCCAGCCGTCGGCACTGGACGCCGACGAGCCGGCGCGCGTGGCGGACGCAGTGGCCAAGCTCGGCTTGCAGCACATCGTCATCACCAGCGTGGACCGCGACGACCTGCGGGACGGCGGCGCGGCGCACTTCGCCGAGACCATACGCGCCACCCGCGCGGCGGCGCCGGGCACCAGCATCGAGGTGCTGACGCCCGATTTCCTCCGCAAGCCCGGTGGGTTGGAGGTCGTCGCCCAGGCCCGTCCGGACGTGTTCAACCACAACCTCGAAACCGTGCCGCGCCTGTATCCGACCATCCGGCCCGGCGCCCGCTACTACCAGTCGCTGCGGCTGCTCGACCGCGTGAAGATGGTGGACCCGACGATCTTCACGAAGTCCGGCCTGATGCTGGGCCTCGGCGAGCAGCGGGCGGAGGTGCTGCAAGTGATGGACGACCTGCGGGTGGCGGACGTGGATTTCCTGACGCTCGGCCAATACTTGCAGCCCACAGTGAAGCACGCCGCCGTGGACCGCTTCGTGACGCCGGACGAGTTCGCCGAGTATGCGGCGATGGCCCGCGCCAAGGGGTTCCTGATGGTCAGCGCCACGCCGCTCACGCGCAGCTCCTACCATGCCGACGCCGATTTCGCGCAGTTGCGCGACGCCCGCGCCCGGCAGCTTGCCCCTTTGTACGCAGATGGGGCGATCTAGCCGATGCCCACCCACGCCGAGCGCAAGGTGCTGCCCTACACGCCCGAGCAGATGTTCGACCTGGTGGCGGACGTCGGCAAGTATCCGGAGTTCCTGCCGTGGTGCGTCGGCGCCAAGGTGCGGAGCCAGACCGACACGCTGCTGGTCGCCGACCTGACCATCGGCTTCAAGATCTTCCGCGAAAGCTTCACCAGCCGGGTGGACCTCGACAAGCCGCGCATGGTGCAGGTGAAGTACGAGAATGGCCCCTTCCGCTATCTGAACAACCAGTGGTCGTTCGAGCCGAACCCGAAGGGCTGTGAGGTCAAGTTCTTCGTGGACTTCGAGTTCAAGAGCCGGCTGTTGCAGGCCGCCATCGGCGTGGTGTTCAACGAGGCCGTGCGCCTGATGGTCAACGCCTTCCTGAAGCGGGCGCGGGACGTGTATGGCCAGCCCACCGCGACCTTCGCCGTCAGCCCGGCCCGGGTTCCGGTGAAGGGCTAGGCCGGATGTATGCGCCGCCCCGCTTCGACACGTCCGTTCCCGTCCGGATCAACCTGTATTCGGATACCCAAACCCGGCCCTCCGCCGCGATGAAGGAGGCCATGATGGCGGCCGAGGTCGGCGACGAGCAGAGCGGGTCCGACCCGACCATCAACCGGCTTTGCGACCGCATGGCCGCGCTGCTGGGCAAGGAAGCGGCGATGTTCCTGCCCACCGGGACCATGTGCAACGAGATCGCGATCCTCACGCAATGCCGGCACGGGGACGAAATCCTCGCCCACCACACCGCGCACATCAGCACGGCGGAGGGCGGCGCACCCTGGGCGCTGGCAGGCGTGCAGGTCAGCCCGCTCGACGGGCCGAACGGGATATTCACGGCAGAGGCGCTGGAGGCCGCGATTCGCCCGGTCTCCCGCTACTCGCCGACGCAGCGCATGGTCGCCGTGGAGCAGACGGCCAACCTGGGCGGCGGCGCCGTATGGGAGCTGGACACCTTGAATGCGGTCGCTGCCGTCGCGCGGGCCAATGAAATGGTGACGCACATGGACGGGGCGCGGCTGATGAACGCCGTCGTTGCGTCTGGCGTGCCGGCGGCGGAAATGGCGGCCGGCTACGACACGGTATGGCTCGACTTCACCAAAGGGCTGGGGGCGCCGCTCGGCGCCGTGCTGGCCGGGTCGGCCGGGGTGATAGATGCGGCCTGGCGCTGGAAGCAGCGCATGGGCGGGGCGCTGCGCCAGGGCGGGATGTGCGCCGCGGCGTGCCTCTATGCGCTGGACCATAACGTGGCCCGGCTTGCGGACGACCACAACAACGCGCGCGTGCTGGCCCGCGGGCTGGCGCAGGTGCCGGGCCTGGGCGTGGCGGTGCCGGAGACCAACCTGGTCTATATAGACACGCAGGCGACCGGGCTGACGGCCCATGACCTGGCGGCGCGGGCGCGGGCAGCGGGGGTGCTGATCTCCGTGATGGGACGGCATCGCGCCCGCGCCTGTACGCATCTGGACGTGAGCGTAACGGATGTTGATGACGCGGTTGCCGTCTTGCGCCATGCTGCCGCGGCGTGACCCTGGTCCGCCGAGGAGATCAACATGCGTATTTCCCTGATTGCCGCCATGCTGGCCCTGGTTGCCGGACCCGTCCTCGCACAACCCGCCACTCCGCGTCCGGCTGCCCCGGCGGCAGCAAGGCCCGCTGCGCCCGCAACGCCGCACCCTCGCCGAACCCAGCAGCAGCGGTTTGATGACGCCAACACGACCCATGACGGCCACCTGACGCTGGAGCAGGCGCGTGCCGGGCGGATGAACGCGGTCGTCCGTGACTTCGCCGACATAGACACCGCCCGGCGCGGCTATGTCACGATGGACGAGATCAAGGCGCACCGCCGGGCCGTGCGGCTGGCCAAGAAGGCGGCAAAGCCGGGAGGCTCTTATTGGGTTCCGGGGTGGTGAAGCCAGGACGGGGCAGTTGGGCTGCGAGCATCTGGTGCGCGAGCAAGAGCGGGAGTAGCTGACCGGCTCGCGCGAGGAGCTTTCGTCATGGCGGCAT
>JAABUM010000454.1_pt1 | contig 72184 bp, 58 predicted proteins | sample 5559161 | NCBI WGS metagenome assembly JAABUM01 (sample SAMN10711868, study PRJNA513369) | rock metagenome | isolation source: Antarctica rocks | place: Antarctica: Victoria Land, Siegfried Peak nord
AAAACGAACACTTGCCCTGGGACAACATGGCCGTGGTGAAAGTCCAGAGTAGCCCCCGCTTCGGTTAAGAGGCTGTCGCCTGCGTGTCAGGCGGAAGCCCCTGGCTTTAGCCACGGGGAGTTGTCACACACTCTCAGGAGGCGGCGCATGGGACGGAGGGTGACGCTCGCCGAGGTGAGCGAGGGGCGGGACAACAACTTCGACTTCCTGCGCTTCGGGCTGGCCGTCTTTGTGCTATTTTACCACTGCTACCCCATCTTTTACGGCCCGAACGCCCCGCATCACGGCCCGATGGAGACGGTCGCGGACATCTGCGGCGGGGTGGCCGTGCCGTTTTTCTTCGTCATCAGCGGCTTTCTGGTCACGCGGAGCTGGCTGGCGGACCCGCGCCCGCCCGACTTCCTCCAAAAGCGGGCGCTGCGAATCTATCCCGGCTTCCTGGCGGCCTCCCTCTTCTGCGCTCTCGTCGTCGGCCCGCTCGGCGCCGCCGACTCGGCGGCCTACTGGCACGAGTTCCAGCCCGTCAAATTCGCGCGCTGGGCGCTCCTCCTGGTCGGGCCGTACATTCCCACGATTTTCGTTTCGCTGCCGATGTCTACGGGCGTCAACGGCTCGTTCTGGACCCTGCGCTACGAGGGCTACTGCTACCTGCTGGTGCTGGCGCTCGGCCTGGGCGGCCTGTTCCGGCGGCGCGGGGCGCTGCTGGCCGTGTTCCTGGTGCTGTATGCCCTGCGCGAGACGCAGACGCTCACGGGGCGCGTCTTTTTCCCGGACCGCGAGCTGCACCTATTCGGCAACCTTTCGTACTGGTCGTCGCTGATCCTGTATTTCCTGGCCGGGATGCTGGGCTTTTTGTACCGGGACGTGATCCCCTACTCGCGCCCGGTCTTTCTGGCCTGCCTGGGCGCGCTCCCGCTGGGCGCTCTGGCGGGGGGGCATTGGGAGATCGGCCTGCCCGTCTTCGGGTCGTACCTCCTGCTGTGCCTGGCGTTCTGGCGGCGGCTCAGGTTGTCCCGCTTCGCCCGGTGGGGGGACTTTTCCTATGGGGTGTACTTATACGCCTTTCCCATTCAGCAGCTTCTGGTGCTTTATTTCGGGCCGCGCCTCACCATCCCCACACTGTTCCTGTCGGCGTTCCTCCTCGCGCTGTGTGCCGCTGTTTTGAGCTGGCACGGGATCGAGAAGCCGTGCCTGCGCCTCAAGCGCCGTTCGTCGCGCGCCACGGCGACGCGCCCGGAGTTTGCGCCCCCGTCTTCATGACCCAGCCTTCGTGACGGATGCGGCGCCCCCACGGGAACAAAATCCCCGGTTCCGGCATCAGGAAGAAAGGGGCGGGGGCTTTCCCTGCCTCACTCTTGGGAGGAACACGGCATGAACAGACGGATGGGGATGCGAATGAACAGACGAATGGGGATATGGAGCGCGGGCGCAGCGGCCCTGGCCCTCGCCCTGAGCGGGTGCGGGGGCGGCGGCGGAGGGAACTCGCGGACGACGATCCACGGCGATCTGCGGTCGGGGGACCAGACGCTTCCCAGCAGCTTCGGTGTGGAAAGCGGCTCGTATGTGGACTTCTACTCCTGCACCGCGCGCAGCGACGGCTCGGCGCAGGTGGATCTCAAGTCGTCCGACTTCAACTCGTTCCTGATCGTCGGGACGGAAGACAGCGCGGGCGTCATCCACACGATCACCACCAATTACGACCCCAACGGGCGGGACGCCCATGCGGAGTTCAACGTCCGCCAGGATGTCCGCTACTTCGTCGCCGCCACCACCACCGACGGGGCGGGCCGCACCGGCTCGTATGAGCTTGACTTTTCGGACAACCTGAAGGACGTCACCGAGGAAACCAGCATCAATCCCGCCGTCCGCGCCGCCGCCGCCCGCGCCCTGCAAGCGTACCGGGCACAGAAGGCGCCAAGCGGGACGCCGACGGCCCCTTAGTCCCAAAGAGGCTCGCCCCCCCGCCCCAATAAAGCCTTAATTCTGGGGAAGAAGACAGGAGGGCGGAAGAAGGGAAGGAAGGGCGGGGTTCCCCCGCCCCTCTTTATTTCCCGACCCTCCCTCTTATCCCCCCAGAATTAAGGGCAGTTATCCGGCACACTCACCAAGCGTCCTAACGCTTAGTTAGCCGCCCGAAACCTCGGAGGATTCGCCCGCCTGCTTGTGGAACGGGGGAGGGCCGACCGGGAGGCGGCGGGGCATGGCGCGTCAAAAGCAACCTGACTATACCGACAGCGAGGGCGTGAGGCATAGCATAGAGCAGGACGGGTATATCCAAAACACCTTGCACACAGGCGGGCACGGTGCATCATCAGACTTCGTATCGACCGGCGTTTACATTGACGGGAAAAGGTGGGCCGGGTTTGACGAGATGGGAATGGCGGGCGACCCGAACAAACTGGCTGAGGCCGAAATAGAGCGAAGAAGCAAAGATCGAATCCCTCCACCACCTTGAACCTACCGCTCAGGCTCATCTTAGGTTTCGTCAGCGTGATCTCGGCAGTCCCGAAAGCCTCGCCCGCCTTGATGTGTAGCCTCACTTCGGCCACGCGCGTCAGTGCCCTACCCGTCTTGGCGTCCGTGATATTCGTGCCGTGCGGCGTCCCGTCGCTTGTGATCGTCAATTCCAGTTCTTCGCCCATCAGTTCTTCGCCCATCAGTTCTCAATCAAAGTCGGGACGATCTTCGAGAACAGCGCCCTTGGCTTCGACAAGTGGCTCCCCTGCATCTGGCTTATTGCGAATGCTAAGAACGGCATCTCCTCCTGCGAAGTCTCCCGCGCCATCGGCGTCACGCAGGCGATGGCGTGGCATATGCTCCACCGTATCCGCCTCGCCATGCAGACGGAGGGCTTCAAGAAGTTCGTCGGCAAGTTCGCCGGGGCGGTAGAGGCCGATGAAACCTACGTCGGCGGCAAAGAGAAGAACAAGCACTTCAAGAAGAAACTCCGCAAGGGGCGCGGCGCGGTCGGCAAGACAATCGTGTTCGGCCTGCTGCAAAGGGCGTCGGAGGAGGGCGGGGTCAGTCAGGCGCGGTCATTCGTGATCGCCAACACGAGCAGGAAGACGCTCCACGCGCAGATAGCCCAAAACGTCACGCCCGGCTCCGAAGTCTTCACGGACTCCCTGCCCGCCTACGGCGGTTTTGCGGGGACTTTCCAGCATCAGATTGTTGACCACACAATCGGGCAGTACGTTAATGGGAAAACCCACACGAACGGCATAGAGAACGTGTGGAGCGTGGCAAAGCGGGGGCTGAAAGGAACCTATATCTCGGTGGAGCCATTCCACCTGTTCCGCTACCTGGACGAAGCCGACTTCCGTTTCAACAGCAGGCAGGACACGGACGCCCAGCGGTTCCTAAAGGCCATGACCGGCACAAAGGGGAAGCGTCTCCCCTACGCGGAACTGACGGAGACGTACAAGGCGTATTTTGATACGCTGGCATGGTAGGGGCCGGGCCGCAACGCAAAGCGGCCCGGCATGATAGCCGGGCCGCTCTTACTTCTTCTTCTCTTACTTCTTCTTCTCTTACTTCTTCTTCTCTTACTTCTTCTTCTCTGCCTTTTCCCGCCGCCTGCGTTCGCGCTCGACCTGACGGGTTGCTTTTTCCTCGGCTAACCTGGCGTCAAGTTCGCTCTTAGAGACGGCGAACAAACCCTCTGCCAGTTCCCCGAACTGCTCAAAGGGTTTCTGGCTCTCCTGTTGTGTTAGTGTTCTGTTCATGCCTTGTTTCAGTTTGGGCGGGCTGCTGGTCAGGCGTAGGCGAGCGACTTGGGCGCAGGAACTTCCCTGCCCATATGGGTCGCCATCTTGACCCAATCCTCGGCCACGCATTGAATGTTCTGCATGGCTTCCTCTGCCGTGCGCCCGTCAGCCATGCAGCCCGGCAGTTCCGGCATCTCTGCAAGAAAGAAACCGTCTTCCTCGCTCCAATATGTGTTCACTCTATAGCCGTTCACTGTGCAGTCGTTCACTGTGTCACTCCTACAGGTCGTACTTGACGATCAAGTTACGCACCTGCCTGACCTGGTAGGACTTTGCCGAACTCTTGTCGGGTTGCAGATTTATGATCTCTACAACGCCCTCTCTCCCGTACACGTTATGGCTCCCGTCATTGTCCGGGTGTGCAACAAAGCCTAGCATTTCAACGTAGTGGCATAAGTCGGCAAAATCAATGTTGTTATCGGCCTGCTTACTCAGGAGCCTTTGCCGGAACCTATCCCACTTAGTCATTTATCGGCATCCCCGTTATACAATTGTATAACAGGAACCATTTTACCACCTTGTACCTTTATAAGCAAGTGGGCAAGAAAAAGTTCCCGCGCGCGGGAAAAGCGGCGGGAACTTGGGCGGCTAACTAAGAGTCAGAGTGCTTGGTGAGTGTACCGGATAACTGCCGAATTAAGGCTTTATTGGGGCGGGGGCCGGGGGGCCATTTCCAGCGCGCCCTGCTGCTGGGAGACCAGGCGGGCGTAGCGGCCTCCTCGGCGCATCAATTCGTCGTGCGTCCCCTGCTCGGCCAGGCGGCCCCTGTCCAGGACGAAGATGACGTCGGCGTGGCGGACGGTGGACAGGCGGTGGGCGGCCAGAATCGTCGTCCGGCCCCGCATCAGGCGGGCCAGGGCGTCTTGGATGACGCGCTCCGAGTCGGGTTCGACGGCGCTCGTGGCCTCGTCGAGCAGCAAAATGCGCGGGTCGGCGAGGAAGGCGCGGGCGACGGACAGCCGCTGGCGCTGGCCGCCGGACAGCTTGACGCCGCGCTCGCCCACCGGCGTTCCGTAGCCGCCCGGCAGGGCGAGGATGAAGTCGTGGGCGTTGGCGGCGCGGGCGGCGGCTTCCACGTCTTCCTCGGAAGCGTCCGGGCGGGCGTAGCGGATGTTCTCGGCGACGCTGGCCCCGAACAGGAACGTCTCCTGCTGGACGCTGCCGATCTGGCGGCGCAGGGAGTCTTGCGTCACATCGCGCAGGTCCAGCCCGTCTATCAGGACGCGGCCCGCGTCGGGGTCCCAGAAGCGGGACACGAGGGCGAACAGGGTGCTTTTGCCCGCGCCCGAGTCGCCCACCAGCGCGGCGGTCTGGCCGGGGCGGATGTGCAGGGAAAGCCGGTCCAAGACGGGGGCGGTGTCCGGGCGGTAACGGAACTCGACGCCCTCGAAGACGATCTCGCCGCGCAGGGGCGGCAGGGCCAGGGCGTCCGGCGCGTCCGTGACCGAAACGGGGGCGTCCAGGACAGCGAAAATGCGATTCCCCGCCGCGACCGCCCGCAGGACGGTGTCGTTGATCTGGGTCAGGTCGTCAATCGGCCCGAAAAAGTAGCGCCCGTAGCCCCGGTAGGCGACCAGGCCGCCGACCGTGAACTGGCCGTGCAAAATCAGCCAGGCCCCGTAGCCCAGCGTGATCGTGTTGCCGCAGGAGGCGATCCAGCGGACAAACGGGAAGAACGTCGCGCGCAATCGAATGGCCTCGATGTTGTCCCGCAGGTAGCGCCGGTTGACGCGCTCGAACGCCTCGGCCTCTGCGTGTTCGCGGGCGAAGGCCTTGATGACGCGGATGCCGGACAAATTATCCTGCAATTTGGCGTTGACCAGCCCCAATCTCTCGCGGGCCGCCTTGTAGACGCCCTTGACGCGCGCGTTGAACAATTTCAGGAAGACGCCGACCAGCAGGATGGGCAGCAGAGTCGCCAGGCCGAGTCTCAGGTTCAGCGCGCAGAAAATGACCGCGACCCCGGCCAGCCGCAGGAAGTTGGCGAGGATCGAGTCGGTCCCCCGGATGACCACCTCCTGCACCGCGTCCACATCGGACGACGCCCGGCTCATCAGGTCGCCCGTCCGCGCCTCATTGAAGTAGGCTAACGACTGGTGGGAGAGCTTGCCGTAGAGGGTGTTCCGCAGGTCATACACAAAGCGCTGGCCGACCGACTCCAAAAGGCGGGTACGGACGGCGGACAGCAGGGCGCTGCCGCCCGCGATCAAGGTCAGGGCCACGACGGCGGGCCAAAGCTTTTGGAGTCGGTGGCGGGCGATGACGTCGTCCACGACGACCTTCCAGACGAGCGGCGGGGCGAGTTCGAGGGCGACCGAGCCGAGCAGGCAGAGGAAGCCGAAGGCCAGCGCGGCTTTGTAGGGGCGCAGGAGGGACAGGATGCGGAGGAAGGTGGGCACGATGGGGACATTGTACCCGAAGGTTCCCCGGCCATGAATGGCCGGGGGGTTTTACGCCCGCCTGCCCCTCCGGTGCCCCCTTGCGTCCTCCCGCAATCCCGCGTATAATGACGGCATCACACCCTTCTGGAGGGCTTCGCCGATGACGACACCCAATTCACCACATTTGACACCCGACCAGATCGCGCAATACGGGCGCGACGGCTACACGCTGGTCCAGCAGCCGCTGTTCGCGCCCGACAAGTTCGCCCGCCTGCGCGCGGTCTTTGAGGAGAACCTGGCCCGCGAGGGGTCGGGCGGGATGGACATGATCCACATGCGCGACGCGCGGCTGCTGGAGTTTCTGCTGTCGCCGGAAGTGCTGGACCTGATCGAGCCGCTGGTCGGCCCGAACATCGGGCTGTGGGCCAGCCACTTCATCTCCAAAGACCCGTTTCAGGGCAAGGCGACGCCCTGGCACGAGGACTCGGCGTACTGGAACGGGCGGACGTCCACGATGGCGGGCATCTGCACGGTCTGGCTGGCGGTGGACGAGGCGACGCGGGAGAACGGCTGCATGGCGGTCATCCCCGGCAGCCAGCGCGGCGGTTTCTCGGAGTACGAGGCCGTGGCCGACGCCGGGGGCAACATCTTCCCGACGCAGATCAAGGCCGAGCAAATAGACGAGGCGCAGGCGGTCTACTTCGAGCTGAAGCCGGACGAGTGCAGCCTGCACGAAGCCCGAATCAGGCACGGGGCGCGGGCGAACACGTCGAACAAGCGCCGGGCGGGGTACACGATGCGGTACTTCCCGACCACGACGAAGGTGTACCCGGAGAAGAACCCCGGCCACAAGATCTGGCTGGCGCGGGGCGTGGACATGGCGGGGAACGTGTACGAGAACGGGTAGGTGGCCCCCCAGCCCCCGATTTTGAGGGAGTGAGGCCGTAGGGGGGCGTCCGGCACGGCGGGAGCGTCCCGGCCATTCATGGCCGGGCTAAGAAGAGCACGAAGCCCCTCCGGGGCTGGGGAAAGCAAACGCAGACGGGTCTTCAGCCCCGGAGGGGCTTCGTCCGGCGGAGCCGGGAATAGCCCGGCCTTTCAAGGCCGGGTTCTAGCTTTCAAGGCCGGGTTCTAGGCGATCTCCACATACCTTTCTAGTTCGGCCCGCCCGATCTTGCCTTCGCGGATCAGGCGGGCGGGCCGCGTCGTCAGGTCTAGGACGGTGCTCGGCGTCCGGTCCTGCGTCTCGCCGCCGTCCAGCACGAGGTCAATCACGCCGTCCAGGTCTTCCAGAACGTCGCGGGCGGACATCGGGGCGCGGCGGCCCGTGCGGTTGGCGGAGGGGCAGACGACCGGGCCGCCGAAGGCGCGCAGGACGCCCAGGGCGACCGCATGGTCGGGCATCCGCAGGCCGAGGGTGTCCCCGCCGCCTGTCACGGCGGCGGGGACGGACGGCAGCCGCCACAGCACCAGGGTCAGCGGGCCGGGGAAGAAGTCGGCGATCAGCCGTTTGGCCTCGGCGGGGACGGACCGCGCCAATGTCCCGACCTCTTCCGGGGCGGCGATCTGGACCGGCAGGGGCTGGCCGAAGGGCCGCTGCTTGGCGTCGAAGACGCGCGCGACGCTGTCCACGACGAAGGCGCCGGCGGCCAGCCCGTACACGGTTTCGGTCGGGTAAGCGACCAGGCCCCCCATCCGCAGGATGTCGCCGGCATGGGCGAGGATGTCGGGTTCGGGGTCGGTCGGGCTGATTGTGAGGACTTCGGTCATGGGCGTTTACTGCGCTGTGGCTCCCGGCCTTGAAAGGCCGGGCTATTCCCGGCTCCGCCGGACAAAGCCCCTCCGGGGCTGAAGACCCGTCTGCGTTTGCTTTCCCCAGCCCCGGAGGGGCTTCGTGCTCTTCTTAGCCCGGCCATGAATGGCCGGGACGCTCCCGCCGTGCCGGACGCCCCCCTACGGCTTCACCACCATCACCCGATCTTCCAGCCGCGTCACGCCGGGCACGGCGCGGGCGATCTGGCCGGCGCGCGCCTTCTGGGCTGGGCTGGGGACGCCGCCGATGAGAATCACCACGCCATCCTTGCCGCTGGCCGAGAGGTAGAGGGTCGGCACCTGGCCGTCCCTGGTCAGCGCGTTCAGAACGGCCTGCGCGGCGGGGTCATCCGGCTCGAATCCCCGCTGGGAGGCGATGGCTTTCAAATGCACCGGCTTGCCGCTGTAGACGCCCGGCTGGGTGTTGAGCGGGGCGGTGTCCAGCTCCCACGAGTTGACGGACGAGCGGTTGGTGGGCGTACCGCTATGATAGACCGGCGTCTGCGTGACGGGGTCGCGGGCCGAGCAGCCGGCCAGCAGGAGTCCCGCCAGGCCCGGAAGCAGCAGACGCGCGTGTTTCATCGTGAGTATGTCATCGTGAGAAGCCCCCGCCGCGCCGTGGCCCCGTCCCGGTGTTGCACCCGGCCTTGAAAGGCCGGGCTAAAGGAGTGCGAAGCCCCTCCGGGGCTAAAGACCAGCCCACGTCGGCTTTTCCCCAGCCCCGGAGGGGCTTTGTGCTCTTCCTAGCCCGGCCATTCATGGCCGGGTGCAGCACCGGGACGGGGCCACGGCGATGCGGTCGCCTCTGTCCCCGCCGCCCCAGGCTCCTATCCCCCCCGCCCCAGCACGACCCGCCCGATGCCCGCCATGTCCTGCCGGATCGCTACGTCTTCATACCCCAAATCCCGCGCGGCCTCGGCCACGGCGTCCGCCTGGCCCTGCCCCACTTCCATCAAGAGCCAGCCGCCCGGTTTCAGATGCACGGGCGCTTCAGCCAGCAGGCGTCGGTGCAGCCCGCTCCCGTCCGCGCCCGCCGCGCCCCCTTCGCCGGACAGGGCCAGGGCCGGCTCGTAATCCCGCACTTCGGGCTGGAGGCCCGGCAGCGCGGCCTCGGCCACATACGGCGGGTTGCTGACGACGGCGTCAAAGAGTAAACCCGGCGGCAGCGGGCCGAGCAGGTCGCCCTGCAGCAGCGTGACGCGCTCCCCCAGATCATACCGGGCGACGTTTTTGCAGGCCAGTTTCAGGGCGTCCCCGGACAGGTCCGTCGCCCAGACGCGCGCCTCGGGGCGCTCCAGGGCCAGGGTCACGGCCAGGCACCCGCTGCCGGTCCCGATGTCGGCAATTCTGATGTCGGCAATTCTGATGTCGGCAATTCTGATGTCGGCGATCTTTGGAACAGGTTCGTTTCGACACTTTTCCAGGGCGGCCTGCGCCAAGTCTTCGGTTTCAGGGCGCGGGATCAGCACCGCCCGGTTGATCTTGAAGGGCCGCCCGTAGAACCAGGCTTCCCCGGTGATATACGGCAGCGGGCGGCGCTCCGTTCGCAGGGACACGGCTTTTTGGAAGATGATCTGCTCGCGCTCGGTCAATGTCCGTTCCGGGTCCCGCGCCAGGTCTTCGCGGCGCGCTTTGAGGGTCCAGGCCAGCAGAAGCCGCGCGTCCAGGCGCGGCGTGTCTATCCCAGCCCCAGTCAGGGCGGGGACGGCCCAGCCGAGGGCGGCGGCGACCGAGGCCCCCCCCGCCCCCAATCCTGGGGGAGCCAGAAAAGAAGGGCTATCCCCTGCGTCTCCTTCCCTTTCCACCCCCCCAGAATTGGGGGCCGGGGGGCGATCCCCGGAATTGGGGGCCGGGGGAGTTCTGGGCCTAGTCACTTCAAAAACAGCTCGATGACCGGCACCGTGACCGGCGGCTTCTTGACGGGAAGCCGCAGCGCCAGCGCGCCCGACGGGGCGCCGCCGCCGGGCTGGCCCGCCGCCCACTCGTCCTGCCCCATCGTGATCTCCGAAGCGTCATTGAGCAATTGGGCATACGCGACCCGGCCCGCCAGGCCGTCCAGGTGAAGTTCGCCGAACGGCCAGGCGAACAGGTGGACATAGAGGCGGTTCGTGGCCGGGTTGAAGGTCAGGCGGCAGTCCTGGGGCGCCGTCAGCCCGTCCGGGGCCTGCGTACAGCCATAGATGGCGCGCCCGTGGCGCTTCATCCACTCGCCCAGGCCCGCCAGCCGGTCCAGGGCGCGGGCGTCGAACTCGCCCCGGCCCGTCGGCCCGACGTTCAGGAGCAGGTTGCCGCCTTTGGAGACGCTGTCAATGAGCATCTGGACCAGCAGGTCCAGGCTCTTCCAGGACTCCTCATCCCGGTGATACCCCCACGACCCCGAAAACGTCTGGCAGGCCTCCCAGACGACGGGTTTGCCGTCCACATGCACCCAGCCGCGCGGCTGGAACTGCTCCGGCGTCTTGATGTCCCACCCGATTTGCAGGCGGTCGTTGAGGATGATATGGGGCTGCACCTCGCGAATATACTTAATCAGCTCTTCGGAACGCCACTGCTCCTTGCCCATGCCGCCGTAGGAAAAATCGTACCACAGGATGTCCACCTTGCCGAACTGCGTCAAAAGCTCGCGTGTCTGGCCGTGCAGATAGTTCCCATAGCGGCTCAGGTCGCGCCCGCTGTTCGAGGCCCGCGCCTCGGCATCGTCGCGCATGGGGTGCAGGTCGTCTACGGGGTAGTCGGGGTGATGCCAGTCCAGCAGCGAGTGATAAAAACCAACTTTCAGCCCCCTGCCCCGGAAGGCGTCCACCATCGGGTGCAATAAATCTTTGCCATAGGGTGTGTTTGTGGCCTTGTAGTCGGTCAGGGCCGAATCCCACAGGCAGAAGCCCTCGTGGTGCTTGGTGGTGACCACGAAGTACCCCATGCCGGCATTGGCCGCCGCGTCCGCCCAGACGGCCGGATCGTACAGGTCGGGGTCGAAGTGTTTGAAGTATTTCTCGTAGTCGGCGTCCGAAATCTTTTCCTTGTTCTTGACCCACTCGTGGCGGGCCGGCAGGGCATACAGCCCCCAGTGGATGAACAGCCCGAAGCGGGCCTGCGTGAACCAGGACGTGTCCCCCGGCGTGGGTTCCGGCTGTAAGGTCATGGCGTGTGTCTCCTGCGGCGTGGGCGTTCTGGAAGAGTATTCGCCGGACAGGGCGCGGGTTCCTGCGCCGGGTTGCTGGGGGAGGCCGTCCATGCAGGAGAACTCGTCATGCCCGTTGAACAGCCAGTAGGACAGAATCGAATTGAAGCGAGACCGATGCCATGCTGCAAAACGAGCCGCCCCGCACAAGCGCCGAGGTCCAAAGCGCGGAGGGTAAACGCGCCGACGTTCCCGCGTCACAACGCGACGTCACGCCGCAGGAGCTGACCAGGGCGCTGGCTTCTTTGAGGGCGCAGAAAGAGGAAGCCGCGCGCCGCCAGGAAGAACTGAGCCGGGGACCCACCCCGGAGAAGATCTGGGCGGAAGTCGTGGCGCTTCGCGCGCAAGACGACGCGGTTTCCGCGCGGAGCGCGGTCGCCTTCCCTGCCTCCCCGTCTTCTGCCTCCCCGTCTTCTGCCTTCCGGACGGACACGCGCCCGAGAGACCGCCTTCAGAAGAAGACGCTCCTCTGGGTCGCGCTGGCCTGCGCCGCCGCGGCCGCCTTGCTCCTCAGCTCATCACGCCGCCCCGCCTTGCCGGGCTTCCGGGGGCGGCCCGTTCTCCCCTTCGCCTCCCGCCAGGCCCTCTCCGCCGACCCCTTTGCCATGACCGCGCCGGACGCCGAGTTCTACCGCAAGCTGAACCGAAGTCAGGGGCCACACCCACAGTACCGAATCCGGCTCCGTCTCCCCTGGGCACCCCCCCGTTCGGGCGCAGTGCGAGGCCGCCGGACCCGGCGGCCTATCCCCTGAGCGCCCTCCCCGATGGCTGCACGTTCTACAAGCCGCAGTTCACCGGGGTGGGCATTAACATCGACAGCTTTCCCGAGTCCTGCGTCTTCGAGGAAACCGGCCTGGAGGCGGTCGGGCCGGAATGGGCGATGACGCGCTACAACGGCCGCTATTATCAGCACGCCTGGATTCGGCGGGCCGACATCGCGCGGCTGAAACAGGGGAACGCGCTCCTCCTGACGCCCGGCCCCTCCGGGCCGGGCGCGCGGGTCCCGCTGACGCTGGCGGTCGGCAGCTACGCGACGGACTGCTACAGCGGGTCGCTCAGGAACGCTTCTTCACCGTGCTACCAGGACCGCCCGGACGGCGCTTTTCTGCTCCTGCCGGCGGGCAAGAAGGTCGCGCTGGACGGCCACGCCTGGGAGGACTTCACGGCCTTCCCGCAGCGGCAGTACCAGGCCCCGGCGTGGGACAAGGAGCCGGGCACCTTCGTCCCGGACAAAAAATTCGGCTCTGAAACAGCGGGGTTCGACGCGGATTCTCAGGTGGAGCCGCTTCAGGCCGTTCCCGATAGCGCTCCCATCCAGTGCAGCCGCTTCACGCTGGACCGGATGCTCCAATCCTCTGCGGCGACGCTCCCGCGAGTCCTGGTGGACGCGCGTCCGCACCTGGGCCGTCCCTGGACCGTGGTGAAGTTCACCGGTCGTGCTTACCTGCGCGGCTGGATCGCGGGACGCCCTGCCCATTCCCAGCTCACCGGGCGCAAGCTGGCGATCTTTTCCCGCGCCGACACGCCGGAATTCGTCAACCCTCCCGCGCAGATGACCGTGCCCCTGGATACCCTGAGCTGGCGCATGACTGAGGGCGGGACATCGCCCTCGCCGGACTTTCCAGGGACGGTCGGCAAAGTCGTTGTCGCCGATGTGCGGCTGGACCGGCACGCCTGGGACAAGTGGTGACGGATGTTCCGGGAACCGAAAGATGTTAGGGGGACCGGAACACGAACCACGCCTGCGCCGCGTCTTCTTCGGTGACGGCCCCCTCGGCGCGGGCGAAGTTCTCGGCCCAGACGCGCACTTCTTCATGGCAGCGGGCGCAGATCGCCGAGGCCAGAGCGTCCGCCGAGACGTAGGCGAAGCCATCGCGGGCGACCTGACGGCGCAGATGCGCCTCGATCTCCCTAAGCGGGATGTTTGGGAGCGGTTCCATCTGATAGCGTCTCAGCCCAGCGAGAGCCGCAGCGTGTCGCCCTCGGCCAGAGCGTCGCCGACCTGAGCGGGCGCGCCGCTGCGGTGGACGCGGAGGATGGAGCGCAGCGCGCCGTCGCAGTTGAACATCCGAAAGGCGGGATAGGCTTTGGCGACCTGAACCAGCGCGCCGTGGACACTGGCGGCGTTCACGGTCAGGCCGGTCGCGCCGCCCGCGATCTGGGTCAGGCGGTCGTCAAACTCGATGGGGATGGTCATGGGGTTGTTTCCTTCCTGCGCGTCATTCCGTTTTTGCCCCCCGGCCCCCGCCCTAATAAAGCCTTAATTCTGGGGATCGCCCCCCGGCCCCCAATTCTGGGGGAGTCAGAGAAGATAGCGAGAGGAACTGGCCTGTTCCTGTCCAGGCTCTTCTCCGGTTCCCCCAGAATTGGGGGCTAGGGGGCGATCTAGGTGCTTTCTATCCAGTCTCTGAGGGGGCCGTTCCTGTCACGGAAGCAAGGCGGACATGGGCACCACGGCGTCCGGGTGGCCCAGCGGCGAGACGGCGTCGGGCGGGGTGAGGCGGATGATGCTGCGGTAGTGGTGGCCCAGCGGCTGGTCGGCCATGGCGGCGGGCTGCCGGTGGACCTCCAGGACGCCGTCGGGCAGGTTGACGATCCAGTAATCCTCGATGCCCGCGCGGGCGTACAGGGCGGCTTTGGTCGTGCGGTCCATCGCCAGCGTGGTATCGGAGACTTCCACCACGAGGGCAGCCGTCCTGGGATGGGCCTGCTTGTAGTCATGGAAAGAGCCGACGACAACAGCAAGGTCCGGCTCCGGCTTGCTCCGCGCGCCCAGCACGAGCGGCAACTGACAGCGGACATCGTGGCCGGACGTAAAAATGTTTCGCAGTGCCTCTTCCACGGCGCGTACTGCCCAAGCGTGTGGTTCGTTCTGGCCCATCTTCCTGATGATCTCCCCCTCAATGAGTTCCAAGCGAACGTCGGAGCCGAACGCGCCCAGGTCATAGGCGCGCTGAAACTCGTCCACCGTCCACAGCCACCGATGCGACAGGTTCAGGTCGCTTCCAGTGGTCCGGCGCAGACGGCGCGCGGGCGATGCTGGGTTGGGCGTCTTTTTTGGGTTGGGCGTCTTTACGGTCATCGTCTGCCTCCTGTCCTCGCTCCTAGTATGTGTGGCCTCACCTGTGGCGCAAGAACCCATCAGGAACCCATCCCGCGTCGCCTACCGGCTCCGCACCCTTCCCTGTTAGGGAAGGGCTTTCAGAGAAAGGGCTTTCAGAAAAGCAGCGGCGTCTCTGCGTTTGAAGCCCCCACCCTAACAGGGAGGGGTGGCGAAGCCCTGGCGAGCCGGGGTGGGTTTACCACTCGGTCTCGTGCTTAAGCTTTTCGGCCTGGTCGGCGTAGGAGCAGATCGAACTCGTCCGAAGTCAGCGGCGTCGGGCGGAGACGCAGGAGCCTAGCGGACATCCTGGGGATGCACGGCGGTGATGCCGGGGCCGATGTCCCGGTAACGCTGGAAGTCTGCCACATTGACGGTCAGGATATGGGAAACGCCTGCGGCGTGACAAACCGCGACAAGCCGCGCGTCGTGGACCTGCTTCCCTTGAACCTGCACTGCGTCCACCACGGCCTTCCAGGCCGGGTAGATGGCCGGAGTCTCCGGCAGGACGCCGAAAAGCCGCTCGGCCAGGGTGCGGGCGCGCGTCGCTTCTTCGGGAGTCATGCCCAAACCGCCCTCGCCGGCCCGGCGGGTACAAACGCGGCGGAACTCGATCAGGATTTGCGGCGCCAGCCAAAGCGGCTGCCCCCGCCGACGAAGCGCGCTGAGGGCCGCAACGGTCGGCCCGTGCCAGGGGTCGCCCACATTGATCCGGTAGACGAGGTCGTTTGTGTCCAGCAGGTAGGAAGCCACGGGTCAGTCCCCATCAGAGTACAGGCTTTCCCGGCGCAGCGCTTCGGGCGGGATCGGCGGCGCTTGGAGGGTCTCACTGCGGAGGAGGAGTTCCCATTCCTCCTCGCTCATGTCTTCCACGCTCATATCTTCCGCACCACCCGTCTTCTGCGCCGCCGGTTCACCCGGCACGGAGGGGAGCTGCGCGACCCAGTGATGAAACAGGTCGGCGAAAACGACAGTCAAGGGCAGCGGCGGCTCCTGCCCTTTTTGGGAGAGGCCCCAGACCACGCCAAGCAAGGCCGTGAAGGGAGGCACAAGATCGGCGGCGCGCAGTTCCTTGCCCTGCGCCGCCGCTTCTTCCGAGAGCCGTGCCTCAACGCCCGGCCACAGGTCTTCGATCTGCCGCCGCAGCTCGGGGGAAACAGGATAAGCTTCTAATTCCCGCCTGACATCTAATGCTGACATCATGCCTCCCTTACCCTTCCGTCTCGTGCTTGAGCTTTTCGGCCTGGTCGGCGTTGACCAGGGTGTCAATGATGGTCTGGATTTCGCCGCCCATGATGGTGGGCAGGTTGTGGACGGTCAGGCCGATGCGGTGGTCGGTCAGGCGGTCCTGGGGGAAGTTGTAGGTGCGTATCTTTTCCTCGCGCTTGCCCGTCCCGATCAGGTCCTTGCGGGTGCTGCCCAGGGCCTCCTGCTGCTTCTGCATCTCGATGTCGTACAGGCGCGACTTCATCACCCGGATGGCCTTCTCGTAGTTCTGGAGCTGCGAGCGCTGGTCCTGGCAGGTCACGACAATGCCGGTCGGCAGATGCGTCAGGCGGACGGCGGTCTCGTTCTTCTGGACGTTCTGACCGCCCGCGCCCTGGCTCAAGGTGTGCTCGCGCTTGATGTCCTTATCGGGGATTTCAATTTCCACGTCCTCGGCCTCGGGCATGACCAGGACCGTGGCCGTGCTGGTCTGGAGCCGCCCGCTGGCCTCGGTGACGGGGACGCGCTGGACGCGGTGGACGCCGGACTCAAACTTCAGGGCGGAGTAGGCCCCCGTGCCGTGGATCTCGACCACGGCCTCCTTGTAGCCGCCGATGCCGGTCTCGTTGGAGTTCAGCAGCTCCAATTTCCAGCCGCGCTTTTCGGCGTAGCGCATGTACATCCGCAGCAATTCGCCCGCGAACAGGGCCGCCTCCTCGCCGCCCGCCGCCGCGCGCACTTCCAGGATGACATCTTTGTCGTCGTTGGGGTCTTTCGGGAGCAGCAGGACCTTGAGGTCGTTTTCCAGCGTGACCTTGCGGGCGCGCAGGTCGTCGAACTCGGCCTGGGCCAAGTCGCGCATGTCGTCGTCGAGCGACCCGCGCAGCATTTCCTCGGTCTCGTCGGCCTGCCGCTGGACGTCGTTGTAGGCGCGGAACTTGGCGACGATCTCGGACAGGTCGCTGTACTGCTTGTGGACGCGCCGGTATTCGTCCATGTCGCCCACCAGAGCGGGGTCGCTCATGCGGCGCTCTAGCTCTTGATAGAGGGCTTCGACCTCGGCCAGTTTTTCGAACATTGGGTTTTCCTTAGTCCCGGCTCTGAAGAGCCGGTCTACGCGCAGTGAAAGTCGCTCCGCGACTAAGGATATGGCTCCGAACGCTGTTCCTCAGTCTTGTCTTCAGTTCCTCAGTCTTGTCTTCAGTCGCGGAGCGACTTTCACTGCGCGTAGACCGGCACTTCCAGTGCCGGGTTCCTACGCCACGACCGCCGCCATCTCGCCCTCTTCGTCGGCGGGGGTCAGCCGCGCGCCGTCGTGCTCCCTGGCCCACACGGCGTCCAGCGCGGCGATGGCGACCTCGATCTGGCCCGCATCGGGGACGCGCGTCGTCAAATACTGCGTCCACAGGCCCGGCGCGATCAGCGCCTGCGCCCAGGCCTTGTCCCGGTTGCCGCCCGCCCATTTGAGTATCTCAAAGGCGATGCCGGCGACGACCGGCAGCAGCAGCAGGCGCAGGCCGACAGTCTCCAAAACCGGGCCGATGCCCTCGGAGAAGGCGTGGCGCGGGACAATCGAGAAGACGACGATGGACGTGATCAGCACGATGAAGATAAAGTTGGTGCCGCAGCGCGGATGGATGCGGCTGGAGTCCAGGGCGTTGGCGACGGTCATGGGCCGCCCGGCTTCGAGCGTGTTGATGGCCTTGTGCTCCGCGCCGTGGTATTGGAAGACGCGCTGGATGTGCTTCATCTGCGAGATCAGGCCGATGTACAGAAAGAAGATGGCGAGCCGGACGGCCCCTTCGGTCAGGTTGGACGCCAATCGCCCATGCCCCGGCAGGTACTTATCGGTCAGCAGGGCGGGCAGGGTCCAGAACAGGCCAAAGCCCAGGGCCAGGGAGACCACGGTCGTCAGGCCGATGGCGATGCCGTTGATGGCGCCGCTGGGAGAAGCCCCCCCCGCCCCTATCACGGTTGACGGGGGGGGGGCCGGATCAGGAGGGGGTTCCCCTCTTACCCCCCCAGAATTGGGGGCCGGGGGGCGATCTTCAGAAGAGGGGGCGAATACTCCCTCGCCCATCGCCAGCGCCGCCGCCCCGGCGGCCTCTTCCGCCTTGTCTTCGGAGACGCCTGTGTCCGTCGCCTGGACGTTGGCGGCATACGTCAGCGCCTTGATGCCCAGCGCCATCGCATCAATCAAGGCCAGCGAGCCGCGCAGGAAGGGCTTGTTGAGCCACTGGACCGCGCGCAGGTGCTTCTCGATGGGTTCCAGTTCCGTGACGATCTCGCCGGTGGACAGGCGGCGGCAGGCGACGGCGAAGAAGCGCGGGCTTCGCATCATCACGCCCTCGACCACGGCCTGGCCGCCGTACTGTGTCCGCTCATCCGCCATACGCTTCCGCTCCTCGCAGAGAACCCGCACATGAAAACAGTCCCCTCCCCGCCCCCATCCCGTTCAGGCGAACGGGCCGGGGCGGAGGGGGGACTGCGAACGTCGCTATTTCTTCATGCCGTACTTGGACAGGAACTTGTCCACGCGGCCCGCGCTATCGAGCAGCTTCTGCTTGCCGGTGTAGAACGGGTGGCAGTTGCCGCAGATTTCGGTGGTCAGCTTCTCGCCCGTCGAGCGGGTCTGGTAGGCATGGCCGCAGGAGCCGCAGGTAATGGTGGTTTCTTTGTAGTCGGGATGGATGCCGGTCTTCATATCGCTCTCTCCTATCGTTGCCGTGGGAACACCCATCGGCGGGCCTTGCCAGCGTTTCAGGATAGGTACGCGGGGCGGCCAACTCCGCATTGTACCTGAATAACACCCCGCAAGGCAACTGCGTTCCGCAGAGAAGTTCGCAAGGAGCGCCTGCGGAAACGGGTATACACTCCGTTATGAGCAATGCTATCCACCAAGTCCGGCAAACCACAGACCGGGCCAACGCCACCCAGACGGCCCCCAAGATCATCTTGCGGCACGTCCTCCTCGGCATCGCCGCCGCCATCCTGTTCGCTGTGATCTTCGTCCGGCTCTTCGACATCGTGACGGACGCCGGGCATAAGGTACTGCCGTTCGACTCCTTCCTGCTCCAGTGGATGTATCGGCAGCGCGCCCCCCTGCCCAATGCAATCGCGATCTTCCTGGCGCACACGGGGTCGCCCCCGGTGATCGTCGGCATCGCTCTGGTGGGCGCGGTCGTCGGGATGGCCTGGCGCAAGGTGCGCGGGGCGGCCTGGACCCTTCCCATCGCCGTGATTGGATCGGGGCTGATCATTCAGGGCATCAAGCTGTTTGTCCAGCGGCCTCGCCCGCAGGCGGTGCCGCATTCGTTTCAGCCCCTGATCCATGAAACGGGGTTCTCATTCCCGTCCGGCCACTCGCTGATCGCGATGGTGGTCTACGGGCTGCTGGGCTACTTCGTGCTGCACCTGTTCAAGAACCAAGCGGCGCGGCTGGCGGTGCGGATTATCACCGTGCTGGTCGTCTTCCTGATCGGCGCCTCGCGCGTGTATGTGGGGGTGCATTTCCCGACCGACGTGCTGGCGGGGTGGACGGCGGGGGTGCCCTGGCTGGTCGCCTGCCTGGGCCTGCATGAAGTCCTGTCCCGGCGGTGGCCGTCTTCGGGCGAGCCGGTGCTGACGTCCCAGCCGGACAAGGACGGGAATGAGCAGTCCGGCAAGTCGGCGGCCAAGACGCTGCTGAAGGGGTAGGATAATCCCCCGGCCCCTACCCGCGCAGAGAGTGAATGTAGGTGATCTGCCCCTGGTGGTAGCTCATGTTCCAATACGGGTAGATGATGACCTGCGCCAGACTGAACGGCCCCCACGGCAGGGCGATTTCCAGAGGAAGCTGATCGTCCGTCACGGTCAGGATGGCTTCGGCGGACTGGGCGGCGCTCGATTGCAGCAGGGCGGCGCACTGCCCCCAGTTTTCCGCCAGTCTCGTCTTCGCCTGCATCCACGCCTCCATGTCGGTCGTGGGGAACTGACGGCTCTGAATCATCTCCACCGTGTTCCCATTGATCATCGCGCACTCCGCGATCTGGTCGAGCGCGGAGCGCCCTTTGCCCAGCGGCTGCCACCCGCGCGCGTCTTCCGGCAGGAGCAGGGCTGCGTCGAGCAGGTCTTTGGCCGCGCGCCGGGTGGCGTCCGCGACGAATTCTTGGAGGGTGTTGGGCATGAGTGGGTTCCTTTGGTGCGGCATCAGGTGACTACTAAATTGACCGACTGGTTAATGAGCGTGTCGGTATTATAACGCCATCGTCGGGCACCTGTCAAGTGGCTTGTGGTGTTGTTTTTGCGGGCGCATCAATTCGCCCGCAGAAAGAACTCAGTATCCCCGCAAGGCAGCCTCTTGAAGCAGGAGAACCCCGGCCCGACAGCGAACGACAGGCCCATCACATCTCAGACATTGGAGTCACCCATGCCGACCCTCTTCGATTATGAGCCGCGCGTCTACGCAGGCGTGCTGGGCAAGATCATCGGCGTCTACCTGGGCCGGCCGTTCGAGGGCTGGTCGCACGAGCGCATCGCGCACGAATTGGGCGAGGTGGATTATTATGTCCACGAGAAGCTGGGGCAGCCGCTGGTGGTCACCGACGACGACATCTCAGGGACGTTCACGTTTGTGCGCGCGCTGGCCGAGAACGGCAATGATCCGAACTTGACGGCGGCCCAGATTGGGGACTGGTGGCGCAATACGCTGGTCGAAGGCCGGACCATCCTGTGGTGGGGCGGCCTGGGCATGTCCACCGAGCACACGGCCTTTTTGCGTCTCAAGGCGGGGATCAAGGCGCCGGACAGCGGCTCGATTGCCGTCAACGGCAAGGTCGTCGCCGAGCAGATTGGGGCGCAGATATTCATTGACGGCTGGGGCATGGTCTGCCCCGGCGACCCGGAACAGGCCGCCCATTTCGCGGGGCTTGCGGCCTCGGTCTCGCACGACGGCGAGGCCAAGTACGGCGCGCAGGTGATCGCGGCGATGGAGGCACAGGCGTTCGTCGAGCGCGACCTGAACACGCTGCTGGACACGGCGGCGAAGTTTATCCCCTCCGACAGCGTCATCTACCGCCTGATCGGCGATGTGCGCGGGTGGGCGGCGGCCAATGGCGACGACTGGCGGGCGACGCTCAGAAAGATCCAGGCGCACTACGGCTACGACACGTTCGGCGGCAACTGCCACATGGTCCCGAACCATGCCGTCGTCCTGCTGGGGCTGCTGCACGGGCGGGATGACTTCGGGCGGTCCCTGATGATCACCAACACGGCGGGCTGGGACACGGACTGCAACTCGGGCAGCGTCGGCTGCCTGCTGGGCCTCAAGAACGGCCTGGCCGGGATGGACGCCGGGCCGGACTGGCGCGGGCCGGTGGCCGACCGCCTCTTCCTGCCGACGGCGGACGGCGGGCGCGGCCTCACGGACGCCGTCCGCGAGGCCTACGCGCTGGTGAACATGGGGCGCGGCCTGGCCGGTCAGCCCGCCCTGGCCCCCAAAGGCGGCGCGCGGTTCCACTTTTCCCTGCCCGGCTCGGTGCAGGGGTTTGCGGCGGAAGAAGATCACCCCCTCGCCCCCAATTCTGGGGGAACCGGAGAGGAAAGTCTGACTCCCCCTGGATTGGGGGCCGGGGGGCGGGCCGGGGGGCCATCCCTCACCGTCGGCAACGAGAGCGGCAAGCTGGCCCTGCGGCTGCATCACCTCGCGCCGGGCCGGGCCGCCCGCGCGGCCACGGCGACCTTTATCCCGCCGTCGGCCCTGAACGCGGGCGGCTACGAGCTGGTCTGCTCCCCCACCCTCTACCCCGGCCAGACCGTGACGGCCTCGCTCGCGGGCGGCGCGGACCTCTCCGGCCCGGTGACGGCCCGCCTGTACGTCGGCGTCTACGGGGAAGGGAATGCGCTGACACGGCATCACGGCGAGGCGCGGACGCTGGCGCCCCAGGGCCAGGCCGATCCGACACTGACGGTCCCCGACACGGCGGGCCAACCGGTCGCCGCCGTCGGCCTCGAAATCACCCGTCCCGAGATGGCGGGGGACGCGCCCGTTTCGGGAACCGTCCTCGTGGACCGCCTGACCTGGGGCGGCGTCCCGACCGTCACGCTGGGCCGGGCCGCGCACGGGGACGGGTGGCGGCGGGCGTGGGTCAACGCCGCGTCGCAGTTTGAGGCGGCCTGGGGGGAGGGGCTGGCGTACCGGGTCATCCAGAACGAGGGCGTGGGGATGGTGACGCAGGGCGAGTGGGAATGGACAAATTACACGGTCTCGACGCTCCTCCTTCCCCACCTGGCGAAGCGCCTGGGCCTGCTCGGGGCTGTGCGCGGCCTGCGCCGCTACGTCGCCTTGCTGCTGGACGAAGACGGCAAGGTCCGCCTGATCGAGCAGCGCGACGACATCCGCCGCGTCCTGGCCGAGTCGGGGGCGACGTGGGCATTGGAGGAAGCGCAGCCCTTGTCGCTGACGGTGACGGAGAGCGGCCTCACGGCCAAATACGGCGATGCGACCCTGACCGCCTCGGGCGGCGACCTGCCCACGCGCGGGGCCGTCGGCCTGCTGGCGGACACCGGCTACGGCGAGTTCGGCCCGGTGACGGTGGCCCCCTCGGCCCCACCCCAATAGAACCTTAATTCTGGGGGAACCGGAGAAGAAAGTCTGACTCCCCCATTATTGGGGGCCGGGGGGTTATCCCGCTTTAAGGGCACAAAAGATGCCGGTCCGGGTACAATGGGAACGGAGTTTTCTTACGCAGTCCCAAGAAGGGTAATGCCGATGCCAACAGCCATATTCATCCCCAGCGAAACGCAGGGGCAGGCGGCGCTGTCCGAGTCGCTGAGTCAGGTGTACGCCCTCCGCAGCCTGCCGACGGGGTGGAACGGCTCTGACGCGCTGCCCCCGTCTCCGGCGTCGGTCAAGCACGCCCGGCTCTGGCTGGAGGCGCAGTGGCGGCAGTGCCGGTTGGAGGGCGTCCCCTGGTATGCGCCCAACGTCACGGCGGATGCCGAGGGCAGCGTCGTGTTCGAGTGGTGGGCGGAGGACCGGACGTTAAGCCTATACTTTGTCGAGGACGACGATGGTTCCAAAGCCCGCGCGGCGGAGTACCTGAAGTTCGGGCGTCGGGACGGGTCGCTGGCGGGCTTGCACGAGCAGGGCATGGCGGACACGGCGGCAGAAGCGGCGGCCTTGATGCGTTGGTTTGGCGAGTGATGAGATGGTGAGTGAGAATGCAGGACGTGGCCGCCGGGGGTGGGGAGCCGTTCGCCGGGCAGTACCGCTTGTCGGTTGACCGGGCGAAGCTGCGAGGCTTTAATCCCGATCTGACACGGCGCGCAGACCCACGATTGGACCCGGCGGCAGTCGGCGTGGTGCGTCTGCTGGCGGGGGAAGTCCGGTCCATTCCCGGCGTCGCCGACATCCTCCCTGATCCCATCCGGGATGACCCCGACTTGCCGGACAACCCGGCCCACGCGCTGATCTGCGTCGTCTACGACGCGGCCCAGTCCTCCAGCGCCCGCCGTCGGCACTTCGACATCGTGCGGCAGGAGTTGGCGGACCTCGCGAACCGCGATCCGTGGGAAGATGAGTCGTCAGACGGCTAGAGAGCCGCCTCAACCGAGTTTCCTTCCTGGCCTCCTTTCTGCCAGCCGGAACTCTGCCCGCAGCTTCCCCCAGAATGAGCCACAGGACTGCCCCTCCCTTACTTTATTTAGTATATAGTAGACAAAATTATCCTGTTGTGCCATAATGGACTCATCGGCGTTTCGAGGCTGTGTTTCGAGACTGCACTTTGAGGAGGGTCCTGTTCCGTGTTCCCGCCCATTCCCATTCCCGCCCCTGTTCCCGCTTCTGTTCCCACCCCTGTTCCCCCGGACGCGGCCCCCGCCGGGGAGAGATCGTCGGACGCGCTGCCGCCCCAAGACGCGCTGCCGCCCCAAGACGCGCTGCCGCCCCAAGACGCGCTGCCGCCGGAAGCCGTCCAGGCGCTCGACCGGCTGCTGGGGGAGGGCCGCGTGGTGGCCCACCGCCCGTGCTTTGCCCGCGTCTTCGGCGGGGCGGCCTGCGGGCTGCTCCTGTCCCAGTTCTGGTTCTGGTCCGGTACGCCCCTGGTGCGGGGACGGGAAGGCGGCTGGTTCTGGAAGCCGCAGCGCGAGATCACCGAGGAAACCGGGCTGACCCGCGCCGAGACCGAGACCGCGCGGCGAAGGCTGTGCGCCCTGGGGGTTTTAGAGGAAGAGCGGCGCGGCATCCCCGCCACCTTGCATTTCCGGCTGGACCGGGCGGCGGTGCAGCGCCGCCTGTGGACCCATGTTCAGGCGCAGCCCATTCCCGCACAGCCCGTCCCCGCACCGCCCGTGGAGGCCCGGACCGGCCTGCCCGGTGCGCCGATCCCGCAATCCAGTGTGCGGGGAATACGAACGCTTGTTCGCGGAGTTCCCGCAAGCAAGTTTGCGCGATTCCCACAAACTAATACAGAGACAACTCCAGAGAGGACCTCAAAGAAGACTCAGACCAGCGCGCGGCCCGCTTTGCCTTCGGCTTTGGGGGAAGGAATGACAGGGGTGCCAATCGGGGCACCGATGGGAACGCTGATTGCCGACAGCCAGAGCCTCGTGAACCGCAGCGGCGCGGCCCGGCTCAAGGCGGCTTTGGAGGCGGCCCGCAAGGCTTCGGCCCGGCCCTGGGAAGTGCCCCCGTGAACCGGCCCGCAAGGCTTGGCAGGCGGTTCTTGACACTCTGCGGGCGGGGTGTTATACTGCGGGGAGCGCCGTGAGCCAGAGACCATAAGGCCGTGGGAGAGAGAGCCGTGGGAGAGAGAGCCGTGGGATTGAAATCCTCGGCTGTGGGGCGCGGACGCCCATTCTCCCCCTGCGGGGAGACAAGGCAGGCTCACAACTGCCTTGCTGTGCCGTGCTTTGTCTTTCCTTGGCTTTGTCTTTCCTTGTCCGCGCAGGCGGACACTAGGCCGAAGGCCCCACAGCCGAGGATTTCAATCCCACGGCCTCTCTGCCCCCGGCCTTCCCACCCAACCGTTCAGGGCAGGGTCACTCAGGGCAGGTGACTGAGGCAACAGGTCTCTTATTGAGGGCCGGGGCGACAACGCTTATGACCACACCCAAACGTGACGCGCGCGCCCTGCTGGCGACCGGCGGGCTGCTGCTGATCCCGCTGGCCGCTTTGTGGCTCCTGGTGGCCCCGGCGCGGCATCACGCCCCCGGCGGGCCGGCGCCTCTGCGCCCGGACGCCGGCCAAAGCGCCGCGCCGGAGAGGCCCGCTCCCCCGCCGCCCCGCATCGCGGCGGGCGCCCCGACCCAGGGCGGCTGGACGCTGCGGGCCATGACCGTAGTCCCCCAAAGCAGCGTCACGTCCCTGCCCGCCGCCCTCGCGACGCAGACGACCATGCCCCAGCCTGCCACGGCATCCGCCCCCACCTTCCAGGGCACGCCGGGGGCAGTGGGGCTGTGGCTCGACGTGCGGGGCGGCCTGGGGGTCAAGACGCTGACGATCCCCGTGGACGGTCGCCGCCGCGTGTTCCCGTTTGGGCGATTTCTGCTCACGGCACAGCCGATGCCGCCTCCCCCCAACAGGCCCTTCAGCGTCCTCGTGGACTGGAGGGGATCGGGGGGAAAGTCCCTGTCGGGCCGGGACGGGCCGCCGCCCTACGAGGTGTCGTCCTCCCCGCCGTTCACCGCGCCGGGGCAGGGCCTTGGCGAGACGGTGACGCTGACGCCGCCCGCGCTGGCGGGCCGGTTCCGGGTGACGGCCCAGCCGCTGTCGGCGGGGGGCAGGCCGACGGGGCGGGCGGTTCGCCTGTTCTGCCAATCAGCCACGGCGACCGTCCTGCTGGCCCAGCTTCCCCCCGGCTACAGCGCGGCAACGCAGCAGTTCCGGGTGACGGCGGCAGACAGCCGCGCCCCCGGCGGGGGTGCCGCCTGGCGCATTGCAGGCCTGCCGCCTGCGACGGAGAACGGAACCAGCGCACCCGCCGAGGCTGCCCGCGTCGGCCCCTTTGCCCTGCGCGGCGCCGCCGTCGAGGCGGAAGACACCAGCGGCGTCGGCGCCCCGGAGATGCCGGCCGTGAACCACATCCGCCCGATGCCCCCGGCCAACCTGGACCGGCACTGGTACACCGGCGTCCCCACCGTCCGCGTCCGGCTGACCGCCCGCGCCGTCGCGCCCCCCGCCCCCGGCCAGTCCTGGCGGTTCCAGTTGAACCGGGTGACGCCGCAGTGGGGTGTGCCGCCCTCCCTCATGGTCAGCCCGGCGGACGGCCCGGAAAAACCGCTCGGCTTGTTCCCACTGGCGGCCCCCGGACAGGGCGGGCCGGAGTGGGCGCTCCAGGACGGCGAAGTAGGCGCGGCGTATCCGGGCCAGCAGCGCCGGGTGACGCTGGAAGGGACGGCGATCCGGTTTGCCGAACGGACGGAAACCGTAACCTTCCACGACGCCGATGTCGTTTGGGACGCCGGCTTCGGCGGGGACCGGATCGTCTGGCGGCATCCCGAAACGCAGACCACGCCGTCGGGGATCATCGTCGCGGTGCTCAACGGCCGCCCCGGACGGCGCGAAAGGTACGACGCGCAATTCGGCGGCGGCGGCTCTCCCGGCGGGCGCGATGCCGCGCCGCCCGCGCTCTCAGCCGCGTGGTACGACCGGGGCCATGCCGAGCTTTTGCTGGCCTGGCGCCTGCCGGCCATGTTCGACTCCGAACGGCACGCCCTCCCCGCATCGCCCCGCGTGGCCGGGATGCCGCGCGGAACCGGGCCGCTCACGATCACCTGGGATGACGCCCGCCCGGACCCGTGGATGCGGGTGACGGCCCCGCCCGGCGCGACCAGCGCGGAGGCGCTGACGGAGGCCGGCTTTTCGCTGCTGCGCTTGTCGGTGGGAGCGCCCCAGCGTCCGCCGGGGACGCCCCTGCCGCGCCATCTGCCGACGCTGACGCTCCAAATCCTGCTGCGCGAGGAGCAGGAGCGGCGTCCCGTCCGCCTCGTCGTCCCCGTCCGAGGCCTTCCCCTAAAGATCGCCCCCTAGCCCCCAATTCTGGGGGACCGGAAGGGAGAAGTCCTACTCCCCCAGAGCTGAGGGCCAACGCTTATGACCACACCGAAACGTGACGCGCGCGCCCTGCTGGCGACCGGCGGGCTGCTCCTGATTCCTTTGGCCGCTTTGTGGCTTCTCGTGTCCCCTGCGCGGCATCACGACCCCGGCGGGCCGGCGCCCCTGCGCCCGGACGCCGCCCAAAATCCCAGGCCGGGGGGTATGGGGACGCCGGCCGATCCGGGGACGCCGGCCAAGCCGACCGACCCGGCCAAGCCGGGGGTGCCCGCGCCGCCGCCCCGCGTGGCGGCGGGCACCCCCGCGCAGGCCGATTGGACGCTGCTGGCCGTGACGGTCGTGCCCCGGAACGGCGTCCCGACGCCGCCCGCCCCCCTCGCGCCGCCTGTCGGCGTGGTGGAGCCTCCCGGCATGGCGCGAAACCCCTACCTCCGGGGCGCGCCGGGGGCGGTGGGGCTGTGGATCGGCGTCCGGGGCGGCCTGGGCGTCAAGACGCTCACGATCCCTGTGGATGGCCGCCGCCACGCTTACCCGTTCGGGCACTTCTTCGTCGTGTCGTCGCCTCCGCCGTCGTCCCCCCCCGGCAGACTCGCCGGCGCCTGGACGCGGTGGGAGGGGCCGGGCGGCATGTCCCTGTTCGACATGGGTGGGCAGCCCCCTTACGAGATAACGGTCTCTGCACAGCCCGCCGCGCCGGGCCGGACCCCTGCCCAGACGGTGACGCTCATGCCGTCCCCGATCTCAGGCCGGTTCCGGGTCACGGCCCAGCCGCTCTCCGCCGAGGGCCGCCCGACGGGGCAGGTGGTCGGCCTGCTGTGCCAGCCGGTCACGGCGACCGCCTTGTTCGCGCAGATCCCCGTCGGCTACAGCGCGGCGACGCATCAGTTCCGGGTGACTGTGGCGCGGGCGGGCGGCAAAGCCGGAGCCAAAAACGGGAGCGCGGCCTGGCAGATCGCGGACGTGCCGCCCGCCGCGCAGAACGGGACCGACACCCTGCCCCCCGCCGTCGCCGCCCGCGTTGGGCCGTTCATCTTCCACGCCGCCGCCGCCGAAGCCGAGGACACCAGCGGCGGCGTGGACTCCGTCAACCGCCACCCCAACCCAAATGCGGGGCCGAACTCACTCAACATGGACGGGCATCTGTGGACGGGCGTGCCCACGGTGCGCTACCTGCTGACCGCCCGTGCCGCGTCGCCCCCGGCCGCCGGCCAGTCCTGGCTGTTTCAGCTCGACCGGGTGACGCCGCAATGGGGCGCCCCCCCCTCCCTTCTGGTCAGCCCGGCGAATGGCCCGGACCAGCCGCTCGGCCTCTTTCCGCTGCCCAGTCCCTACGGCCGGCCGGCCTCCCAGGAGTGGACGCTCCAGGACGGCGAGGTGGGCACGGCCTATCCGGGCCAGCAGCGCCGGGTGACGCTGGAAGGGACGGCGATCCGGTTTGCCGAACGGACCGAGACCGTGACCTTCCACGATGCCGATGTCGTTTGGGACGCCGGCTTCGGCGGGGACCGGATCGTGTGGCATCACCCCGAAACGCAGACCACGCCGTCGGGGATTGCGGTGACGGTGCTCAACGGCCGCCCCGGACGGCGCGACACGACCGACGCGCCGCCGGGCGGCCAGGGGTGGTGGTATGACCGGGGCAACGCCGAGCTGCTGCTGGCCTGGCGTCTGCCGCCCGGCGTCGTGTCCGGGCCGCGCGCCGCCCTCAACGCGCCCCGCGTCGCCCAGCCGCCGCAGGGGGTCGCGCCACTCCTCGCGTCCTGGGACAACACGCGCTCGGACCCGTATGGGCGGACGACCGCCCCGCCCGGCGGGGTGGACTCGAGGCCGCTGACGCAGGCCGGGTTCTCGCTGCTGCGCCTCTCGGTCTGGGCGGCGGGGATGCCGAAGCGGACCCCCCTGCCGCCGCCGCAGACGCCGAAGCGGACACCCCTACCGGGGCGGCCTGGGGCGCCGCCACGGTTCTCGAACCCGGAAGACCTGCCGCCCTACTCCTGGCGCGACGGCCCTTTTGTGCTGACGGCGGCCCCCCTGCCGCGCCATCTGCCCACGCTGACGCTCCAAATCCCGCTGCACGAGGAGCAGGAGCGGCGTCCCGTCCGCCTCGTCGTCCCCGTCCGAGGCCTTTCCATAAAGATCGCCCCCTAGCCCCCAATTCTGGGGGAACCAGAGGGGGATAGCCCCGTAGGGGCGCGATTCATCGCGCCCTTCTCTGCCATCGCGCCCTTCTTCTCCTACTCCCCCATTATTGGGGGCCGGGGGCGAACCTGGCGCGGGCCGCGCCCCGCGCCAGGTTCGCCAGCAGATCGGCCCCGGACTGGCCCTGGGCCGGGACGGTCGCATCCAGAACCAGGCCGTCCCAGCCGGGCTTCATCAGCGGGCGCAGGTCGGCGGCGAGGGAGGTAGACGAGGACGTGAGCAGCCACGACGGCAGCGCGCACAGGGCGATCCGGGACCGGAGGTGGGCGATCTTGGCCGAGTCCGCCCCCGGCGCGGAATGCCACTGGGCCGGCGGCAGTTCGGGCAGGGGCGCCTGGGGATTGTCCCACAGCCCGTACCAGCCCTGGGACTCGCCATCGCCCCGCGCCGGGAGCAGAAAGCGGAACTGATGCCCGCCCGCCTCCTGCGCCGCCGCCAGCAGCCGGGGGAGGAGGCCCCGGCTGGCCTCGTCCCGGAACGTGTTCCAGTCTTCGGACGTCTTCACGGCAATGCCGTCATCGTCAAAGCCGGGCACGGACAGGTCCGCCCCGTTGGGCAGAATGCGGCTCGTGTCCAGGTCCAGCGGGTCGGCGTGGGCGCGGCGCAGGAAGGCCAGGCGCAGCGGGGGGACATAGCCCAGGTCGTCGTCCTCCATGCCGGACGAGGAGCCGCGCGGGTGGCCGTAGCCGGGCGGGACCGTCCCGCGCAGCACGAGCGTATTGACGCCGGGCGTGGCGGCCAGGCGGCGCACGAGGGCCAGCAGCGTCGCTTCCGTAGCGGGGGCGGCGGGGCAGGCCCATTGGTCGGCGGGCAGTGTCTGGATGAACTGCGGCTGGATGTCCTGGGTGGCGTTGAGGTAGCGCTGCCGCCAGGCGGCGGCCTGGGCCGAGGTCTCCCCCAGCACGGTCCGGTCGCACGCCTCGGCGGGCGCGTCCGCCCCCCACCGGAGCAGGTCCAGGGCGGGCAGAACGGCAATGCCCGTCCCCTTCGTCCGCGCCAGCGCTTCCGTCAGGATGTCCGGCCCCCCGGCCCCCAATAATGGGGGAGCCAGAGGGGAAGGAAGATAGGAGCGGGCCTTTTCCTTTCCGGTTCCCCTCTCGTTAACGGTGGTAGGGGCTAGGGGGCTTCCTTCCCCAGCGGGCCTGTCCAGAACCGAATGGCCGCCCGAAAACACCTCCAGCCAGAGCTGGTTGAGGCCCAGCGCCTTCATGGACGCGATCACCGAGTCCAATTCGGCCACGGTCCGGGGGGCGGCCAGCACGGCGCGGCGCGCAAACGGGGCCAGCGCCCGCTTCACGGCGGGCGCGGCGGACGGCGGGGCGTGGCGCCACACGGGCGGCGGCCAGGGCCTATTCGCCGCGTCCTTCGCCGACTCCACTTCCAACTTGTGCCAGTTTTCCGCCTGGAGCTTGCCCGACGGCTGGAACAGGCGGTCCGCGCTGAGGCTGGGCAGGTCAACCGTCCCCGGCACGACCGGCGACAGCAGGAAAACATACGGCGACGAGGACAGCATGAACGGGCCGGCGAGACTTACCCGCTCCCCGTGCGCGCCGACGATGGTCTGCTCGAACCGGTCCGCTTCCTCGTTCGTCTGCTGCACCTGGCGCCGCGCGCCTTCCTGCTGGGCGGGCGTGAGCTGGGCGAACGTCAAGCGCGCCATGCCTTCAAAACCAGGCAGGTCTCCCGCCAGCGCCTTCTGCGCCTTGCTTCTGTCCAGGCCGTCGAGCGACGGCAGCGCGTCCAGGCCGCCACGGGCGGTGATGAGGCTGTCGCCCGCCGCCGCCACCGCCTCGTGGCGGGCCATCGCCTCCTCCTCCACGAACCGCCGCAGGCGCTCGCGCCGGGGGGCCGTCCCTTCCCGGTCATCGGTCAGCACATACGCCGGGCCGACCCGGCGGAACGTCCCCGCCACGCAGAACGCCGCCGCCCGCAGCAGGTCCTTGCCGCGCGCCGTCCGCCGCCCGGCCAGCGTCACCGTGCGCTTTTCGTAGCGCCGGTCGGCGTACAATTCCAGCCCGGCGGACTTGCCGACGCGGGCGAGCAGGCCGCCGACTGTCGCGACCCCCTCCAGCCGGACGCTGCGGGCCAGCGCGGGGGCGTCATAATCCAGGTCGGCCAGCTTGGGGTTGTTCGGCAGGGTTTCGCGCAGGACGGCCCCGAAGACCGGCTTGTCCTCACCGGGGGAAAGACCGAGCGCAGCGGCGACGTCGGGGGCCAGAGCACTGGCATAATAGCGGGGCTTCCCCAGGTCAGGTTCGCCAACGCCACGGAACGAATCTGGCTTGCCCTCCACCGGAAGGGAGATCATCGTTTTCCGGCCCAGGCGCAGGCGCATGGCCCGCAGGTCCTGGGCGGTCAGCGGGATCGGGTACTGGGGGGACGCCTCGTGGGCCTGCGGGAACGCCTTCACGTCCCCGGACGGCAGCAGCGCCTCGAACAGAGCGCGCGGGACGTCGCCGGACAGGTCCGCCAGGCCCAGGCCGGACGGGCCGGTCAGGGCCGCCCACTGGGGCGGGGTGAGGCCCGCCAGCAGCAGCTTGAGGGCGTCGGTGGGCGGCATCCCGTCGAAGGGGCGCGGGTCGCCGGGGCTGGGGTTCAGCACGACCATCGTGGGCGGGCCAAGCGCGGTGACGCCGCCGAACTCCCAGGCCGAGCGCCCGTAGTCCGCGCCCACCTGCCGTGGGCCGCTGTCCGGGTCGGGCGACCGCTCCCCCGGCGGCAGAGTGATCCTGTCCGCGCCGACGGTCAAGAACAGGTCCTGCCTGGGCGGCGGGAGCGCGGCCAGCGCCTGCGCCAGCGTCCGAAATTGGGCCGGGACGGGGGCAGTCCCGCCGGTCTGCGACAGGGCCGGGAGCGTCAGGAACACAGGGGCCAGGGCGCAGGCCAGCAGCATGGGGGAGCGGCGCATCGGGTTTCCTTCTTTCTTTGCTTGAAGCTGCCGTCTTTGCTCGTATTGTTCCTCAGCCGCTGGGGGGATTCCTGCACAGCCCCCGCTTTGCCCCCACCGCCCGCCTCGGCCCGTTCGCCCCCACGCCGCCGCCGCCGAGGCCGAAGACACCAGCGGCGTCACCGACGGCGCGAACTGCCCGCTTTTTCGTCAATCTTTCATCAATCTTTCATCTTCTGGATACACACTAGACCTGTTGCCTAAGTCCTACCCAGCCTAAAAGCTGGGCCTACTCAGAGGGGCCGCTCCTTCAGGGCCGGGATTTATGTAACTGATGTGACGCAAAGAGCGTGGGAGTAAACTCCTACGCTGTGGGGCCTTCGGCCAAATGTCCGCCTGCGCGGACAGGGAAGCCATCCAATGAAGCCACTCGCCGGCTGTCCCGTTTCCACGCAGGTGGAGACTGGGCGCTTCGCCCCACAGCCGAGGACTTCAGTCCCACGGCAAACCAGGCCATGCGTCACATCAGTTATGTAAGAGGTCCATTGATTCTTGCTTGCATTCTTGCTTGCATTCTTGCGACGACAGCTTAGAAAGACTTTCAGATGTATACCGACGCCGAACCGGCGGCTACTCCACAGACGGCTGTTCCACAGGACAATCTCCTGATCTTCCTGCACATCCCAAAGACGGCCGGAACCACCCTGGGCCTCATTCTCAGGAACCAGTATTTGCCTCACGCCACGCTTCGCACTGATGGCTATTCGCAAGTGGCCGGCTTGACCCCGCAACAGCGCCGTGACATGCGCCTGCTCCTGGGGCATTTCCCGTTCGGGGGCCACCAGTACTTCCCTCAGCCGGCGACGTACATCACCCTCCTCCGCGACCCCGTCGAGCGGATCCTATCCCGCTACTGCCATGTGCTTCGTGACCTCCAGGGCGGCAATCCTTCGCACCATCCCTGGCCCTGGGAGAAGCAAGACTTGGCCCTGAGCGATTACCTTCAATTGGGCTTTGGCGAGAGGGACAATTGGCAGACGCGGATGCTGGCGGGCGCAGCGGCGACCTCAGCCGCCTCAGACGCCTGTGATCGCGAGATTTTCGAGCAGGCCAAGCGCAACCTGACCACGCGATTCGCGGTCGCCGGGCTGACGGAGCGTTTTGAGGAAAGCGTGGTGATGTTGCAGCGGAGGTTTGGCTGGGGCTTACCTTATCATGTGAAGGAGAATGTCGGCGCAAACCGCTTCGACCGAACCCATGTGCCGGATGAGGTGATGGAAGTCATTCAGCGGCAGACCCGATGGGACCGAGAATTGTATGCCTTTGCCGCCCGTTTTGAGGAGCAATGTGCCCAGGAAGGGGCTGGGTTTTCCGACGCCGTGCGCCGGCTCCGACAAACCAATGCCCGCTGCCAGAGAATGAGCGCCCTCGCCCGCCAGTGGCCCCTGCGAGCGCTAAAGCAGCGCCTCCCGCTCGCCCAGAGAATAAGGCTGGCGGTGGCCGTCCGGTCAGCGGCCGGCGGCTCGGCGTTCAGAGCGCGTTAGGCGCTTCTGTGCCGCCCTCAGCGCCTCCCGATCACGGGTAGGGGCAACCCCCTGTGGCTGCCCTTTCCTCTCTTGGTTGCCCCAGCCGCTCCCTTCCGGCGCTTGACGCCCCGGCCGCTACGGCGGCAAGCCGGTCGGCGGCATCGGCGAATGGATCATGCACTCCGCCCACATCCCCGGCGGCCTGGCATCGGTTGGCGTAACATTCGACGCCCTCGGCGGCAAGTGCGTCTTCTTCGGGGCGAAATGAATGGCGGGGGATCAGGATGTGGTATAATCTCTTTTTGTCCGATTTCGGAAATCAGTCAACAGGAGAAGGTGAACCATGACCACAACATTGACCGTCGGCAAGCGCGGCACCATCGTGATCCCGAAGGCCATGCGGACGCAGTGCAAAATGGAAGACGGGGCGCAGATCGAGGTGTCGCTGGAAAACAACACCATCGTTCTCTCGCCGTCCGTCCACACCCGCACACGGCTGGACGAGAACTTCGACGAGATGCGGGCGATCTTGACACGCCACGGGGCGACCCTGGAGACGGCGATGGAAGCCCTCTATCAGATGCGCCGGGAGACCGAGTGACCGCTCATGGATGACCTTGCGCCGCCGAAGCTCTTCCTGGATGCCTCCCTCATCATCGCCGCCCTGCTTTCGGACGATCCGGCGTCACCGGGGCGGCGCCTGTTTAAGATGGGCGAAGTGAGTCTCATCACCCTCTGGACCAGCAGGCACACGCTCCGCGAGACGGAAGGCGTGTTACGCGGCATCACGGGCCAGGACTACCCGAGGCTGCGAGCCGTCCTGGCCGAGAGCCTGGTCGTGGCGAATGTCGCGACCACGGCGGACCCTGACGAGGCGACGATCCAAATGTGCGTCGGCCTCACGAACTACCGGCCCGACGCCGAAGTCCTGGCGGCGGCCATTGAGCGTGACTGCGAGGTGCTGGTCACTTACGACAAGAAACATCTGCTCAGAAACCCGCAGATCGGGCCGCCCAACACCCGCTTGGTCGTCATGTCCAGCGGCGAAGCTTTGGATTGGGCTGTTGACCAGGTAAGGACGCGCGCCCGTCTCCGGCAGGAACGTCAGCAGAAGCCATAGTGAGCAACAGAGACACCGACTCGCCCGCCCCGGAAACGCCCGACCCCATCTGGCCGCCCGCGCCGCGCGTCAGCCCGCCTCGGCGGCCTCTGATCCCGCCGGGCAATCCCCCGCGCACCTGGACGCCCTTCGTCTGGCTGGACGCGCTGCTCGGGCTGCCCGCCGGGTTTGTCCTGTACTTCCTGGTGGGCTTTGTCGTTGAAACTCTGGAACCGCAGCCGACGGATGGAACGCAGCAGGTGACAGAGGGATATGCCGGCCTGGCGATCATCGCGGTCGCCTGCGCCGCCGTATGCTTCGTGATCGGACGCCGCTTCCCCGTCCTGGCGGCCCTGACGGCGCTGGGTGTGCTGGGCATGATCGTGTGTACGATCTGGTGGCTGTCCCAGCACGGCTATCTGTAGCCCGGCCTCGGTCCTCCCCCCGCCGCTTGACGCCCGGCCCCGCGCGTGATAAAATGGGGCCATGAAGACCACCCGCCCCCTGCGCGCCGCCCTGGCCGCCGCGCTGCTCGCCGCCCTGATGCCCGGCCCCGCGCCCGCCCAGACGCCTCTTTCGGTTGATCCCCACGCCAACGAGACGAAGGCGCAGCGGGACGCGCGGATGACGTGGTGGCGCGAGGCCAAGTTCGGCATGTTCATCCACTGGGGGCTGTACGCCGTCCCGGCGGGGCGCTACGGCGGCAAGCCCGTGGACGGCATCGGCGAATGGATCATGCACTCCGCCCACATCCCCGTCGCCGAGTATGCCGCCTACGCCAAGCGGTTCGACCCGGAGGGGTTCCACGCCGACCGGTGGGTGAGTGTCGCCAAAGCCGCCGGCATGAAATACATCGTCCTGACCGCCAAGCACCACGAGGGCTTCGCGATGTTCCCGACGAAGGTGGACGACTTCAACATCGCCGCCCAGACCCCGTTCAAGCGCGACCCCGTCGGCGAGATGGCGGCGGCCTGCCGGAAGGCGGGGATCAAGTTCGGCGTCTACTACTCGCAGAACCTGGACTGGCACCATCCCGGCGGCGGCACGGCGGGAGACCCCTGGGACCCCTCCCAGCGCGGCGACTTCGACGCCTATGTCCGCACCGTCTCCGCGCCCCAGGTCAGTGAGCTGCTCACCCGCTACCACCCCGCCGTGCTCTGGTGGGACATCAATGGGCCGTTCACCCCCGACCAGGTGCGCCTGCTGACGGCCTCCTTCCCCCAGGACCCCGGCCTGATCACCAACAACCGGCTCGGCGGCGGCGTCCCCGGCGACACCGAGACGCCGGAGCAGAACATCCCCGCCACCGGCTACCCCGGCGGGCGCGACTGGGAGACCTGCATGACGATCAACGACACCTGGGGGTACAAACAGGACGACACCCATTTCAAGAGCGTGGACACGCTGCTCCATAATCTCATTGACATCGCCTCCAAGGGCGGCAATTATCTCTTGAATGTCGGTCCGACCGCGCAGGGCGTCATTCCCGCCCCCGAAGTCGAGCAGTTGGCCGCCGTCGGGAAGTGGATGCAGGTCAACGGCGAGGCGGTTTACGCGACCTCGGCGTCCCCCTTCAAGCGCCTGCCCTGGGGCCGCTGCACGCAGAAAGCCGACGGCAGGGACACGACCCTGTACCTGCACGTCTGGGACTGGCCCACGGGCGGCAAGCTGCGCGTGCCGGGCCTGACCAACGCCGTCCGCTCGGCCTCCCTACTGGACGGCGGGCGGGCGGTCCCCGCCACCCAAGACACCGCCGGCGTCACGCTGACGGTCCCGACGACCGCGCCGGACCCAATCAGTTCCACAATCGTCTTGAAGATCGTCGGTGAGCCGCATATCACGCCCGCTTATTTCGTCCAGGACACCTCCGGGATACTAAAACTCGCCGCCGCCGAGGCGGAGACGCACGGCGGCATCCAGTACGAGTCGGGCGGCGGCAAGGACAACCTGGGCTTCTGGACCAACGCCGCCGACTGGGCCGAGTGGTACGTCCACATCACCCAGCCGGGTACGTTCACCGTGACGGCGCAGATCGCTGCCCAGGGCAGCGGGTCGTTCACGGTGGAGGCATACAGTGTCAAACAGTTGGCTACTGCGCTCCTCAGCCGCACAAAGCTTGTCGTGCCTCCCCAACAATCTCTCGTCGGCACCGCGCCGAACACGGGCGACTACACCCAGTTCCAGACGGTGACGTTGGGGACGCTGACGATTCCGCAGGCCGGGCTGGGAGGCGTTGCCGTGCATCCGGTCCCGCAGGGCTGGCAGCCGATGAACCTGAAGTCGCTGACGCTCACCCCCGTGGCGACGCCGGTGCGGTAGGGTCGAAGATCAGTTGAGGAGCGGATATTACGCCGCCGAGAAGGCCGTTGGGAGTAGCGCGGGGCATCAAGCCGTGGGACTGAAGTCCTACGCTGTGGGGCGAAGCGCCTAGTCTCCACCTTCGTGGAGACGAACACGGGGGTTATCCTTTCCTTGTCCGCGCAGGCGGACACTGGGCGTCCGCGCCCCACAGCGTAGGACTTCAGTCCCACGGCTTCTCTGCGCCCCATGCGTAACATCAATTAAGGAGGAACCTTCCCATGACCTACGGACGGGCACACATGATCTACGATGGACGGGTGTCCCAATTATTGCCGGTCGTCTTTCTCTTGCTGTGGCTCGCTCTCGCCGCCCAGCCCGCACACGCGCGGCCTGTCCCGGCGTCCGAGCTAACCGTCACCCTGCTTTCTGTGGGACAGGACACGCTTCAGGTGCAGGGCGCGGACGGGCGCGCGTTTGCAGTCCGAATCATGCCCGCGACCTGGGTGTTGGGGCGCGGCTTGGTGGTCCCGCCGGGCGCGCTGATGCCCGGCGAGACGCTGCGGGTGCGCCTGGGGCGCGGCAAAGGCGGCGCGGCCCTGCTGGTCTGCGACGCCGAAACCGCCGAGGCCCTTGACTCACATCGCCGACGGCCCCTGACGGGCACGGTGACGCGCGTGGATGGCCCGGTCTGGACCGTGCAGCCCGCCGATGGTCCGACGCCCCTGCCCGTCTGCCTCTCCGCGCGCACGACGTTCCGGGCGGGCGGCGCGCCGGTCTCGGCGTCCGCGTTCGGCGCGGGCGCACAGGTGACGATCACGACGCGCGGGCTGGCGAACGGCCTGATGACGGCACTTTCGGTCTCGGAGGCTGTCCCCGACCCGCCGGGGCCGACCGAATCCAGCCGCGTGTCGGCGCGGGCGACGGGGAAGGCGGCGAAGAGGAATCGAGCGCCTAAAGTCTCTCGCTGAGAGGCGCTTCGCGCCGGATGTCCAAAGGACAAGGGAGTAAAAGGACGAGGGCGTGAAAGGACAAGGGAGTGCGTCTAGGCCCCTGGTCCCTGCGTCCCCTTCTTTGGGTACTCGGGACGCCCGGCGCGAAGCGCCTTCCAGCGAGTGACTTTAGTCGCTCGCCTCCCGGAGACAGCAGATGAAACTTGGCGGCAATTAAATTCTTTGGCAATTGTGTTATAATAGGCAAGAATGGCCGATCTTGACAAAACACGCCTCACCGGCGACCTTGACCGCACCCGACCGCCGGGGTCCGCCGCACCCGTGACGACGGGCGACGACCCGGACCGGACGCGGCTGCCTTCGGTTGATCCCAATCGGACTCAGATGGCCGACCCGAACCGGACCCAAATGGCCGACCCGAACCGGACGCGGCTGGGGGGTGAGCCGGGCGGGGGCCTGCGGGCGCTGACCCTGGGGGCGGTCCCCGGCAATGCCTATGCCCTGGCGGGCGACCTGGCCCGCGAGCATGTCCTGCTGGACATCCGCGCGGGGGGGGGCGGGGCGGCGGCCCGGCTGCCGCTCAACATCTCGCTGGTCCTGGATCGGTCGGGCAGCATGGAAGGCGAGCCGCTGGAGTACGCCAAGCGGGCCTGCGCCTATGTCGTGGACCTGCTCGAACCCGACGACATCCTCAGCGTGGTCACGTTCGAGGAGGGCGCGGACATCATCATGCCTGCGCGCCGGGTCAGAGACAAAGCCCTCGTCAAAGACTACATCAACCGCATCTACACCGGCAACACCACCAACCTCTATGAAGGGCTGATGACCGCCTGCCGGGAGGTCGCCTCGGTCAAAACCGCCCACACCCTCAACCGCGTCCTGCTGCTGACCGACGGCGAGCCGACGGCGGGGACGCGCGACTTCGCCTCCATTGTCGGCCAGGCCGCCGAGCAGAAGGGGCGCGGGATCACGGTCACGGCCCTGGGCTTCGGCCCCGACTACAACGAGGAACTGATGGCCGGCATCGCCCGCCGGTCGGGCGGCAACTACTACTACATCGCCCGGCCCGAATTGATCCCGGAAGTGTTCCGGCGCGAATTAGACACGCTGATGAAGATCACGGCCCGCAACCTGCGCCTGCGCCTGGACCTGTCGCGCGGCGTTTCCGTCCGCCAGGTGTACGGCCAGCAGCCCGCCTTCGGCCTGCGGACCGCGGAAGTGACCTTGATTGATGTCGAGCAGGCGACCGGGCTGTCGTCGCTGTGGGAATTGGAAATGACCCCGCGCCCGCCGGGAACGTACCGGCTGGCCGTCGCCGAGCTTTTGTACGACGACGCCCTGACAGGCCGCCCGGAGAAGATCAGCGCGGACGTGGTGATGGAGTTCACGACGGACCGCCTGAAGATTGGGGCCGGGGCGAACCCGCGCGTCGCCTCCGAGATCGCCGTCGCCCAGGCGGCCCGGTCACTGGACCGGACGGTCATGGGCATGAAGACGCAGGCGATGGACCGGACACAGGTGATGGGGGAATTAAACCGGACCAAGACGCTGATGCTGGACCAGGGCCGTCTGGCCCAAGCGCAGCAGATCACGCAGGCGATGTCGGACATCCAGGGCGGCGGCTCGGTCGAGAAGACGCTGATGGGGACGATCTACACGCTGGATCAGGGAAAGACCAAGTAGCCCCGCCCGGCCCGCTTTGGCGGGAGGGGTTCTAAAACCCGACCGGGTTTCTTTGGACACAGAGACGATTTGAAAAACTACTACGCGATTTTGGAAGTGCCCGTCGGCTGCGGCGTGGCCGAGATAGCTCAGGCATACCGGCGGCTCGCCCAGGAAACCGGGGACAATGCGGCCGTTGTCGCTGATCTGAACGAGGCCTATGCGGTGCTGACGACCCCGGCCCGCCGGACGGACTACGACCGGGCCGTCTGGGGCGAGACGTTCACCGAGGTTGGATTTAGCCCCCCGGCCACTGTTGACGGGGGGAGGGCAGGAGAAACCGGAGCGGCTTCCGCGCCCTCCCCTCCGGCTCCCCCCCCGTCAACGGGGGGGGGAAGCCGCTGCCCGATGGGGGCCGAGGCGCAGTGCCCCGTCCTCCTGGGGCGGGTCGAGCCTGCCGACACCTACTGCCCGGAATGCGGCTACGGGCTGGCCGGCCTCAGCGGCGCCACGGGCTTCGAGCCGTCCGACGCGGCGGACGAGGAGGGGGGCATCCGGCTGGAAGAGCCGGACGGGCGCAGCCACCGGCTGCGGCCCGGCCTGAACACGGTTGGGCGCGAGAGCGCCGACGTGCTGCTGCCCGACAAGACCGTGTCGCGTCGGCACGCGCGCCTGGAAGTGGATGACGATGGGACGGTCACGCTGGAAGACCTGAGCAGCACGAACGGAACGCAGGTGAACGGCGACGTGCTCGCCCCGCACATCGCCCGGGTGCTCCAGGCGGGCGACCATGTGTGCTTCGGCAGCGTCGTGACGGCGCTGCGCCTGCCCGCAGCGGTCCCCACCCCCGGCCCCTCCCTTCACCCCGCTGCGGAGGCCCTGCGACCAGCGGCCGTAGGGGTCGGGTCCCCCGACCCTCTTTCCTCTCCGGGTTCTTCCCCTTCTCTCCCGCCAACAGCGGCAGGGGCCGGGGGGGCGCGCGCCCAGGTCGTCGAGATGCGCGAGGAGAGCGGGCGCACGTTTGCGCTGGTGCCGGGCGTGACGACCTTCGGGCGGCGGGCGGACAACAGCGTCATCCTCCAGGGCGACCCCTATGTGTCCGGCAGCCACGCGCAGATCATCGCGGACGACGCTGTGTTCCGGCTGACCGACGTCGGCAGCACGAACGGTACGCTCCTGAACGGCCGCCGGCTGGCGATCAACGAGCCGGAAACGCTTTCCGAGGGCGACGTCATTCTGATCGGCGGCACGGCCCTGCGCTTCGAGATGCTGGATGTGGCCGAGGAGTCTCTGGCCGAGGAGGTCCCAACAGTGGAAGCCGAAGAAACCGATGCCCCGGAAACCGATGCCCCGGAAACCAGGCCGGAAAACGCGCCCGCCGAGCCGCGCCAGCGCATGGCCCAGGAGTATGATGTCCCGGATGACATCGCAGACAACGGCGTTCCCACACGCGCTGCCCCGCTGCACGAGACGCCGACGCAGCACTCCCCTACGGAACTGGAAAGATAAGCACACACCATGTTAGAGGCGATGACTTCGGAAAACATGACGCACGAGAAGACCGCGCGGCTGAACCACGACGAACTCAGAGAAGGCTGGGCCGAGATCGGGCGCGTCGCCCGGCTGGCCGCGTCCGTCAAGATGGGCGCCAAGACCGACCTGGGCCGGGTGCGCGACAACAATGAGGACAAGTTCGACTTCTTCGAGCCGGAAGACCCGGCTGTGCTGGCGACCAAGGGCTGCTTTTATGCCGTGGCCGACGGCATGGGCGGCCATTCGGCGGGGCAGATCGCCTGCGAGATGGCCCTGAAGACGGTCATCGAGACATACTACTCCGACCCGAGCGCCGATGTGGAAGCGGGCCTGCGCCGCGCCGTCGAGCAGGCGAACGGGCTGATCTGGGACACCTCCCGGACGATCCCTGACCGGCAGGGGATGGGGACGACCCTGACGGCAGCGGTCATCCGCGAGGACCGGCTGACGCTGGTTCAGGTGGGCGACAGCCGCGCGTACCTGCTGCGGGACGGGGCGATCGCGCAGCTCACCGAGGACCACTCCTGGGTCGCCGAGCAGGTGCGGCTGGGGACGATGACGCTGGCCGAAGCCCAGATTTCGCCGTTCCGCAACATCATCACCCGCTCCATCGGCACGGCGGCGACCGTCGAGGCGGACATCTTCACGCAGGATCTGCGCGTCGGCGACACGCTGCTGCTGTGCTCCGATGGGCTGTGCGGGCATCTGGAGCCGGGCGAGCTTCAGGCCGTGCTCCAGGAGCACAGCCCGTCGGCGGCCGCCCTGGCGCTGATCGAGGCGGCCAACGAGTGCGGCGGGCGCGACAACATCACCGCCCTCGTGCTGTCCGTCCGCGCCCTGACGCCGCCGGAGGCCGCTTCTGCCCACCCTTCGGCTTCCACTTTGGGGGGAGTCGGAGCGCCGGAAGCGCCGGGCATCGGCGGCCCGGCGAAGGAAGAAAAAGCGAAGGAAGAAAAAACGTCCCTCTGGGGGCGGCGCAAGTAGCGAAGAAGACCCGGCACTGGAAGTGCCGGTCTACGCGAAGTGGAAGTCGCTCCGCGACTGAGGAAGTGGAAGTCGCTCCGCGACTGAGGAGCCGTTGCCGTGAGCGTGTCTTGCGGGCGTGTCTTGCGGGCGTGTCTTGTGTTCTTAGTCGCGGAGCGACTTCCACTGGGAGCAGCCCGGCACTTCCAGTGCCGGGTCTTCTTCACCTAGCCCCTTGCAGGAGTATTTGAGCAGTGGCCGTCTCGTCCAACACCATCCTCGGCAAGTACCGGATCATCCGGGAAATCGCCCGCTCCAACGACATCGTCTACGAAGCCATTGACCCGACGATGGCCCGGCGTGTCGCTGTCAAAGAGCTGCAATTGCCGCCGCATCTGGCCGGCGCGCAGAAGCGCGAGCGCATCGAGCGCTTCTACCGCGAAGCCAAGGCGGCGGGGACGCTGTCGCACCGCAACATCGTCACCATCCACGACGTGGGCCAGGAAAACGACCGGCACTTCCTGGTCATGGAGTACCTGGAAGGCCAGTCCCTGCGCGACATCCTGCAAATGCAGGGCGCGCTGCCCCTCAAAGAGACCGTCGAGATCACGCTGCAACTGTGCGATGCGCTGGCCTACGCCCACTCGCGCGGGGTCGTCCACCGCGACGTCAAGCCCGACAACGTCCACATCCTGCCCGGCGGCATCATCAAGCTGACCGACTTCGGCATCGCGCGCATCACGGCGGAGCCGAGCATCACGACGCAGGGCCAGGTCTTCGGGACCCCCTCCTACATGTCCCCGGAGCAGGTGGCCTCGCATACCGTGGACCACCGCACGGACCTCTTCTCGCTGGGCATCACCTTGTACGAGATGCTGACCGGGCGCAAGCCGTTTGTCGGCGACAGCGTCATCACCATCACCTACAACATCATGAACAACCAGCCGGCCATGCCGATCGGCATCCCCGGCCCCTTGCAGCAGATATTGCAGCGCGCGCTGGCCAAAGACCCCAACCTGCGCTACCAGAACGCGGCGGCGATGGCCGCCGACCTGCGGGCGGAGAAGTTCGCCCTGACAGCCCCGCCGCCCACGGCGCAGGCCGCCCATGTCAGCCCGCCGCCCCTGACCTTCGCGCCCAGCCCGCCGCTGACGCTCGATACCGGCACGGTGCCCCCGGAAATCTCCGGGATGCCCGTCGCCTCGCCGACGGCGGCCATGCCTGCTTTCGACCCGTCTTCCAGCGCGTCTTCCAGCCCGTCTCTTTCCGGCGCGCAGGCGTACTCCGCGCAGAACGAGCCGACGCAGGCGCTTCCCCGGCCCGCCTCGGGGCCGGCCTGGGCGGCGCACGACCGCCCGCGCCGGGCGGGCGCGGCGCGGCTGCTGAACCTCGCCCTGTCGCTCCTGGGGCTGCTGGCCCTGCTGGCCTTGATCGCCTGGGGCATCGTCAGCGTGGTCTCGTCCCTGCACGCCCATGCCAAGAGCGCCGAAGCCGGGACGCTCCTCCCGCCCCCGCCCGGCTCGCTCCCCTCAGACCCCTATGTCGCCACCGCCTACGCGCGGCCCGCCCCGGCGCTTTCGGATGAGGCCGCGCGCGCCGTCCGTCCGGGCATTCTCCCCGCCGTTCTCCCACCGGCATCGTCCCCGGCGGCGGGCCGGTACAACCCCGCCAATGCCGCCGCGCTGAATGACCAGGGCAACGCGGCCTGGCAGGCGGGCCGGGCGTCCGAGGCGCTTGACGCCTGGGAGAAAGCCGCCCAGGCCGACCCAACGGGCGCCGCCGGGGCGGAGGCCCGCCGCAGCGCCGTGGGGCGCTACAAGGACATGGCCCAGGAGGCGGCCACGAAGGGGGACATGGCGCAGGCGCGCACCGATTGGCAGAAGATCACTGAGATTGACCCCGGCAGCGACGACGCCCTCCAGGCCGAGCAGAGTATCAGCCGCCCCGACCCCTCCGGCTCTTCCGCCGTCCCGCCGGGCGTGGGAATGCCGCGTTAGGGAAAACCGGCTCTGAAGAGCCGGTCTACGCGACGTGAAAGTCGCTCCGCGACTACGGGCAAGTGCGTAGGAGCGTGACTCATCGCGACCTGTCTTCATCGCGCCCTGTGCCTTATGGCTTATTCCTCAGTCGCGGAGCGACTTTCACGTCGAGTAGACCGGCTCTTCAGAGCCGGTAACGCCATCCCCGCCGTTTACATCCCCCGTCCCGCCGGGTAATCCTTCTCCATGACTCCCGGCCCCATTCCCGCCAGCCCCGTCCGCATCGGCCTAATCGGCCCGCGCGGCTTCGGCGCCTTCTGCACCGGCGCCTATCACGCCGCCAATGTCGCCCGCGTGGTCGCCTTCGCCGGGCGCGACGCCGCCAATCTGAGCGCGCTGGCGGCCCAGCATGGCGTCCCGCGCACTTATACCGACTGGCGCGCGATGCTGCAAGACCCCGAAGTCGAAGTCGTCCACATCGTCACGCCGCCGGACAAGCACGCTGAAATGGCCGTTGCCGCGCTTCAAGCCGGCAAGCACGTCTTCGTCGAGAAGCCGCTGGCGACGACCGAGGCGGACGCCCAGGCCATTTTAGAGGCCGCGCAGTCGGCGGGCCGACTTGCCGGCATCAACTTCGTCATGCGTTACGATCCGCTGTACCAGGCCGTGCAGGCCATCGCCCGCGCGGGCTGGCTCGGCCCGCTGACGCACATCGGGTTTGAGAACTATGCGTCCGATGAGGGTCTGGGCGACGATCACTGGTTCTGGGACCCCATCGCCTCCGGCGGCATCTTCGTGGAACACGGCGTCCACTTCTTCGACATCATCGGGGCCATCGCCGACGCCCCCGCCCAGGGCGTGAGGGGCAAGACGTGGACGCGCGGCGACGGGACGGGCAAACAGGACCGGGTGCAGGCGCTGGTGACCTATGAGAACGGCGTCGAGGCGTCGTTCTACCACGCCTTTAACCGCCCCGGCGCCCTGGAGCGGCAGACGGCGCAGTTCGCCTTCGCGCGCGGGCATGTCACGCTGCACGGCTGGATCCCGACGACGCTGGACCTGACCGCGATCGTGGACGACGCGGGGCGGGCAGGATTGGAAACGCTCCTGCCCCTGGAAGTCGTGGCCGGGGACGACACGCCGCCCACGGTCCGGGGCAATGGACAGACCTATGCCGTGACCGCCCGCGTCCGCGCCCGTCAAGACCTGGGCGGCCCGACGCCGGTTTACCGGCGGGCCGTGCAGGACGCGATGGCCGATTTCGCCCGCGCGGTCCGCGACCCGTCCCACCGGCCCCTGGTGACGGCGGAGGACGGCGCGGCCAGCCTGCGCGTGGCGCTGGCGGCGCGGGAGTCGGCCCCCTAGCCCCCAATCCTGGGGGAACCGGAGAAGACTAGGGCGTCTCCTTTTCTACTCCCCCAGAATTGGGGGCCGGGGGGTGATCTTCTCCTGCTCCGCAGGGGAACTTCCCCTCGGCACCGCTTGTATCTTAACATTCGGGAGGCAGAATTTTCATGGCGGAACAAACACAAGCGGAAGAAACTTTTGACGCGATCATCCTCGGCGCGGGCCAGTCCGGCGACCCGCTGGCGCGCGCGTGGGCGAAAGCAGGCAAGCGCGTCGCCCTCATTGAGCGCGACGGCGTGGGCGGGACGTGCGTCAACCGGGGCTGCACGCCCACCAAGACAATGATCGCCAGCGCCCGCGTCGCCTACCTCGCCCGCCGGGGCGCGGACTACGGCGTCGGGACGGGGCCGGTCACGGTGGATATAAGAAAGGTGCGGCAGCGGAAGCGGGACATCGTGGTGAGCTTCCGGCAGGGCGACGAGAAGAAGCTGGCGGAGACGGACGGGGTGGAGTTGATCCACGGCGAAGGGCGCTTCACCGGCCCAAAGACCGTGGAAGTCGCACCCAACGGGGGCGGCGCGGGGCGGACACTGACCGCCGCACAGGTTTTCATCAACACGGGCGCGCGGCCCGCCGTCCCCAAGATCGAGGGCTTAGAGAGCGTCGCCTCTTTAGACTCCACCTCAGTCATGGAACTGGGCGAAGTGCCGGGCCATTTGGTCATTTTGGGCGGCAGCTACATCGCGCTCGAATTCGGCCAGATGTTCCGCCGCTTCGGCAGCCGTGTCACGGTGGTCGAGAAGTCCGAGCACCTCCTGGGGCATGAGGACCCGGACGTGGCCGAAGCAATGGCGAAGATCATGGAGGAGGACGGCCTGGAACTGCTGCTCGGCGCGCAGGCCGTGTCGGTCGCCAAAACGCCGGAGGGCGTGTCGCTGACGGTGAAGGCCGGGGACGGCGAACGGACGATCTCCGGCTCGCACCTGCTGGTCGCCGTGGGGCGGACGCCGAACACCGAGGCGCTGAACCTCGCGGCGGCGGGCGTCGAAACCGACGACGCGGGCCATGTCAAAGCGAACGAGCGGCTCGAAACGAGCGCGCCGGGCGTCTGGGCGCTGGGCGATGTCAAGGGTGGCCCGCAGTTCACGCACATCTCCTATGACGACTTTCGGATCTTACGGGCAAACCTCCTGGAAGGCGGCCACCGGACGACAGCGGACCGGCCTGTCCCCTACACCGTCTTCACCGACCCGCAGCTCGGCCGCGTCGGCATGACCGAGGCCGACGCGAAGAAGGCCGGGCGGAACATCAAGGCGGCGAAGCTGCCGATGAGCGAGGTCGCCCGCGCCCTCGAGACGGACGAAACGCGCGGCTTCATGAAGGCGGTCGTGGACGCCGACACGCAGCAGATTCTGGGCGCAGCGATTTTAGGCGTGGACGGCGGCGAAGTCATGGCCGTCTTGGAGGTCGCTATGATGGGGCATCTGCCCTACACGGCTCTCCGGGACGCGACGCTGGCGCACCCGACCCTGGCCGAGTCGCTGAACAACCTTTTCCTGACGCTGGATGAGTAGGACCGGGGAACCCCTCCCGGCTCGCTAGGGCTTCGCCACCCTCCCCTGTTAGGGAAGGGCTTGAAGAAAGAATGGTTGCCTCTGGCTCGCGCCGGGAAGCGCCGCCCTCTTTGTCTGAGTGCCCTCCCCTAACAGGGGAGGGTGGCGAAGCCTAGCGAGCCGGGAGGGGTACTTCTTCCCATGCTTTCCGTGCAGGAATTCCCCCGTCCCCCGTCGAACCTTGTCAGACAATCCGCGCCGCAAAGCGCATGGAGCAAGATCAGGAGTTCTCCTTTGGCCCAAGTCACCCTCACCCACCTCGTCAAGCGTTTTGACAAAACGACTGCCGTGGATGACCTCAACCTCGACATCCACGACCAGGAGTTCATGGTCCTGGTCGGGCCGTCGGGATGCGGCAAGACCACCGCCCTGCGGATGATCGCCGGGCTGGAAGAGGTCTCGGACGGGGACATCCACATCGGGGACCGGCTGGTCAACACCGTTTCCCCCAAAGACCGCGACATCGCCATGGTCTTCCAGAACTATGCGCTGTATCCCCACATGAGCGTCTATGACAACATGGCCTTTGGGCTGAAACTCCGCCGGGTGCCCAAAGCCGACATCGAAAAGCGCGTCAAAGAAGCCGCCGGGCTGCTGGGCATCGAGGCGCTGCTGCAACGAAGGCCCGGCCAGCTTTCGGGCGGCCAGCGCCAGCGGGTCGCCCTGGGGCGGGCCATCGTGCGCGAGCCGCAGGTGTTCTTGATGGACGAGCCTTTGTCGAACCTGGACGCCAAGCTGCGGGTGCAGACGCGGGCCGAGCTGATCAAGCTGCACCGGCGTCTGGGGATCACGACGATCTATGTGACGCACGACCAGGTGGAAGCGATGACGATGGGCGACCGGATCGCGGTGATGTCGGGCGGCAAGTTGCAGCAGTGCGCGCCGCCGATGGAGATCTTCCAGCATCCGGTGAACATGTTCGTGGCGGGCTTCATCGGGACGCCCTCGATGAACTTCCTCCAAGCCGCCTTGAAAAAAGAGGGCGGAAGCTACGTCGTGGACGGGGGCAGCTTCACGGTCTCCGCCCCGCCCGCGCCGCCGGAGAAGTTGGAGCCTTACGTCGGCAGGCCGGTCATTTTCGGGGTGCGTCCCTCGGACATCTTCGACAAGTCGCTCCGCAACCCGATTGAGGCGACGGCGGGGAACACGGTGCGGACGCTGGTGGACGTGTCGGAGCCGATGGGCGACATCATCACCTTGTACCTGACCTGCGGGACGCATTCTCTGGTGGCGACCATTGACGCCGAAACGCGGGCGAAGGACGGGGAAGCGCTGGACGTGGCGCTGGATTTGGCGAAGACGCACCTGTTCGACCCGGACACGGAACAGGCGATCTGTTAGGTCCCGGCACTGGAAGTGCCGGTCTACTCGACATGGAAGTCGCTCCGCGACTGAAGACAAGACTGAGGAACTGAAGACAGGGCGCGATGAATCGCGCCCCTACGCGATTGTCCGTAGTCGCGGAGCGACTTTCACTGCGCGTAGGCCGACTCTTCAGAGCCGGTCTCACCACACGAAGAGACACACCAAGAGACACGCACAAGGAGACACGACGACATGACCGCTTCGACGACCCAACGACTTCTCGCCGGGGGCGCGCTGCTTCTCGTGCTGACCGCCGGGAACACCGCCGCCCGCGCGCAGGCGCCCGCCGACACGACGCCCGCCGCGACCACACCGAGCGACACGACGACGCCCGCCGACACGACGCCCACGGACACGACGCCCTCGGATCCAAATGCTCCGGCCCCGGCCAGCCCGAAAAAGCGCAGTCGGTTCCGCATCGGGCCGGAAGTGGGCGTTTACCTGCCCACCTCGGCCAAGGCGCGGGACCAGTTCGGCAGCACCTGGCTGACCCTGGGGCTGGGGCTGGGCAACATCGGGCGGATTACCCCGCAGGGGCAGACGACGTTCGACCTGCAAGTGCTGTACCAGACCAGGAACGGCAACCACGCCTTCCTCGCGCCGGTCGGCATCGGGTATCGGGTGGCGGTGAGCCAGAGCGGCACGAACACGGTCTATGTCGGCGCGACGGCGGACCTGCTCCTGGCGGACCTGCGATCAGGCGACTATGACGTGCATTCCGGCCTGCGGACGGGTTTCGGCGGCAGCGCGCTGGCCGGCATCAACTTCGGCGACAGCGGCTACTTGGAGGCGCGCTACCTCGCGGCCACGCACATCAAGGGCTTCGACCTGAGCGGCCTGAACGTGACGGCCGGGTATCGGTTCTGAGTCAGGTTTGAGTCAGGCACCGGCTCTGAAGAGCCGGTCTACGCGCAGTGAAAGTCGCTCCGCGACTACGGACAATCGCGTAGGGGCGCGATGAATCGCGCCCTGTCTTCAGTTCCTCAGTCTTGTCTTCAGTCGCGGAGCGACTTCCATGTCGAGTAGACCGGCTCTTCAGAGCCGGTGCCTTGCTCACGCGCCGGGGAGAGAATCGGAAGGGCATCACGCATGGCCCTGGTTTTCGCCTGCATCGCCCCGCACGGGGGGCACCTGCTGCTGCCTGTGGACGCGCCCGGTCCGGTCCCGCAGTGCCGCCGCGCGATGGCGCGCCTGCGCCGGTCGCTGCAAGAGGCCCGGCCCGACAGCGTGGTGGTACTGACGCCGCATGGGGTCGCGGTCGCCGGCGCGGTCTCGCTGGGGGTGACGGCGACCGGGTATGGGGAGCTGGAAGGAGCGGGGGATGGAAGCGACAGCAACTCCATCGCGGTCAAGACCGACCGGGACCTGACCGCGTCGTGGGCCGGTCGCGCGACCGAGCTTGGCGTGCCGGTCGCGCCGCTGACGACCCGCGCGCCGGGCGACGCGCTGCCGCTGGACTGGGGCGTGACGATCCCGCTGGCCCTGCTGACGCCCCCGCCGGACACGCTGCCGACCGTGGTCGCCTGCCCCGCCCGCGACCTGTCCCGGACGCATCTGGCGGCCCTGGGGGAAGCGCTGGTGGACGCCTCGGACGAGCTGGGCCGTCGGGTGGCGCTCGTGGTCAGCGCCGACCAGGGGCACGGGCACGCCGCCGACGGGCCGTATGGGTTCACGCCCGCCTCGGCGGAGTACGACGCCGCCATGCGGGCGGCGGTGGAGGCGGACGACCTGCCGCGCCTGCTGGACTGGCCTGAAAATTATGCCAAGGCGGCCCGGGCGGACTCGTACTGGCAGACGCTGGCGCTGATCGGGGCGGGCAAGCGCGTCCCGCTGCGCGCGCGGTTTCTGGCCTACGAGGTAGACCACTACTTCGGCCTGCTGTGCGCGGGGTTCACCGTGGGGTAGAGGAACCCGGCCATACAGAACTTACAGAAGGCGTTGTTGCCCAGACCGTCCCGGCCTTAAAAGGCCGGGCTACGGAAATCGCAAAGCCCCTCCGGGGCTAGGGACGGACCTGCTTTGGCTCTCCCTCAGCCCCGGAGGGGCTTCGTGCCCTTTTAGCCCGGCTCTTCAGGGCCGGGGCCGCTTTGCGCCGGAAGCCTGTAAGGCGCCTCCCCTACCCCCCTCCCGCACCGTGAGGACTTTGTCTGCCGGCAGGTTCTTCAAGGTCTGCACCAGGCCGCTGGGCCAGCGGACGGTCAGGCTGTCGACTTGGGTGGCCGCGCCCAGGCCGAAGTGGACGCGCTTGTCCGAGGCCGATAAATACGAGCCGTCCGTATGGCACAGGCGCAGCAGCCTGCGCGTGCCGACCTGGGCGGTCACGAGCGCACCGATGCCGTCGCGGTTGCTTTTAGTCCCGACCAGGCGCACACTCAGCCAGTGGCCGGCGTTCGCGCATTCGTTATGGAGCAGGAGCGGATGGCCCTCGCTGTCCACGACCAGGACATCCTGCCGGCCGTCGTTATCGTAGTCCCCCACCGCCAGGCCGCGCCCGACCAGCGGCCGGGCAAAGGCGGGACCGCCCTGAGCCGAGGCGTCCTCGAAGGTGACCGGCGTCGTGCCGCTGTTGTGGAAGAGCTGCAAGGGCTGCTTGTAGGTCGTGCTGGTGTCAATGTCGTGGATGTTGTCCTGGACATGGCCGTTGGCGAGGACCACGTCCAGATGGCCGTCGTTGTCGTAGTCGAACAGCTTGCAGCCGAAGGCGACGTGCGGGATGGTCGGCGGGGCCAGGCCCGTCCGGTAGGAAACGTCGGAAAACTGCCCCGACCCGTCGTTGTGGTACAGCGACTTGGCTTCCCCCTGGAACGTGGCGACAAATAGGTCCAGCCGGCCATCCTCGGCGTAGTCCCCCCAGTCCGTGCCCATGCCGCCGTGGATCTGGCCGTCCCGGTCGAAGGCCGTGCCCGCCTGCGTCCCGATGTTGGTGTAGTGGGCGGCGGCTGGGGAGTCCGGGCGCAGCAGGTCCCCGGCCAGCTCGTCGTTTGAGATCGCCAGGCTCGGCGCCTCGCCCGGCTCCAGCGGCGCCCAGGCGACGCCCAGCCCGCGCCCGTTGGTGGCGGGGATGCCGGCGCGGGCGCTGACATCGGCGAAGCGCCCGCCGCCCCCGTTGCGGTACAGGACGCCCTTGAGCGGCGTGTAATAGCGCGGGCCGCAGGAGGTCTTGACGCCGTGCGAGTCGCAGAGCTGCGGGTACTTTTTGGGGTCCGGCCCGAAGTCGGCGTAGTTGGCGACGAACAGGTCCAGCCGGCCTGAGCCGGGGACGGTCTCGGCCCAGGCCGCCGACGTGCCCCAGGGCTGCGGCTTCAGGCCCGCTTGGGTCGTGACATCCGTGAAGCGCTTGCCGCCGTCATTGTGGAGCAGCCGCCCCGTCCGGTAGCCGCTGACGTACACGTCCTCGCAGCCGTCCCCGTCGTAGTCGCCGACGGCGCAGCCCAAAAAGTGCCCTTTGAGTGCGGCCAGGCCCGTCGCCTGGGACACGTCGGTAAAATGCCCGTGCCCGTCTCCGTGGAAGAGCGCGACATGGTCCGTGCCGACCAGCAGGATGTCCAGGTTCCCGTCGTTGTCATAATCCAGAAACGCGCCCCCGTTGCCGATGGTCTGGAGGATGTTCAGCGGGCGCCTGCCGGCCACGACCCACTGGAAATGCAGCCCGGCCTGCGCGGCCACGTCGGCGAACAGCGGCGGCCCGGCGGGCGCGGCGGCAGGCGCCGTCCCCCCCGGCGCGGGCGGGCCGGGGGCCGGGCGGCAGCCCGTCAGCCCGGCGGCGAGGACGGCCGCGAGGAGGGCGGCGGTGCAGGAAAGGGCGGGGCGTGGGAAAGGCTTCATTGCCCTTCTATTATAAGTACGCGGCGGCGGGTTGTCAAGCGGAACCTAACCCCCCGGCTCCCACTTCTGAGGATCGCCCCCGGCTCCCAATTCTGGGGGAGTCAGAGGGGAATGCTCAGTCGGGGCGCCGCCTGCCGCGCCCCTTTTCTCCGAATTCTTTCCTGTCCCCCCAGAATTGGGGGCTAGGGGGCGATCTTTGGAATTGAGGGCCGGGGGCGCCTAGTTGGCGCTGAAGGTGGCTGCGAAGCCCTTCCCGGAGAAGCCGGTTCCCGCAGCGGTCCCGCAGCCGTTCGACTGGTCCCCATTCGGGTCGGAGTTCGTCGAGCCGGGCGAGACCTGGTTCCCCCGGAGGTACTTGACGTGGGTGTCCGCCATCATGAAGTTGGAGCCGCCGTTGTGGACGGGGTTGAGAAGGGAGCTGGGATAGTTGCTGCACGGGGGGTTGCCCAGGCCCACGGTGCTGCTGATGCCGCTGACGTACTTGACCCCTTTGGACCAGTCAATGTACCCTGCACCTCCGCCATCGCCGCCGTTGGCCGCCGGGGAGCTGTGGGAGCCGTAGCCGCCGCCGGGATCGTTGACGGCGCTGGTGACGTCGGCCTGCGCCCCCTGCACCTCGGACAGCAGGACCGTGGAGGCAGGCGAGTTTTGCTGTGACAGGCCGGCAACCGGCACGTTGGGATTGATGGCGTAGGAGACCGGCACGTCGGTCTCCCCCAACCCGTTCAGGTTCGTGTCCGCGTTCGTGGGATCGTCCGGGCACTTGTAGACGCCGGCGGACTTGGTGAAGGGGTAGATGGCGCCCCCCCACCCCGTCCCGCCGCCGTTGCTGCCTTTGGGGAACTGCTCGTCGCTGTCCTGCGTGTATTGGGTCAGGGCGAGGCCCAGTTGTTTGAGGTTGGACTGGCAGGAGGCGCGGCGGGCGTTTTCGCGGACCTTCTGGAAGACAGGGAACAGGATCGCCGCGAGAATCGCGATAATGGCGATGACGACGAGCAGTTCGATGAGCGTGAAGCCGCGGCGCGGCTTCGGGAGAGAGCGTAACATGGGTAGAACTCCTGACTGTGTGACGGCGTCCGTCATTCTGAGAGACGCAGCGGCCGCCGAAAAGTTCGTCCGGCGTCCGCCGCGCGGTCCTCGAAACGCGCCGACACTGTGATTATGCCCAGACAACATGAAAACTGGATGAAGAGAAGATCGCCCCCTAGCCCCCAATTCTGGGGGAGGCAGATCGCCCCCTAACCCCCAATTCTGGGGGGACCGAAGGGGAGGGCTTATCTTCTCCTACCCCCCCAGAATTGGGGGCCGGGGGGTGATCCTCAGAAGTGGGAGCCGGGGGCATCTTCCTGGCCTAAATCCGGGTAGAATAAGCCCATGACAAGCATCACGCAGGACCCGGCCTATACGGCCGGGCTGGAGTTCAGTCGGCGGGGCGAGTTCCCCGGCGCCATCGCCGCCTTCGAGGCGGCCATCGCGCGCTTTCCCGACGACCCCGAAGGGCCGTACCAGCTCGGGCTGACCTACCAGCGGCGGGCCGAGACCATCCTGCCGCCGGCCCTGCGCGAGAAGGGGGCGGGGACCGGGCTGACGGACCTGGCCGCGTCCGTGCTCGGCCTGGGCGTCCTGGCCGCCTCCAAAGCGCTGGGGCAGACCGACTGGATCGTGCAGTACCGGGAAGCCTTCCGGCAGTCCGTGCTACAACTGGAAAAGGCCATCGTCCTCAGCCCCGATGACCCGCGCTTCCACCATGCCCTGTCCCTGTCGCTGCGCTACCTGGGGCAGACCGAGGCCGCCGCCGAGGCGGCCCAGGCGGCGTCCGCGCGGGCGCCGGGCGAGGCGTCCTACCGGGAGCGGGCGCAGGCGCTGGACCAGGCCGCCCGCCGCGAGTCGCGCGGGGACCGGGGCGGGGCCATCCCCAACGTGACGTGGGACGACGTCGTCCTGCCCGCCCGGACCAAGCGCGAGCTGAAGCAGATGCAGCTTCTTCTGGAGAACCCCAGCCTGTCGCGGGATCTGGGCATCGAGCCGCCGACCGGCCTGCTGCTGTACGGCCCGCCGGGCACGGGCAAGACGACCATCGCGCGCGTGCTGGCCCACGAGTCGCACTGCGCGTTCCTCGCCACGTCCCCCGCCGAGATCAACTCGATGTGGCTGGGCGAGAGCGAGAAGGCCGTCAAGAAGCTGTTTGACGAGGCGCGGGCGAAGGCCCCGGCGATTGTCTTTTTGGACGAGATAGACGCCCTGCTGCCGTCCCGGTCGGGCGGCGTCAACCAGTACAGCGACAAAGTGGTCAACCAATTCCTGCACGAGATGGACGGCCTGATTAAGAACCGGCGCATTTTCGTGGTGGGCGCGACCAACCGCCGGGACATGCTGGACCCGGCCCTCCTGCGCGGCGGGCGATTGTCGCGCGAGATCGAGATCCCCCTGCCCGACGAGCCGGCCCGGCGGCAGCTCTTCGCTCTGTCCACGGCGGGGGCGAAGCTGGCGGGGGACGTGGATTTAGACGAATTGGCGCGGCGGACCGAGGGCTATTCGGGGGCGAACATCAAAGCCGCCGTCAACGAGGCGGGCTTGCAGGCTCTGATCCGCCTGTCCGAAGCCGGGGCGGAGGTCAAGCGCGTCCTGACGCGGGAGGACTTCGAGGAGGCCCTGACGAACTTCACGCCGCCGCCCGCCGAGGAAGCGCCGAACCCGTGGCGGATGTTCGGGGGGTAGGAGAGGGAGTCCCCTCCCGTCTCGCTGAGGCTCGCCACCCTCCCCTGTTAGGGGAGGGCTTTCGGAGACAGCAATAGTTGCTGACTCTTGTCGAGAGGTGCCGCCTCGGCAATGGGAATGCCCTCTTTTTTTGAGTGCCCTCCCCTAACAGGGGAGGGTGGCGAGCCTCAGCGAGACGGGAGGGGATTGCCTTCCCGTTCTGACCCATGCCCACGCTTAATCATTACCCCCGACGCCCTGGGCGCTGGCTCCGACGCACGCGATGGGTCGCCCGCGAGACGCTGGCCGACCTGGGCCTGGGCGGGCCGACGCCCCCGGTCTGGCTGCGGGGCAACCCGTTTCTCCTCAAAGCGGGCCGGGCCGAGACCCGGCGGCTCGGCCTGCTCCTGCGGCTGGGCCTGACCGTGCTCCTCCTGGCCGGCCTGCTGATGGGCGGGCTGTGGCTGGAACGCACCTATGCACGGGCCTTGACGGGGGTGCTCGGCTTTGTCTTCGGCATGACCTTCCCCGCCGCTCTGTTTGTCGTCCTCACCTTTGTCCACATCGCCCTGATTTCCAGCGCGCGGACGGCCCAAGCGGTGTCGCTGGCGGACGAGGCGCGGCGCGGGACGCTGGCCGACCTGCTGCTGACGCCGCTGCGGCGGGCGGAGATGCTGCTGGCGATGGGGGTCGCCCCCGCCCGGACGGCCTTCCTCGTCGCCCTGGCCGGGCTGCCGGTCTATGTCCTGCTCGGCGAGATCGGGGCGCTGTCCGCCCGCGACATCGTCTTCCTGTACCTGCTGTTCGCGCTGGCAAGCTACGCGCCGCCCACCTACGCCCTCCCGGCTCTGGCGGGCGGGGCGATGACGCCGGACACGGCCCTGGGCAGGTTCGGCCTGTCCCGCGCGCGCCGCCCGGCCCGCCCGAACGCTTACACCGGGGTGGGGCTGTCCGTCCTGTTTTCTGTTTTCTTTTTGGGCCAAACGCTGGGCCTGCTGCGCGGCGGCTGGCTGGGGCACCTGCTGGGCGCGCTGCACCTGCACTTCAGCCCCGGCTTCTCGTTTTTCGTGTTCTTCGCCTGGCCCGTCTATGCCGCTCAGGTTTTGGGGGACCGGCTGGACTTCTTCCACCTGTCCGTGTCGCCGCTGCTGTACGGGCTGCCCCTGCTCCTCTGCGCGTGGACCGCCTCGGCCCTGCACTCCGCCGCGGCCTTGTCGGCGGGGGACGCGGACGAGATGGGGCGGCTGCCCATCGCCTCGCGGGCGCGGACGCTGTCGCGGTGGACGGCGCGGGCGGCGGGCCTGTGCGCGCTGGGCGTGGTCTGGCGCGCATGGGTGGAAAGCGGGGACGCGGCGACTTTGGCCGGGGGCGTTTACGGGGCGCCGGGCTGGGACGCGGCGGGGCTGCTGCTGGGGCTGGGGGCGCTGTCGCTGCCCACGGTCTGCCGCCGCGCTTTGGAGTCCTCCTCTGCCACACCTGGGGGCCGCGCCGACCGCCCCCCGCGCCCGGTCCTCCTGGTCCTGCGCCGCGTGCTCAAGCGGTCGGCCCGGCCCCTGGGGGTAGCGGGCGCGGCGTTTTTGATCGCCTGCGCCCTGGGCGGCCTGTCCCCGTTCGCGCCGCCCGTTTACAGCATCGCGGGCAGGCTTGCGGCGGCGGGCCTGGTTTCCGTGGTCTGGGCGGTGGGTCTTCGGCGCGTCCTGCCCGCCAAACGCCCGGTCTCGGTGGCCGGGCTGCTGTACGCCGTGCCCGTCGTCGCCCTGTCGCTGCCGGTGCGCGGCGCGGCCTGGCTGGCGGCCCTCAGCCCTGCGACGGCCTGGCTGCGCTTGTTCCCGGACGCGCCGGGGCTGGTGTCGCGCTTCCCGCTCTGGCACATCGCCGCGCCGCCGCCCTGGGAGGCGTGCCTGGCCGGGCCGGTTCTGGCCGGAGTGCTGGCGGGGGCAGTGGGGATGGGGCTGAGGGGGATGCTGGCGGGGCAGGCGGTGGATCGCCCCCTAGCCCCCAACTCTGAGGATCGCCCCCCCGCCCCCAATTCTGGGGGAGTAGGATTCGGAGCGGCTTCCCCTCTGGCTCCTTCCTTTCTGGCCCCCCCAGAATTGGGGGCGGGGGGGGGCGAAATCCCCCCGCCACGCGGCCCGGACGGCGGCCCTGACGGCCTGGGTGACGGCGCGCACCGACAACCCGCTGTTCACCCACGAGCTGCGGACGCGGACGCGGTCGGGCCGGTGGGCGGACTGGCTGACCCTGGCCCCGCTGGTCCTGCTGGCGGGGCTGATCCTGACGGCGGCGTATCCCGATGCCGTGACCGCGCTGGCGTTTGTCTCGCCGTTTCATTTTTTCAGCGGCTTCCGCTATTCCACCAATCCGGTCGCGCCGGTCGCCGGGGCGCGGGCCGATCTGGCGTCCCTGCTGCTGGCGGGGCAGTGCTGGCTGCTCGGCTTTCGGGGGCAGGTGATCGGGGAAGGGCTGATCGCGCGGGACCGGCAGCGGGGCATCTGGGGATTTATTCTGCTGACGCCGCTGCCGGCGGGGGCGGTCTTCTGGGGCAAGGCGCTGGGGCAGACGGCGGGGATGGCGGCGATCTGGGCGGTTTGCGGGGCGGTCAGCCTTTTTCTCTACGGGCTGGCCGCCCCCGCCGTCGGGCTGCTCCCCGCTCTGGCGGCCTGGGCGTCGGGGCAGGCGCTGGTCGGCGCCTTGTTCGTGCTGGGGGTCGCCGTGGGCGCGGCGCTGTCCACCTACCCCGTCTTTTCCAAGTCCCTGCGCGGGGCGGCCGGGCTGCTGTTCGTCCTCGTCGTCGGCCTGGGGCTGTGGGGGCAGTTCCAGCTTCTTCCGCTGGACATGCCCGGCGGCGGTCCGAATGAAGTCTGGTGGCTGCTGGTGGAGCGTCTGGGGCTGGGCATCGGGTACGCGCTGGCCCTGGCCGTCCCCCTGCTGGCCTTCGCCCAGTGGCGGGTAGCCGACCTGCGCCGGCGGGACATCGCCGTGGGGGACGGGGCGGAGTGAAGGGGTCGATCTGGAAGACGCCGTTGTGTCCGCCCTGAACATAGCCATCCAAGTGGGCGAGGACGGGTCGTTGACGCCCTGGGAGTGGCAGTCCACGCAGCCCATGGTCGTGAACAGGGCGCGCCCGCGCGCCGCCTAGCCGGTCGTGGCTTTGGCCGTGGGCAGCCCGGCGCCGGGGCTGGAGTCATTGGAGCCGCCCCCGCAGCCGGCGAGGGCAAGCGCCCCCAGCAGGCCGGCCGCGCCGGCCAGGGGGAACGAGCGTGGGAGAAAAGCGCATGATTGCAGCCTTTCGGAAAGGAGATTGCGGCAGGCGCGGGTTTTCCGAAGACGTGCGGCCGGAGGAACAGGGAAACACCGCAAATATGCCCCTGCACAACCCATGCCAAGTAGGAGGCACGGAACCTGGCCCGTCGGCGGTTCCCGGCCCTGGAAGCCCTCCGGGTCCGCCAGTGCGGGCCGGTCTACTGTGGAGTGAAAGTGCCTCCGGCACTGAGGAGAAGCCCACAGAAGCTCTCTCAGTCGCGGAGCAGATACGCAGTCATGCCGTCCTCGGCATACTTCCACTCACCAGTGGCCAGGCCCTTCGGGGCCGGGAAACACTTGTCCCCTGATATTTTCTTGACATTTGCGCCGAAATCCCCTAAAATAAGGAAAATGATATGTAAGGACATGAACGCCGCACAGAGGTAGGGCCGGGGCGGGTCGGAGACGGGCGGCGCGAAAGGTCGGGGGAAATGTCGGCACTGCTCATCTTGGGGTTGACGCTGGCCTGTCAGGTCGCCGCCATTGCCCTGGCGGTCAGCCTGTACCGCCGCTACGGGCGGCAAAAGTCGTGGCTGTTTTTGGCCGGCGCCCTGGTCGTGGTCGCCACGCAGAGCGCGCTGGCGATCCGGCACGACTTCGGGCACGGCCTGCACAGCGGGCTGGTCCTTGTCCACGCCGCCCTGCTCGCCCGCTCCGACTCGCACGCGCTGACCGCCTTGCTGCTGTCGGTCCTGCTGGTTTGGGGTCTGGGCATGGTCGGGCGCATCGTCGGCGAGAGCGCCCGGAGCGAGAAGGAGCTGCGGGACGAGAAGCGCCACCTCGCCATGCTCGTGGACCGGCGCGTCGCCGATCTGGAAGCCGAGGTGACGGAGCGGACGCGGGCCGAGGAAGCGCTGCGCGAGGACACCGACCGTTTTTCAGCCATCATTTCCACCCAGCGCGACATCGCCACGGCCGCCCTGGACATGACCGCCGTGCTGAATTTGATCGTCGCCCGGACGCAGGAGCTGACCCACGCTTCGGGGGCGGTCATCGAGCTGGCCGAGGCGCAGGAGATGGTCTACCGGGCGGCGTCGGGCCGGGCCGCGCCCTATGTCGGCCTGCGGACGCCGATGGCCCACTCGCTGTCGGGCGAGTGCGTTCGGACGGGGCAATTGCTCAAGTGCGACGACGCCGAGCGGGACCCGCGCGTGGACCTGACCGAGTGCCGCCGGGTCGGGGCGCGCTCCATGATTGTCGTGCCGCTTTTGTATGCCCGCAAGGTCGTCGGCGTGCTGCAAGTGCTGTCCCCCGAATTGTACGCCTTCGGCCCCGTGGACCTGCACACGCTGGAGCTGATGGCCGGGCTGATCGGGGCGGCCATGAGCCACACGGCGGAGTTCGAGGCCCGCCAGGCCGCCTTGAACCGCCTGCAAAGCGCCCTGGGGGAGCTTCAAGTCGCCAAGGAGACGGCGGAAGCGGCGACGCGGGCCAAGAGCGAGTTCCTCGCCAACATGAGCCACGAGATACGGACGCCGATGAACGGCATCATCGGCATGACGGAACTGGCCCTGGACACGGACCTGGACCCGGAGCAGCACGAATATCTCACGCTGGTGAAGTCGTCGGCGGACGCGCTGCTGACACTGATCAACGACATTTTGGACTTTTCCAAGATCGAGGCCGGCAAGCTGGACCTGGAGCCGATTCCGTTCGACATCCGCGATTCTTTGGGCGAGACGGTCAAGACGCTGGCCCTGCGCGCCCACGCCAAGGGGCTGGAGCTGTTCGCCGACATCCACCGGGACGTGCCGCCGGTCCTGATCGGCGATCCGGGGCGTCTGCGCCAGATTTTGGTCAACCTGACGGGCAACGCCATCAAGTTCACCGACACGGGCGAGGTCGTGGTGGGCGTCGAGGTGATGGAGGAAGGCGTAGAATCCCCTCCCGGCTCACAAGTTCGCCACCCTCCCCTGTTAGGGGAGGGAGCCGGAAAGGCAGGGGCAGTCGCCAACGGTCTTGGCCCTTCCCTAACAGGGGAGGGTGGCGAGCCTCAGCGAGCCGGGAGAGGTTCCGACGAAGCCTCCGTCCTTCTCCACTTCTCCGTGCGCGACACCGGCATCGGCATCCCGCCGGACCGGCAGCAGAAGATCTTCGAGGCGTTCTCGCAGGCGGACAGCTCGACGACGCGCAAGTACGGCGGGACGGGCCTGGGGCTGTCCATCTCGACCCGCCTGGTCGCCCTGATGGGCGGGCGCATCTGGATCGAGAGCGAGGAAGGAAAGGGCAGCGTCTTCCACTTCACCGCCCGCATGGGCATCGGGGCCGCCCTGGGGCCGGACCCGAACTACGACATTGATCTGACCGGCCTGCCGGTGCTGGTGGTGGACGACAACGCCACCAACCGGCGCATTTTGAAGGAACTGCTGACGCAGTGGGGCATGGCGCCGACGCTGGTCGAGGGCGGCCAAGCGGCGCTGGACGCCATGACGCGGGCGGCGGCGGAGGACCACCCGTTCGCCCTGGTCCTGCTGGACGCCATGATGCCCGAGATGGACGGCTTCATGCTGGCCGAGCGCATCCGGCACCAGCCCGAGCTGACCCGGTCCGTCCTGATGATGCTGTCGTCGGCGGGCCAGCCGGGCGACACGGCCCACTGCCGCGAACTGGGCCTGTCGGCCTACCTGACCAAGCCCTTCAAGCAGTCCGAACTGCTGGACCTGATCGTGACGACGCTGGACGGGCGCAACGCTTCCGAGGATGTAGGGGCGCGATTCATCACGCCCTCCTCCCCTTCCGACGGACGGAATGGCGCGGGCGAACAGGGCGCGGCAAGAGAACAAGGCACGGCAAGAGAACAGGGCGCGATGAATCGCGCCCCTACGGGGCCGCCCAGCGGTTCCTCCGCCCTCCGCCTCCTGCTGGCCGAGGACAACGCCGTCAACCAGCGGCTGGCCGTGCGCGTCTTGGAGAAGCAGGGGCATTCCGTCACCGTGGCCGGCAACGGCAAGCAGGCACTGGCGGCCTGGGAGCGGGCCAACGCGGCGGGGACGCCCTTCGACCTGATCCTGATGGACATCCAGATGCCCGAAATGGACGGCTTCGAGGCGACCCATCTCCTGCGCCGGCGTGAAGGGGAGCCGGGGCGCGGGCCGCAGGAAGGGACAGCGGGCGAGGAAGGGACAGCGGGCGAACACGTCCCGATCGTCGCGATGACCGCCCACGCCATGAAGGGCGACCGGGAGCGCTGCCTGGAAGCGGGCATGGACGATTACATCTCCAAGCCGCTCCAGGTGGACAAGCTGATTGGGGTGCTGCGGCGGCTGGCGCCGGTCGGAACCCACCCCGCCGCCGGGGGCGTCGGCCCTCCCGGAACGGGAGGGCGCGGAGTGTCAGTTCAGCCTGCGGGTTCTCTCTCTTCCCCTCTCCGCTTCGGGGAGGGTGCCGAGGAACGAGGCGGGAGGGGTTCTTCGGACGGGAGGGGTTCCGACGACGCCCCCGAACCCGGCTCGGCGGACGCCCCCGAACCCGACTCGGCGGACGCCCCCGAACCCGACTCGGCGGACGCCCCCGAACCCGCCCTGCCCGTCTTCGACGCCGCCGCCGCCCTGGACCGCGTGGACGACGACCGCGAGCTGCTGGTCGAGATTCTCCAGTTGTTCCGGGAGCAGGCCGCCGCGAGCCGCGCCCAGATCGAGGACACCCTGGCCCGGCGCGACGGCCCCGCCCTGGAGCGGGCCGCGCACTCGCTCAAAGGCGCGGCCAGCAACATCAGCGCCGAGCAGGTGCGCGAGGCGGGTCTGCGGCTGGAACAGGCCGGGCGGGAGGGGGACTGGGACGCGGCGGCCCTGGCCTGGGCGGATTTGGATCCGGCGCTGCCGCGTTTGGACGCGGCGTTGGTGGAGTTCGAGAAGGGCTAAACCCCGGCCCCCAATTCTGGGGGAACCGGAAAGAACCCGCAGAAGAGCAGCCCTCCTCTCTGACTCCTTCCTTTCCTACTCCCCCAGAATTGGGGGCCGGGGGGCGATGAAACACGATATGGGTATGATAAACCAGGAGAGCAACACCCGATGAAAATACTGATTGCGGATGACGACGCCATCACGCGGCGGCTGCTGGAGACGATCCTCTCCAAGTGGGGGTATGAGGTGCAGATCGCGCAGGACGGCGACGAGGCCTGGAACGCGCTGCAAGGGGAGGGGGCGCCCAAGCTCGCCATCCTGGACTGGATGATGCCCGGCCTGGACGGGGTCGAAATCTGCCGCCGCGCCCGGCAGCGCATGGACTCGCCTTATGTCTACATGATGCTGCTGACCTCCAAGATCCGCAAGGAGGACATTATCGAGGGCATGGATGCCGGGGCGGACGACTATTTGACCAAGCCGTTCAACCGGCACGAGCTGGAAGTGCGCCTGCGGGCCGGGCTAAGAATACTGGACTTGCAGGAGGCCCTGATGGCGTCCGGCGACGAGCTGGCCCTGGGGCGGGTGCGCGAGAACGAGACCGCCGTCCGCATCCGGCAGACGCTGCTGCTGGCCGAGCCGCCCGCCATGCAGCCGGGCCTGGAGATCGCCGCCGCCACTGTGCCGGGCAGTGAGCAGGAGGGCGATTTCTACGACTTCTTCCCGCACACCGCGCGCGCCGGCACAGGGGACACAGTAGACGTGGTCGTCGGCGAGGTGCTGGGGCGCGGCCTGCCCGCCGCCCTGATTGCCGCCGCCACCAAGAACCACTTCCTGCGCGTTTTGCACCGGGCGTCCCAGGGGGAAGGCGGGGTGCCGTCCCCCGCCGAGGTGGTCACGCAGGTGCATGACGCTGTGGGCGGCCAGTTTTTAGGCCAGAAGAGCTTCGAGACGCTGTGCTACGCCCGGTTCGACGTCGGGGCGAACCGGCTGGAGTATGTGGACTGCGGGCACACGCCCACGGCCTACTACTCGGCCGCCGCGAAGACCTGCCGGATGCTGCGCGGGGACAACATGCCGCTGGGCTTCGGCCAGCACGAGACCTACCGCCAGCTCGGCCTGCCGTTCGCGCCCGGCGACCTGTTCGTCTTCTACTCCGAGGGCGTCACGACCGCCAAGAGCGCGGACGGCGGGGAGTACGGCCAGGCCCGCCTGGCCGACCTGATCGTCGCCAACGCCGCCGGTTCGCCCGCCGACCTGATCGCCCGCCTGCACGCGGACGTGGAGGCGTTCGCCCCCGCCCCCCGCCCCGCCCCGCTGACCTGCGTGGCGGTGAAGGTGACCGAGTAACCCCTCCCGGCTCGCCTTTGGCTCGCCACCCTCCCCTGTTAGGGGAGGGCTTTCGGATAAAGCGAAAGCTTCTGCCTCTTGTCCAGGGGCGGGGCTTCCGAGCCTTCTCTTTGGCCCTCCCCTAACAGGGGAGGGTGGCGAGCCAAAGGCGAGCCGGGAGGGGTTACGCCTCCCCCCGCATCGCCGCCGCCATGTCCTGCACCATCTCCCGCGAGCACAGGCCGACGCCGGGGACGTAGCGGACGCGCGGGTCCTCGCACTGGCGCACCCAGGCGATCAGCGGCGACTCGTCCAAGAGGTGCAGCGTCCGCCGGGCGTCCGAAGCGCGCACCAGGCCCTCGCGGGCGGCCCGGTCGCACAGCGCGCGGACGTCGGCGGGGACGGCGGGCGGCGCGGCGGGGGGCAGAGCGAACAGGCTGTTCGTGGCCGTGTCCACCCGCGCCAGCACGTCCCCGGCGTCGAGCGGCTTGCGGCCCAGGGGGAAGGGGATCACCCCCCCCGCCCCCAATTCTGGGGGAGTCAGAGAGGAAGGAGCGGGAAAGAAAGGAGCCGGAGGGACAGGGGCTTCTCCTACCCCCCCAGAATTGGGGGCGGGGGGGCGATCTTCTCCCCCAGAATTGGGGGCCGGGGGGCGATCTTCTGCTCCTCCATTATTGGGAGCGGGGGGGGTGATCAGCACATGCACTGTTGCCGCCCCGCGCGTCAGGGTGAAGTCCGGCAGCAGGACGCCTGCGGCCGAGACCAGCGGGTCGGGCAGGCGCTTGATGCGCCATCCGTTCGCTTCCCCCTTCGCCCGGCGCTTGAGCAACTCTTTGTGCAGCGCCAGGCCCGCCTCGAACCGCCGCCGGAAGGCGGGCTTCTCCCCATCCGCAGTCGTCCGCCTGGCGGGCATCCCCAGGGCGCGCAGGGCGTCCGTGCCCAGGGCGAGCCGGAAACATCGTGCGCCGATCTTCGCGTCCACCCAGCCGGTCGTCTGCCGGGTGGCGTAGGGGGCGATCAGGTGCAGCAGGCACCGGGCCAGACGGCCCGCGCGGCGGGGGAAGAGGGAACCTAACCCCCCGGCCCCCAATTCTGGGGGGGTAGGAGAAGCCCCTGTCCCTCCGGCTCCTTTCTTTCCCGCTCCTTCCTCTCTGACTCCCCCAGAATTGGGGGCGGGGGGGGCTTCCTCCGTCAGCGTCACCGTCCCGCCGTCGCCGGAGACCACGGCGCGGACGCCCAGGGACTTTGCCAGGGCGCGCATGTCGGCGGCGTCCCCGGCGGGCAGGGCCAGGCCGTGCAGAGTGATGGTCGTCGCCCGGCGCAAAACCGTGTCCAGCGCGTGGAAGTTATACAGCGCGACGATGTCGGCGGGCGTCGGCATTGCGCCCAGCCGGGCCAGGACCTGGTTGTCCTCAGCGTCGCCGTGCAGCAGGCCGTCCCACTGGTGGGCGGACAGGCAGAAGCGCCCGCCCAACTCGCCGTAGACCTCGGCGCGGGCCGCTTCGGTCAGGAAGCCATTGGCGTGGGCGTTGACCCAGGCGTAGGTGTCCGCCCGGACATCCACGGGCCGGGTCAGGCCCGCCGCGCCCAGCCGGGCCGCCGCGTCCCGCCCGACGGCCTGGGCGAAGTCCAGGGTCTCGTACTTGTAGAACTGGCCCAGGCAGGCGACGATGCCGCGCGCCAGGCGCGGGTCGCCGAAGAAGTCGGTCATGGCCTGCGCGTCCATGTCCCGCCGCCGCTTGCCGACCGCCCCGTCGAAGGTGCGGATGGCGATTTCGAGCCGCGCCAGGGTCTTTTTGTCCTTCAATTGGTGCGGGTAGACGGACGCGGGGGCGTCGCCATTGCTCTTGCGGCTGGTTTTCTTGAAGTCTTCTTGGCGGAAGGCCATGGTGTGTGATCCTTGAAGTGAACAATGCGACGCGGGCGCGGGAAGGCCGTGAGGCCGCCGATCCCGTAGGACGGATATGACGCAGCCAGGAAGGGATGTCGTGGGATTGAAATCCTCGGCTGTGGGGCGCAGACGCCCAACGTCCGCCTGCGCGGACAAGGAAAGGCATTCGTGAGCCTGTCTTATCTCCCCGCTCTTAATCTCCCCGCAGGGGGAGAATGGGCGTCCGCGCCCCACAGCCGAGGATTTCAATCCCACGGCCTTGTTTGCTCGGCCTTATTCGCGCAGCCCTATCCTGCCTCCGCCTTCTCCACCGGCTTGCGCTTGCGGGCCGTCTTCACCTCGCTGGTCCCGCGCGAAACTAATTCGTACAGGTGCGCGTGGCCGGGCTTGGGGCGCAGGACGCGGCCCAAGCGCTGGATGTACTCGCGCGTGGTGGAGGACCCCGAAACGACAACGGCGACGTTGGCGTCGGGCACGTCCACGCCTTCGTTCAGGACGCGGCCCGTGACCAGCTTGGAGTATTTCTGCCGGCGGAACTTGTCCAGAATGTCCCGCCGCTCGTCGGCGTGGGTGCGGTAGGTGATCGCGGGCAGGCACAGGCGGCGGGACAGCTCATTGACGATGACGTTCCACTCGGAGAACACGATCACTTTGTCGTCCCGGTGCCGCTGGAGCAGCGTCTCGACGGCCTGTATTTTGCGCTCGGCGTTCATCGCCAGCATCCGCGCTTCCCGATGCGAACGGAGCGCCTGGCGCGCGGCGGGGTCGTAGCCTGCCGAACGGATGAGGGCTTCAAAGAGGTTCGCGGCCCCGGTCATCATCAGCTTCGTTCGGTTGGAGGCCATGTACCAGGAAAACTCGGACGTGAGCTGGTCGTAGCGCGCCTGCTCATCGTCTGTGAGATCAACCGACACGCGCTCGACCTTGTAGTCGGCGATGTGCTTGTCGCGGGCCAGGGTCTGGGGCTGCCGCTCGAAGACCGTCGGGCCGACCAGCCGCGCGATGTCGTCGTGCCGCCCGTCCGAGCGCTCCAGAGTCGCGGACAGGCCCAGGCGGAAGGGAGCGTCGGCCCGCGTCGCAATGGTCCGGTACGACGCCGACGGCAGGTGGTGGGCCTCGTCGAAGATCAGCAGGCCATAATCGGACAGGTCTCGCCTGGGCATGGCCGCCGAGTCGTAGGTGATGACGGTGATCGGGCGGGCGTTCTTGAACCCACCGCCGACCATGCCGACCTGCGCCTCGTCCAGCCCGAACTTCTCTTTGATCCCATCGTGCCACTGGTGCATGAGGTCAATGGTCGGGACCACAACGAGCGTCGTCACCTGCATCGCCTCCATTGTCATCAGGGCCACGACTGTCTTGCCCGCTCCCGTCGGCAGCACGACCACGCCGCGCCCGCGCGCCCGTCCCCAGGCCGTCAAGGCGTCCTTTTGATAGGGGCGCGGGGCCAGCGGCAGGGCAGGCAGGGCGAACGGCAGGGCGTAACTGGCGGCGACGGCTTCCAACCAGTCCGGTGCGTCGTCGGCCAGCCCGTCGGCGTCGCCGTCCGCGCCTTCGGAGTCAAACGGCTCGGTTTCGAGGGCAGCGGCGAAGAGATCGAGTTCGGTTTCGTCTTGCATGAGCGACTTTCTGTTGACGGTCCTATTCCGGCGGGGAAATCCCCTCCCGTCGGAACCCCTCCCGGCTCGCTAGGGCTTCGCCACCCTCCCCTGTTAGGGGAGGGCTGTAGGAAGAACCGGAAGCCCCTGCCCCTGGACAAGAGGCGGAGACTTCCGACCTCATTGTCTTAGTGCCCTCCCCTAACAGGGGAGGGTGGCGAAGCCCTAGCGAGACGGGAGGGGTTCCGACGGGAGGGGATTTCCTGACGCTGGCAGGGGTTAATCCTCCCCCAATTCACTCGCGAACAGCGACGGCTGCGCCCACTGCGCTTCGCGCCTCGGCCCGACGCCCCACACCTGACGGGCGCGGCCCGACCGGGCGGCGCGGGCCAGGTCGGCGGCGCTCTCGACGCCCAGGGCCTGGTGCAGACGCTCGGCCAGGCGCGGGCCGACGCCAGGGGCCTCCATCAAGGCGCCGACGTGTGGGGGCAGGTCGGCGCACAGAGTGTCCAGGGTGCTCATGCGGCCCGTCTCGGCCAGTTCTTTCAGCCGGCGCTGGACGCGCTCGCCCAGGACGCCTTTGCGGTGGGGCAGGGTCTTGTCGGCGTCCCGCAGGGCGTCGGCGATCTGATCGCGCCGGGCCAGCAGGGCGCGCGCGCCGTTTTCATAAGCGCGGATTCGGTATGGGTTGTCCTGCCGGTCGCGCAGCAGGGTGGCGATGTTGAACAGGGTCGCGGCCAGGCTGCGATTGGTCATTTGTGTCATCGGCGGGGTTCCTGAGTTTGTTTGGTGGTTGGTTTTGGTCGGAAAATGGTTTATCGAACAGATGTTTTTATTATACCCATTTTAACACTTTTTCGTCTACTTTGAGGAAAAGAATTTCGGCACGGGGCGGCTTGCCGAGAACTTGACGGAAAGAGGCAAAGGGCGGTATGATAAGACAGAGTGTACCCCGCCCTGAACGGCGGGGCTTCAACAGTGCAAGCCCCCGCCTGCGCGGGCGAAGAACTATTTGCCCTGTCCTTCTTCTGCCCGCGCCCCTCCGCGTCTCAGTTATTGGGGCGGCCTGCCAGTGCAGAGGCGAGGAGATGCTCTCTTAAAGCCCAGGGGTTCAGCCCTGGGCCGCTCCGGGGGACCACACACCGATGGCAGCCCGATTTTGTCCCGAATGCGGCCAGGAGACCTCCTCCGCCGCCCGCTTCTGCCCCAACTGCGCCGCCCGTCTGGACGGGGCCGACCCGAACGTCGGCGCCGGGCCGCCCCGCGTCCCGCGCCCGCCCCTCATGGGGACGCCCGGCGTGACCCAGAGGGATGCGGCGGCCCAGAAGTCCCGCAGGCTGCTCGTTCCGGGCATGATCGCCGCCCTGGTCGTGCTGGCCGTCGCCGTGGCCGTGCTCGCTGCCCAGACCCGCCGGCAGCCGTCGGTGCTGGTCAGCGCCGCGCCGCCGCCGGTCTCGATGCCCGCCCTGACCAATGCGCCCACCGCGCCGCCGGCCTCGGCGCCCGCCGTCACCAATGCCCCGACCGCGCCGCCGGTGTCGGCCCCCGCCGTCACCAATGCCCCCACCGCGCCCGCGCCGGCCCTGCCGCCGGAGGTGGCGGCTTACCTGACGTTCTTGCAGAGAATCGAGCAAAGGCGGGTGGCGATGAACAACGACATGTCCGGGGCGACGGCGATGCTGGCGGCGGCGCAGGGCATGGGGGGGATGTCCGGGGGAGGGATGCCCGACCTGAGCGGCGATCCCGAGGGCACGGACGCGGACAAGCAGCAGGCGGCGAAGCAGGACGCGGCCAAGCAGAACATGCAGAAGATCAGCCAGGGCTACAGCGACTACGCCCTGAAGTGGCAGGGGCTGGTCCGCGACTTCCGGGCCACGCCCCCGCCCCCCGCCTGCGCGCCCCTGGCCGCGCGCTACCAGACGTTCCTGGGGGACTACACGACGGTCATCACGAAGATGCAGGTGGCCCTGCTCAACCACGATTCGAGCGGCCTGCCGGACCTGAGCGCCGTCGCCGGGGTGCAGGGCCAGGTGAACACAGACGGGGCGGCGGCGGACGCGGAACTAGGAACCCTGTGCGGGCGCTACGGCGTGGCAAAGCCGTTCGTGATCGCCCCCGAAGGGGCATCGCCCTCGCTGCTGGGACATTAGGAAGTCCCCCGGCCCCCAGTAATGGGGGAGGAGAGGGCAACCACGGGGAAGAAGGGCAACCACGGGGAAGAAGGGCAACCCCCCGTGGTTGCCCCTACGCGCCCTGTACCGGGTAGGGGCAGGCCTCCGTGCCTGCCCCCCTGTCCTTTTCCTGTCCGGTCCCCCCGGAATTAAGGCTCTATTGGGGTGGGGCTAGGGGGCGATCTTTCCCCCATTATTGGGGGCCGGGGGGACTCTGAAGGAAGGCGGCGACGCAGGCGGGGTCCCACTGGGTCCCGGCCCCTTCTTCCAGGAGGCGGCGCGCGCGGGCCGGGTCCATGCCTTTGCGGTAGGGGCGGTCGCTGGTCATGGCCGAAAAGGCGTCGGCGACGGCCAGCAGGCGGGCGACGGGGGGGATCGCCTCGCCCCGCAGCCCGTCCGGGTAGCCCGCGCCGTCCCAGCGCTCGTGGTGGTGGCGGATCGCGTCCAGCGTTTCCGCCAGGCCCGGCACCGCGCCGACCATGACGGCCCCCATGACGGGGTGATGCTTGACCGTCTCCATCTCCTCGTCGGTGAGCCGCCCCGGCTTGCGGAGGACGGCATCGGGGACGCCGATCTTGCCGACGTCGTGCAGCAGGGCGGCGGCGGCCACCGTCTGCCGCGCCGCCTCGTCCAGCCCCAGCGCGCGGGCGATTTCCAGGCTGTAGACCAGGACGTCCTCGGAGTGCCGGCGGGTGTAGCGGTCCTTGTTGTCCACCGCCGTCACCAGCGCGTCCAGCATCGAGAAGCCCTCGACGGCGCCGCGCATCTGCCCGCGCACCCGCTCGGCGTCCGCGCTTTCGGCCCCCGCCGCGCCCCCGCCGGACTTGGCAAGGTACAGCCGCTTGTCGGCCAGGGCGACGGCGTCTACGCGGGACAGGCCCTCGTCGGGAAAGACCGCCAGGCCCACGGACAGCCGCAGCGGCACGTCCTCGCCGCTCCCCGGCGGGCGGATGGACAGCCCCTCCAGGCCGCGCGCCAGCCGGGCGGCGACGGCCTCGGCCTCGGCCCGGCCCACGCCGGGCATCAGGACGGCGAACTCGTCGCCGCCAAAGCGCGCGGGCGTGTCATAGGGGCGGCAGCTCTGATGCAGGGCGTCGGCCACCCGGCGCAGGGCATCGTCGCCCACGGGATGGCCGTAGGCGTCGTTGAAGAACTTGAAGTGGTCCAGGTCCAGCATGGCGACGGCCAGGAATGTGCCGTCGCGCCCCGCGCGCTCGGTTTCCTCTTCCAGTTTCTTGTGGAAAGCGCGGTGGTTCAAGAGGCCCGTCAGCGGGTCCCGGTCCGCGCGGGCCGTGGCCTCGGCCAGCAGGGCCTCGGTCTGGTTCAGGAGATGCTCGCGCTCCGCTTCCAGCGCCCGGCGCTCACTGACGTCCACGATGGTGACGACGACGCCGTGCTGGACGCCGCCCTCGAACAGCGGCACACACGAGAGCTGGGTCGGGAAGCAGCTCCCGTCCGCGCGCCGCAGGACCTCGCCGTCCACGCGAAACTCCCGGCCCCGGTGCAGCGACTGAAAGATGGGACACTCTTCCGGCGGGCAGGGCGCCCCGTTGGTGCGGCAGTGGCGGAGCAGGGCGTACAGGTCCTGCCCCAGCGCCTCGGCGGGCGACAGCCCGAACATGCGGGCGGCGGTGCGGTTAAAGGAGGTGCAGCGGCCGTCCAGATCCAGCCCGAAGATGCCTTCCCCGGACGATTCGAGCAGCAGGCGGACATGGTCGGCGAGCCGCTCGCGCTCGCGCTCGGCCAGCGTTCGCTCGCGCTCGGCCTCGCGCTGGGCGGTGATCTCGCGCACGATGTAGGCGCGCGCCATCAGGCCCCCGCCCGCATCATGGACGGGCGAAAAGGTCACGGCGACTTCCACCTGCGTTCCATCCTTGCGGACCCGGACGGCTTCATACTCGCGCGCCGCCCCTGTTTGATCCAGCGCGGCCACCTTCTGGGGCACGTCTTCTTCCTCCTGGGCGGAGGGGAAGATGACATTGATGGACCCGCTGACCATCTCCGCCGCCGTCCACCCGTAGAGCCGCTCCGCGCCCCGATTCCACGACAGCACCGTCCCGTCCTGATCCACGCTGAAGATGGCTTCGGGCGAGTTCTCCACGATCAGCGCCAGCCGCCGCGCCGCCGACGCGCCCTGCCGCGCCGCCGCCTCGGCCTCGCGCTGGGCGGTGACGTCGCGCATGATGAATGCGCGGCCCGTCCGGCGCTTCTCGGCGTCGTGGATGGGCGAGAAGGTCACGGACACGATGCGCCGCGCCCCGTTCTTGTGGACCCGGACCGTCTCGTACTCCCGGACATCGGCGGCATCGTCCAGGCCACGCAGCCTCTCGGTGATCTCCGCCGCCTCCTGCTCCGATGAGGCCGTGCAGGAGATGGGCCGGCCCACCACCTCCACCGCCGTCCACCCGGAGAGCCGCTCCGCACCCTGGTTCCAGGAAAGGACGATGCCGTCCGCATCGGTGCTGATGATGGCCTCATGCGAGTTCTCGACGATCAGGGCCAGCCGCCGCGCCGCCTCCTCGCCCTCCCGGCGGGCAGTGATGTCCACGGCGGACAGCAGGAACCCGGTCACTTCGCCGCCCGGCCCGCGCTCGGGCACATAGGCCGCGTGTATGAAGCGCGCACCGACCGTGCGGAAGGGAACCATCGCGTCGTACTGGACCGCTTCGCCGGCCAGGACGCGGTCCACATAGGGGCGGACGGTCTCGTAAGCGGCCTCGCCGTGCACCTCGGCCATCGTCCGCCCGACGACCTGGGCGGCGGGGATGCCCAGGTGGTCCTCATAGGCGCGGTTGGCGAAGAGATAGCGGCGCCCGGCGTCCACGCGGGCAATGAAGACGGGCACGTTGTCGGCCAGCGCCTGGAGGTGGCTTTCGCGCTCGCGCGCCGCCGTCTCGACTTCCTTCCGGGCGGTGACATCCATCGAGACGCCGGTCATCCCGCAGACTTGGCCGGCCCTGTCGCGCACGACCTGTCCCTTGGCTTCCACCCAGCGCACGGCCCCGTCCGGGCGGACGATGCGGTAGAAGGCATGGTGGTCACCCCCGGTTTCCAGCGTCCGCTGGGCGGCCTCGATGAACGCGCCCCGGTCGTCGGGGTGGATCACGCGCAGCATGGCCTCCAGCGTCCCCCCGAAGGCGCCCGGCGTCAGGCCGCACACCGCCTCCAGGTCGGCGGAGCAGGTGACGACATTTGTGACGAGGTTCCAGGCCCAGGCGCCCAGCCCGCTTGCCGAGAGCGCCCGCGCCTGGAGGCGGTGTGCGGCCTGACGCCGGGCATCGGGCGCCGCGCGCCGGGAAGGCCGGCGGGCGTCTTGCGACGGGCGTGTCAGGGGTTTCGATGTCTTCCGCAGGCGGCTCATCATAGGGATTCTTTTCATGGACTTTTTCATCGTGTTCGTCTCGCGGGCGATGCGCGCCCGCAGACATGGCAACACATCTTGCATTATTCCACACAATGCCGGAAAACTTTGATTATTACTGATTGACGTTACGCAAGGAGTGCCGTGGGACTGAAGTCCTACGCTGTGGGGCGAAGCGCCCATTGTCCGCCTTCGCGGGCAAGGATAAACAGCATAATAAACAGCATAAAAGAGGTAAGCCGTTCCATCCCCGTGTTTCCGTCT